>ERZ1048068.862-NODE-862-length-25259-cov-5.276266_pt1 | contig 25259 bp, 27 predicted proteins | sample MGYA00383098_ERZ1048068 | MGnify/ENA primary metagenome ERZ1048068 (study PRJEB29581, sample SAMEA5548368) | metagenome | biome: marine; feature: coastal; material: water | depth 1 m | study: Short-term variability in the microbial, nano- and picoplankton dynamics... | reverse complement strand
ATCTCGACTTTTGGTCACGGTAGAACGTTATCCAGAATTGAAAGCGAATCAAAACTTTTTGGACTTACAAAACCAGTTAGAAGGCACCGAAAACAGAATTAATGTGGCCAGAGATCGGTTTAACGAATCGGTAAATATATATGATATTTTTACTTCAAAATTTCCAAACAAAATCTTAGCAGGTTGGTTTGGCTTTGATGAAATGTCGCGATACAATGCCGCAGCAGGTTCCGAAAATGCCCCCGATATTGACTTCGATTTTAACTAATCTAAACCCTAAATAATGGTGTCATTAGAAGACTTCTTAAGCGTAAAAGAAGAAGAACAGATTGTCACGGCCATTCGCCAAGCGGAGCAAAGAACGTCTGGCGAAATTCGTGTACATATTGAAAATGGCGGTTCGAAAGCAATTGATACCCGTGCAAAAGAAGTGTTCCATCAATTAAAAATGGACCGTACTAAACTTCAAAATGGTGTTCTCATTTACGTCGCTGTTTCGAAACATCAATTTGGGATTTATGGTGACAAAGGAATTGATACCAAGGTAACTCCTAGTTTTTGGGACGATACCCGTGATGTGATGCAGAACTTATTTAAACAAAAGCAGTTTAAAGAAGGGCTTGTGCAAGGTGTTCTAACCGCTGGAAAGGCCCTTAAGGCGCATTTCCCACGGGAATCAGACGATACCAATGAATTATCAGATTCGATTTCTAAAGGCTCAGATGTATGAAAAATAGACTCCAAAAAATAGCATCGTTTTGTGTCCTCGTTCTAATGCTTGTGTCCACGCAAGTAAACGCGCAATATCAAATCCCTAAAAAACCAAACGTTCAAACGAGCGTTTATGATTACAGCCAACTATTAAGTCCGCAACAAGCCGCTCGATTAGAACAAAAACTCATTCGGTATTCGGACAGTACCTCAACTCAAATTGTGGTGGCGATCATCAACTCGACCGAAGGCGAATACATTAACTATTTGGCGACGAACTGGGCCCAAGAATGGGGTGTTGGAGATGCAAAAAAAGATAATGGCGTTTTTATTTTATTGGCCAAAAACGATCGGAAAATAAACATCAGTACGGGCTATGGCGTCGAACATTTGCTGACCGATAAAATGTGCAGCCGAATTATTCAGGAATCCATCATTCCGTTTTTCAAGAAAAACGATTATTATGGCGGCTTAGAGGCTGGAAGTACTCAAGTATTCAAAGTATTAACAGGTGAATTTAACGCAGCACCTCGAAACATTCAAAAAGATGCCTCAGGCAAAAATATTCTATTCTTAATTTTCATCTTCGTTATTTTACTCATTGCTTTTTCTAAAATCGGAAAAAACAACGGTCGGAATAATGGTGGACAGCGACGCCCAAGCGGTTTGCTAGAAGCCATCTTATTGAGTAATATGGGACGTGGGAATTTTGGCGGCAGCTCCAGTTCCAGCGGTGGTGGCTTCGGTGGTGGTTTTGGCGGCGGTTTTGGTGGTGGAGGTTTTGGTGGCGGCGGTGCCTCAGGGGGTTGGTAACCCTATTTTTTTCGCATATAAATTGTAATCGGCACCCCATTAAAGTCGTACAAAGTTCTTAATTTATTTTCTAAAAATCGCTTGTAAGGTTCTTTTACATATTGTGGTAAATTACAGAAAAATGCAAATTGTGGTTGCGGCGTTGGCAGCTGCATAATGTATTTGATTTTGACGAATTTCCCTTTTAATGCTGGTGGTGGATAGTTTTCAATAATCGGTAATAAATCATCGTTTAACACACTTGTTTTGATGCGTTTGGTACGGTTTTTATAGACCTCAACTGCCGTTTCCATGGCTTTAAAAATACGTTGTTTGGACAGTGCCGAGATAAATACGATGGGCACATCGGTAAATGGCTCGATTTGTTTTTTAATATACGTCTCAAACTCTTTGGTGGTTTTGGTGTCTTTTTCAATCAAATCCCACTTATTAACCAAAATCACAACCCCTTTATGGTTTCGTTGTGCGAGCCAAAAAATATTTTGAACTTGGCCATCAAATCCACGTTGTGCATCACAAACTACCAAACAAACATCACAGTGCTCAATGGCACGAACGGAACGCATAACGGAGTAAAATTCTAAGTCTTCTTTCACCTTTGCTTTACGACGAATTCCAGCGGTATCTACCAAATTGAATTCAAAACCAAAACGGTTGTATTTTGTATCGATCGAATCACGAGTAGTGCCCGCAATATCAGTCACGATGTAACGATCTTCACCAATCAAAGCATTGATAAAAGACGATTTGCCCGCATTTGGGCGTCCAACCACAGCAAATCGTGGTAATACAGCTTCTTCTACTTCCTCAACTTCTGGCAACGCTTCTACTAACGCATCCAGTAAATCGCCAGTTCCACTTCCATTGATACTCGCAATGGTGTAGTACTCCCCTAATCCCAGAGCATAAAACTCAACCGCATCTTGCTCACGCATGGCGTTGTCGACTTTATTAATGACCAAAAAAACAGGTTTATTAATTTTTCTTAAGAGCTTGGCAACATCTTCATCCATGCCAGTCACGCCCGATTCTACATCGACCATAAAAATAATGGCATCTGCTTCATCAATAGCGAGCTCAACTTGTTTGTCGATCTCAGCTTCAAAGACATCATCACTTCCTAAGATATAGCCTCCCGTATCAATTAACGAAAATTCTTTGCCATTCCAATCACTTTTTCCATAATGACGGTCACGAGTCACCCCACTCACGGCATCAACAATGGCTTCTCGCCTTTGAATCAACCGATTAAAAAATGTGGATTTTCCAACATTTGGACGTCCTACTATCGCTACAATATTGCTCATATGCTTATAAAATTGCTGCAAAAATAGGAAATATCCTTTTGGTAAGCTCTTTTTTATGGAAGTTTAAAAAATATATACCTACAAATGAATATCTTTAGAAATCCCTTAAATCTATTATCATGGAAATTAGCAACAAAATTGTCTTAAGACCTCATTTTTCATCGACCAAAAAAATGCCCAGAGTCACGTATTAGAAGCATTTGATGGTGCCAAAAAAAGTCAGAACACCATTAAAATCAACCGCTTAGATACGCACGTATTTTTTAAAATTCCGAAAGCAGAACAACACTTTTGGTCGCCACAACTCCATTTGGAGGTTTTAGAAACGGATGCATCCCACTGTAAAATTAAAGGCTTCTTTGGTCCCAACCCCACTTGTTTTGATGGTGATGATGGTGGTTTTATGGATCGCCCTATACATTAGCGGCCGAATTGGAAAAAAGAAAGGCCAACATCAAATGCACGAATTACATGATTTTATGACCGCCGATTTGAAAACGGTTTAAATGTTTGTACATTGAACCAAGATAAAGACCCCCAAAATTACGTTGGAGTGAGAGATATTGCAGATATTGACAACACTCCAAAACTGATTATTCATAGTCGAATAGACAGAGACGTACCTTTCATAAGAGGAAAAAATGTTTTTAACGCCGCCAAAGAATCGAAAGAATTTTGGGAAACAAAAACAGACCATATTATGACATTAATAGATTTAACAGACGAAGCGATTATCAAAATAATGGAGCAAATACGGTAATTAATAATGTAAAAAATAATAGTAGTTTAATTTCCTGCGCCGCAAGGTTTCCCCATGCGGCCGCATTCTATGGATAAATCCAAATAAAAAATGATGAATCTTAAGTTGTTTTAAAAAATAAACTTGCAAATTACGTAACTAATATTTATTTTTACACGTATAATACAATAACATGGACACTAAATTAACACTTAACGTAGATAAAACAATCATTGAAGGGGCAAAAATATATGCTAAATTTCATAAGGTGAGTTTATCTCATTTAATAGAATCCTATTTAGCTGCATTGATTTCAAAAAACAGTATGAAAGTTGAAATCACACCCCTAGTAGAAAGCTTGAGCGGCGTGATTGATTTAGATCCTAATTTTGATTTCAAAAAAGACTATACAGATTTCTTAATCGAAAAATACAAATGAGCACATTATTTATCGACACTAATATTGTCTTGGATTTACTTTCGAAGCGTACACCGTTTTATGAGAGTGCAGCTCAAATATTTTCGTTTGCGGATAAACATAAATTAAAATTATCCGTAAGTGCCCTAACCTTTGCAAATACAAACTATATTTTATCCAAACTTAAGTCCATAAAGGAAGCGCGCGAAATTCTAAGAAGGTTCAAAGTCCTTGTTAAGGTCTTGCCTCTTAACGATAAAATTATTGACCTTGCTTTAAATGATAAGGCATTTAACGATTTTGAAGGTGGGCTTCAGTATTACACTGCTCTCGAGGGTAATCAAGACATTTTCATTACACGAGATTTGAAAGGCTTTAAAAATGCTAAAATTCCAGTGATGACTGCAGAGGAATATTTGATTTCTATTGCATAGCCCTGTTCCTCAAAGTCGGGAGACTTTGCAGCAGGGGAATCATATTTTAACCAGCAACCATATTTCAGGATAGACCATTAGAAAAATGAACACTGACAGATTTAAAAAAATCATAAAGTACTCTTTTACATCAATTGGCGTTATTTTATTGATTGCCACTTTACTTGGCTACACCAACCTTAGGAATTTACCAACAACCGAAAATAAAAAAACTCAGTATTTAACTATTGGAAAGGAAAGAATTAGATGTTTCCAAAAAGGGACTGGAAAAGATGTATTACTCATTCATGGAACGCCTGGCTCAATTGAGGATTGGAATGGAATTATAGACTCTCTATCCAAAGATTACAGAGTGACCGCTTTTGACCGATTAGGCCACGGATTTAGTTCTTCAAATCAATACACCTATCACTTGAAAGATAATGCCACTCTTGTAGCGGATTTAATTAAAGAGTTGAAATTAAAATCCTCTTTGATTGTTGGGCATTCGTATGGAGGTTCTATCGCTGCGTTTATGGCCGCTAATTCAAAATTAAAAGATCTGAATATATGATCATAGACTCTCCATTATACGAACACCAGCCAAGTTGGTTATACCGATTGGTGGCCCTCCCCGTTTTTGGAAAAGGAATTGCTTTAGTTTCCTCTTTTACAATTGCCAACCACCAAATAAAAAAGGGCGTTTCACCCTTATTTAAAAGTCTTGAAAAAGAAGTAATTGATGATTTCGTAAAAGAACGACAAGTAATTTGGTCTCAGCCAAAAGTGATTTACTCAAAATCAAAAGAGTCCGTGAACTATTCGGATGATTTGAATTCAATATCAATAAAATATAGAAACATAAATTCTAAAATAACGATCATCACTGGAAAGGATGCCAAAAGTACCTTTAGAAACGATTGCGAAAAATTTAACTCTGAAGTCGCTAATAGCGAATTGATATTACTAGAAAACTCCGGCCACTACATCCCTTTGGAAAAACCGTTCGAGTTGATTGAAATTATAAAAAAAAGAATGGATTCTAAACCTTAGATTATAATACTATCGATTAACTGAAGATTTTTAAGAATTATTATACCCAAAACGTTTGAGTTGGTTTTGGTTAGAACGCCAGTTTTTATTCACTTTCACATACAATTCTAAGTGGACTTGTTTGCCAAAAAATTTCTCTAAATCTTTTCGAGACTCAACACCCACACGTTTGAGTGCGATGCCTTTATGTCCAATAATAATCCCTTTTTGGGTTTCACGTTCGACCATGATAACCGATCGCATCCGGATGATGTCTTCTTCTTCAAAAAATTCTTCGGTATCGACTTCCACCGCATAAGGAATTTCTTTTTTGTAGTGGATTAAAATCTTTTCACGGATTTTTTCATTGACAAAAAATCGTTCGGGTTTGTCTGTCAGTTGATCTTTGGGATAGTACGCTGGTGATTCTGGCAATAACTCCAAAATACGATCAAAGACATTTTTCACATTAAACCCTTCCAAAGCAGAAATTGCTATAAACTCCGCATTCGGAACTTTTTGTTGCCAAAGCTGTGCTTGTTCTTCTAATTGTTCTTGATTTGAAGTATCAATTTTGTTTAACAGCAATAAAACGGGTTTTTTGGAGGCAGTAATCTTATTAAAAAACGCTTCGTCTTTTAGTTCTTTCTCACCAATCTCGACCATATAAATTAAAATATCGGCATCTTCAAAAGCAGATTTCACAAAGTCCATCATGGAGCTTTGTAATTCATAGGCGGGTTTGATAATCCCGGGTGTATCCGATAGAATCACCTGAAAGTCATCGCCATTGACAATCCCCAAAATTCGGTGACGGGTGGTTTGCGCCTTAGACGTAATAATGGATAATTTTTCGCCTACAAAGGCATTCATCAAGGTGGATTTTCCGACGTTTGGATTTCCAATAATATTAACAAAACCTGCTTTGTGCATTCCAATTATAATTTCGACAAAGTTACAACCTTCCTTTTAGACTATCTAAAAATTAAATACTTAAGAACTCGCAGCGGCACTCATAAATTCTTCGACTTTGTGAACCATGTTTTTACTACCACAAATAAATGGCACGCGTTGGTGCAGTTCTGTAGGGGTGATATCAAGAATTCGAGTGTGGCCATCACTAGCGTTTCCATGGGCTTGTTCGGCAATAAACGCCATCGGGTTGCATTCGTATAACAAGCGTAATTTACCATTCGGATTTTTGGAACTGGTAGGGTATAAATAAATTCCACCCTTAATCATATTTCGATGAAAATCTGACACCAACGACCCAATATAGCGCGAGGTATAAGGGCGATCGCCTTCCTCCTTCTGACAGTATTTAATATAGTTTTTGATGCCTTGTGGAAAGTGACTGTAATTACCTTCATTTACCGAATATATGGTTCCATCTTCTGGAAATTGCATTTGAGGGTGTGACAAATAAAAGGTCCCAATGGCGGGATTTAAGGTAAAGCCATTGACACCATCGCCAGTGGTATACACCAACATGGTCGAAGTGCCATAAATAATATAGCCTGCTGCCACTTGTTCACGACCTTTCTGTAAAAAATCGTCTTGTTGAACCGGTGTCCCAACGGGGGTCACCCGTCGGTAAATAGAAAAAATAGTCCCCACAGAGACATTCACATCAATATTGGATGACCCATCGAGAGGGTCCATCAAAACAATGTATTTGTTCTGGTGATTATGATCCTTGCTATTTATAGCAATAAAATCGTCTTCCTCTTCACTCGCAATCCCACAAACTATATTTCGATTGACAAGCGTTTGAATGAATTTTTCATTGGCATAAACATCGAGTTTCTGTTGATGCTCACCTTGAATATTGGTCTCACCTGCCGTACCTAAAATATCAACCAAGCCCGCTTTATTAACTTCGTAATTCACCACTTTGGCGGCTAACCGAATGGAGTTGATGAGTCGGGATAATTCGCCAGAAGTGTATTTAAAAGAAGACTGGTGTTCAATGATAAATTCGCCGAGGGTTTGGTGTTTTTGGGACATTTGTAATGAAATTTATGCAAATATCTAATTTTTTAGATAACTACAACGTTTTCGCTCGTATTTTATTAAGGAAATATAAAAGGCTTTTGAGTATCTTTGAATCACCAAACATAGATTATGAACTATCACATTCGAAATGCAGTTAGGGAGGATATGGAACAAGTTTTAAACTTGATTACCGAACTCGCTATCTTTGAAAAAGAACCCAATGCCGTAGAAATTACAGCCGCCGATTTACAAGCTAAAGGCTTTGGAAGCAGCCCTGAATTTCATTGTTTTGTAGCGGAATCTGACCAAAAAATAATTGGAATCGCTTTGGTCTATACCCGATTTTCAACTTGGAAAGGTACTGTTTTACACCTAGAAGATTTGATTGTTTCGGAACACGTACGTGGACACGGAATTGGGTCTGCCCTGTTGGATCAAGTGATTCTTTATGGCGACAATCAAGGCGTGAAACGCGTTTGTTGGGAAGTGATTGATTGGAATACACCAGCGATTGAGTTTTACGAACACAAAGGTGCCCGAGTCATGCGAGACTGGGATGTGGTTCAACTTGACGAACAAGGCATGAAAAATTACATCTCAAAACTAAAATAAACTAAACTAATGCAAATTTTTAAATTTGGTGGTGCTTCTGTTAAGAATGCCCAAGGCGTCAAAAATTTAGCGCGAGTGCTCACCACTGTTGGGCACAGCAACACACTTATTATTGTTTCTGCAATGGGCAAAACGACCAATGCCATGGAAACAGTGATTTCAAATTATTTTGATGCCAAACACCAACTTCAAAGCTCGATTCAAGATGTTAAGAAATTTCATAATAACATTCTCCTCGATTTATTTGATAACGAAAAACACGCTGTTTATGAAAAAGTAGATGCGCTGTTTCAAGAAGTTGTGCAGTTTTTTGATCATAATAAATCTCCAAATTATAACTTTGTATATGACCAAGTGATTGGGTTTGGCGAGTTGATTTCGACCACTATCATCAGTCATTATTTGAATGATATTGGTTTAACAAATACTTGGCTAGATGTTAGAAATTTTATAAAAACCGATAACTATTACAGAAACGCAACTGTAGATTGGAACGATACACAAGATTTAATTTCGAATCGAGTTGACTCCTCAAAATTAAACATCACTCAAGGGTTTTTAGGAAGTGACGTCCATAATTTCACAACCACTCTTGGCCGAGAAGGGAGTGATTACACGGCCGCAATTTTTGCCTTTTGTTTAAATGCAAAGTCCGTGACGATTTGGAAAGATGTCCCAGGCGTTCTCAATGCCGATCCACGGTATTTTGAAAATGCAGTCTTGTTAGATCGTATCTCCTATACAGAAGCAATCGAGTTGTCATATTACGGCGCCACGGTGATCCATCCCAAAACGCTTCAACCCTTACAACGAAAAGAGATTCCACTCTATGTCAAATCGTTTTTAAATCCAGAAAATGACGGAACGATCGTTGGAAAGGAATTCAAATTAACGCCTAAAGTACCCTGTTATATTTTAAAGCAAAATCAGGTTTTGATTTCACTTTCCTCCTTAGATTTTTCATACATCGTAGAAGATAACCTTCGTCATATTTTTGGTTTGTTGCACGATTATAAGATGAAAGTTAGCATGATTCAAAATTCGGCCATTAGTTTTTCGGTTTGTATTGAAAACAATTATGGTACTCTGGAGCGTTTATTATTACATTTAAAAGCGAAGTATAAAGTAGCGTCTCACAAAGGGGTTAAATTATATACCATTCGACATTATACAGAAGCATCGATCCAAGAATTAGAAGCTGGAAAAAACCTACTATTGAAACAAATCACGCCAGATATTGTTCAAATAATTACCCACTAAGGCGACATTTAATACAAGTATCTTAACCTATGAGTATTGTTACTCCCAAAGAAATTGCCAAAGCCATCAAAGTTAATTCCTATGGAGTTATTGGTGCTTTTTTAGGATGGATCTTAATGAAAGTATTGAAGATTTCTACCATTAACAAAATCTACAATCGCCATAAACACAAACAGGATCTTGAGTTTTTAAATGGTCTATTGGAAGATTTTAAAATACGTTTTGAAATTCCGGAAGAAGATTTTAAACGCCTTCCAAAAGACGGTGCGTACATCACGGTTTCTAATCACCCCCTTGGTGGCATCGATGGTATATTATTACTGAAACTAATGCTCGAACAGCGTGAAGATTTTAAGATCATCGCCAATTTTTTATTACAGCGAATTGAACCTTTAGTTCCTTACATCATGCCCGTGAATCCGTTTGAGGATCACAAAGATGCCAAGTCTAGTATTGCTGGCTTCAAAAAATCATTGCTTCATTTAAAAAACGGACACCCTTTAGGGGTTTTTCCGGCGGGGGAAGTTTCCACTTATAAAGATGGTAAGCTGTTGGTCGATAAACCTTGGGAACCCGCCGCTATGAAACTCATTCAACGCGCCGAAGTCCCCATAATTCCAATTTATTTTCATGCCAAAAATAGCCCGTTATTTTATCGCTTATCACGAATCAGTAATACTTTAAGAACTGCCAAATTACCATCGGAACTTTTGACCCAAAAAAATCGAGTCATTAAAGTTAGAATCGGTAAACCTATCAGCGTAAAAGACCAAAAAGAATACGACACTTTGGAGACCTTCTCGGACTTTATAAGACGAAAAACCTATATGCTTTCAAACTCTTTTGAAAAGGTAAAAATCTTAACAAATATCTCCTCCAGTTTAAAAGCTATAAAACCTGCAAAAAAAATTGTGACCCCAGTTTCCAAAACTATCATGAGTTTGGAAGTCGCTGCTTTAAAATCCGAAAATCATCGCCTCTTAACAAGTAAAAACTACGAAGTTTATTTAGCGCCTGCAGCCCACATTCCCAACATTTTACGTGAAATTGGACGGCTGCGAGAAATCACGTTTAGAGATATTGGAGAAGGCACCAACAAAGCCATCGATTTGGATAAATTTGACCAATATTACCACCATATGTTTTTGTGGGATGCGGAAGCCGAGTGCTTGGCTGGCGCGTATCGAATGGGGTTAGGTTCCGACATTTATAAAGCAAAAGGGATCGATGGGTTTTACTTGCAAGACTTGTTTCGTTTTGAGCCCGAGCTCCACAAGATGATGAGTCAGTCTATTGAATTGGGGCGCGCATTTATCATTAAGACCTATCAACAAAAACCTATGCCACTATTTCTACTTTGGAAAGGCATCGTACATACCACGCTTCGGTTTCCAGATCATAAATACCTCATCGGGGGTGTGAGTATTAGCAATCAATTTTCAAATTTTTCTAAATCGTTGATGATTGAGTTTATGAAGTCGCATTATTACGATCCGTATTTAGCGCAGTATGTAACACCAAAAAAAGAATTCAAAGTAAAACTAAAGGATGCCGATAAAGATTTTGTGTTTGATGCCACCGCAGCCGATCTGAATAAGTTCGATAAACTTATTGATGAAATTGAACCCGGAGCCTTACGTATGCCGGTCCTCCTTAAAAAGTACATCAAACAAAATGCTCGCTTGATTGCGTTTAATGTGGATCCTCTTTTTAATAATGCCGTGGATGGTTTGATGTATATTCGGATTGCCGATCTCCCAGACAGTACCGTCCGCCCTGTGATGGAAGAATTTCAAGCGGAGCTGGAACGTAAGTACAGGCCCTCGGAGGAAGACTAAGTGATTTCTAGCGCCGTTTTTATTTACACTTTAATTACGTTTTATTTACATTTTATCGTACTTTCGTAAAAACACTCAAGGATGCCTTTTTCACCAAACTACACCATTACTGTCACTATTGCACAAGATTTAGTAGCGATAGAAACTGGTAAAAAGCAATTTGAATCGATTCCTATGAATGCGACGCTTTTGAGCTCACTACGTAAATCCGCTCGCTTGGCTTCGACGCACTACTCCACTCAAATAGAAGGAAACCGTTTGACGATGGAACAAGTTAAAGAAGTTGTTTCAAAAAAAGGAGGGGTATTTCCTGAACGGGAACGCGATGAAAAAGAGGTGGTCAATTATTACAAAGCATTAGAATATCTAGAAACGAAACATAACAGACCATTAACTGAAACAACCATTCAAACCCTACACGGATTGGTTTTTAATGGGAGAAAGAGCGCGACAGCATATAGAGAGGCTCAAAACGTGATTAAAGATGGATTGTCAGGCGCTATTGTTTATATGCCCCCCGAAGCTTCAGATGTGAGTGGTTTGATGAAAGATCTTGTTTCTTGGATTGACACATCTTTAGAAAATGGAAAAATTCCTGTCGCCATTATAGCTGCTTTGGCTCATTATCAATTTGCGACCATCCATCCCTACTATGATGGAAATGGAAGGACGGCTCGATTAATTACCAATTATATTTTACATTATGGTGGTTATGGACTAAAAGGCATCTATTCTTTGGAAGCCTATTATGCAAAAAACTTACAAGGGTATTATGATGCTTTGGCAGTCGAAAACATTCCCAATTATTATATGGGAAGAGCACAGGCTGATCTTACCTATTTTTTGGAATATTTCATGAAAGGAATGGCGATCTCTTTTACTAACATCGTGGAGTCATCAAAAGAAAACAGAGCTCCAAAACTGCAAGATAATAGTGACGTCCTAAGAGAATTATCCGTAAAACAACGTACGGCATTGGATCTATTTCTAAAACAGAAAGAAATTACGAGCACTGAATTAGCCAATCATTTAGGGATTTCTAAAAGAAGTGCAGCAGCCCTTATAAGAAAATGGTTAAAAGACCAATTCATTCTTATTGGAAATCCATCCAATAGAGCACGATCGTATCTACTAAACCAAAAATGGGAACAGTTAATCTAAAACCGCTCCGCTACAAACGCTTTCATATACGCTTTAATTTCCGTACGTGCTTTTAAGAATGCGGCGTGTTTTTCTTGGTCGGTACCAATCAATTTAGACGGATCAAAAAAGTCATGATGTAAACGTACTGCATTGGGGCTGGCTATAAATGGACAGTTTTCTTTCGCATGGTCACAAACAGTGATGATGTAATCAAAATTGACCTCTGCATACTCATCCACATGATTAGAAGTGTGGTGAGTAATATCGATTCCATCTTCTTTCATAATCGCGGCAGCCCCTGGGTTGATCCCATGTGTTTCTATACCTGCACTGTAAACGTTAGCTTGATTGGCTGCAAATTGGTTTAAATAGCCGTGCGCCATTTGACTCCGGCACGAATTTCCTGTACAAAGGACTAATATGTTTTTCATGTTATTTTTAGTTTTCAAACGCACTATCAATCGGTTCCCAGAGCTCAATTTTATTCCCTTCAGGGTCTAAGATCCAAGCAAACTTCCCATAGTCAAACGTTTGTATATCGCCTACAATAGTAACACCTTCTGACTTAAGAACGGTTATCAAATTGTTAAGATTTTCAACTCGAAAGTTTACCATAAACGGCTGTTTGCTGGGCTCAAAATAGGTGGTGTCGTCTTTAAATGGCGACCACTGAGTGGAAGCTCTGTTTCCTGCTTCATCCCTCCACCAAAAGGTACAACCATACTCATCGACGGGCAAACCGAGGTGTTTGCCATACCATGCTTTTGTTGCTTTTGAATCTTTGGTTTTAAAAAAAACCCCGCCTATACCTGTGACTCGTTTTTTCATATCTATTTATGTTTTGATTTGAGATTGATAAAGATTTATCCAGTCTTGGACAGATAGTTTAGCGGCTAGTTGACCAATCAGAGCATACGGAATGTCATTCATTTTTTTAAAACGTATACAACTTTTCCCCATGTCTAATTTAGACGAGCAATGCTTCGGGTATTCTGTGACAAACCAGTCAAAAATTTCTTTTTGGGCGTACATTCCTGAATGGTAGACTGCAATAAAATGTTTCTGAGACGCCAAATTCATAAAGGGTAATGGCAACTTTGGATTGCAGTGGTAACCCGACGAATATCGACTGTGGGGCACTACATACCCCAACATGCCATAATTGATGCATTCATAAAAACCAGGATCGAGATGATCCAAAATAATTTGTCTTAATTTTTGAATGGGTACTTTTCGATCATCTGGGAGTTGAGCGATGTATTCTTCTGGAGTCGTTGCGGTAGATTTCATAAGTTAGAGCGATTAGGGCTCTAAATTTAATGAAAAATAGTGACAATTTTATCAACGATAGTTTGCGCAAGTTTTTGGTGACTCTCTACCGTCCAGCCTGCGACGTGTGGCGAAAGCATCACATTCTCAGATTTCAATAAATAATTTAGCGCAGCTGGTGGCTCGTTTGAAAACAGTGTTTCGAAGGATGATTTTTCGTATTCTAAGACATCCAATCCAGCGCCTAAAATTTTCTTTGACTCTAGCGCTTCCACTAAGGCTTCCGTAACTACACAACTCCCTCTAGCGGTATTGATTAACCAAAATGGCTGCTCAAATTTCTGGATAAATGGCGCATCAATCATTTGATTGGTTAATTTGGTTTGTGGAACATGAAGACTTAATATTTGCGCCTTTTCTCGAAGGGTTTCAAGAGATACTTGTTGCGCATTTTCATCACCTACATTGGATTTTATATCATAACAAAGCACCTCCACTTCAAAACCACGGAGTTTTTTAGCAAATGCTTTGCCCATATGGCCATAGCCGATAATTCCAACCGTTTTCCCATCGAGTTCAATGCCTCGATTGGCTTCGCGTTGCCATAGTCCATTTCGGATTTGCTGATCTGAAACTTTAAGTTTATTAAATAATGCTAATACCATTCCAAGCGCGTGTTCCCCAACGGCATTTTGATTGCCTTCGGGTGCTGAAATTAAATGAATGCCTTTGGACTGTGCATAATCTGTATCAATATTTTCTAATCCTGCCCCTACCCGACCAATAAATTTTAGGTTGGTTGCTTGATCCAAAAAGTCGGCATCAATTCGAAATCGACTTCTTAAAATAAGACCCTCATATAAATGAATTTTGGCTGCGATGGCGTCTTTTGAACTCGTGTAATCTTCGTGATTTTCATAGCCTAAAGCCGCTAACTGTTCTATTAATAAGGAATGGTTTGTATCCAGATGTAAAACGTTCATCTTAAATATTTAGGATAAGTTTCGCAATAGAGAAATAAATCATGATTCCAAAAATATCATTGCTAGTGGTGATAAAAGGACCGGTAGCAATGGCGGGATCAATGCCTTTTTTGTGAAGAAATAATGGAATAAACGTCCCAATAATTCCAGCAACAATAATGACAATGACCAGAGATATTGAGATCGCCAAGGCAGTGCGCATATCTTGTTTCCAAACCCACACAAATGCAAATAAGAATAAGGCTAAAATAACGCCGTTTAAGGCCGCTAAAAACATTTCTTTTATAAGTCGAGTATTAACACTCCCTCGCACCTCATCATTCGCCAAACCTTGCACAATAATTGCCGACGATTGAACGCCCACATTCCCGGCCATAGCGGCAATAAGTGGGGTGAATAATAATATTAAAGGGAAATCTTCAATGATGGTTTCAAATCCGCCCATAATAACTGCGGCACCAACACCTCCTAGCAGTCCTAAAAACAACCAAGGCAATCGGGCTCGGGTAAGATCGAGGATACTATCTTCGGCATCAACATCTTGTGTAATACCAGCGGCCAGTTGATAATCTTTTTCGGCTTCTTCGATAATGACATCTACGATATCATCAATGGTAATACGTCCCAAAAGTACTTTATCATCATTAATGACGGGGATGGCTTCTAAATCATATTTCGCCATTAATTTGGCCACTTCTTCAGAATCTTCATCCACATGAACCGAATCTACTTTTGGAATATAGATGTCTTTTATTTTGTCATCATTATTGGCAATTAAAAGATCTTTTAAAGATAAGCGCCCAATCAATTTCTCTTCTTTAGTAACAACATAAATCGAATGTACACGCTTTACCTCTTTGGCTTGTGCTCTAATTTTTCGCAAACAACCGGCAACGGTCCATGTTTCATACACCTTAACCAGTTCTTTAGCCATTAAGCCTCCAGCCGTATCTTCGTCATAAGTCAAGAGTTCTTGAATATCTGCAACTAGCTCTTTATCGTCCATTTGGGCGATCACTTTTCGCTTACGTTCGGGTGATAAATCGGCTAAAAGATCGGCAGCATCATCCGAATCGAGTTCTTGAATTTCTTCAGCAATTTCTTTAATCGATAGGTTTTGTAATACTTTTTCACGTACATCATCTTCTAGTTCTGCAAGAACATCGGCCGTGGTTTCACTGTCTAAAAGTTTTATGACATAAGTGGCTTGATCTAAATTTAGATCATCCAAAATTTCGGCAATATCTGCGTAATGCACGTCTTGTAATTGCTCTAAGACAGCTTTATCATCCTTAGAATCAATGAATCCATTAAGGGCATCGATTAAAATTTCGGTGATCTCAAAAGGGATATGTTCCTTAGTTTCTTCCAAAATTAAATTGGTTAGTGATCGGTTTCTATTGCGGTTGTCAATTCAATAAACGCGGCAACACTAAGTTGCTCTGGGCGCTTGTCAAAGATAGTATTTGCTTTTAAATTATCCGATAAATTATACGTTTTTAAACTATTTCTTAGGGTTTTACGGCGTTGTTGAAATGCAGACTTCACCACTCTAAAAAATAATTTTTCGTCACAGGGTAAAGAATATACTGCTTTACGAGTCAATCTCAAAACACCCGATTCTACTTTTGGCGGGGGAATAAACACCGAGGGTGGCACCGTAAATAAATACTCCGCATCGTAAAATGCTTGAACTAAAACCGATAAAATCCCATACACCTTACTACCTTCTTTTTCACAAATACGCTGCGCCACTTCTTTTTGAAACATGCCAGAAAATTCAGGGATTTGATCTCTATTTTCTAATGTTTTAAACACAATTTGGGTCGAAATATTATATGGAAAATTTCCAATAATAGCGAAAGGACGGGTTCCAAATGTAGCACTAAAATCGAAATTCAAGACATTTTCTTGAATAATTCGGGCTGCTAGATTTAGAAAATTAGCTTGTAAATACTCGACAGACTCTGGGTCAATTTCAATCACATGTGTTGTAATTGGCTTTTTGATGATATATTTGGTCAAAACACCCATTCCTGGGCCAATTTCTAGAACATCGTCATAACCTTCCAAAGTTAACGTATCTGCGATTTGTTCCGCAATTTGTTCATCATTGAGAAAATGTTGTCCTAAGTATTTTTTTGGTTTTACAATCATTTAGTGTGTGGTTACAGTATATTCATCAATCCATTCTAATTCGGTTCTGAATGCCAACATTTTATCGCCAAATTTTTGCAATTCTTCCGTTTGAAACGCTGGCGCATGGTTTTCGTGAAAACTGGCCAATGCTTCTTTTGAATGGGCTAAATACTGAATTGAATAGGTTAATCCTCCCATTGACTCTTCGACTAAAACTTTTGTAAAGGTGGCTTTTAAAAACAAGCCTGTTGCCAATACTTTTGGAATGTGGACTTTAATCCACCCCAACCATTCGTCGTGAATACTGTCGTCTATATTGGCCGTTACGTTGTAAATTATCATTGGTTATTTTATTGTCATTAATTGATGGCATCCCCTCTTAAAAAGCGGTACTGTTTTCGAGCTTCTACAAAATGAATGCTATCTACATGGTTAAAGATAATGGATTCATAATTAAGAAGCGCCTTATCTGTATTTTTGAGTTGAGTTCTGTATAATTCCGCTAGGTAAAAGTAGGCATCATCTACCAAAATATCTGTTTTAAAATCGGTTATAATTCGCAGGTAATTTGCTTCCGCTTTTTGATAATCATTCTGTGAGGTGTATAGCTGTGCTTGAACGAGTAAGGTTTGATCGATAATAGGATCTGTTTTATGAGTCTTAAGAATCGTATCTAAAACAGCAATGGCTTCAGTTGGATTGTTTTGGGAGATCAACAAATCGGCTTTGGCATATGATTTTAGGGCGGTATGAAGAGAATCACTGCCTTTGTGATCTGAAATTAAGAGCTGTAGCTCTAGGGCATCATTGGCGGTCAGTTGCGACGAGGAGGATTTAAGAACCTTTAGTTGTGCTTCAGCCCAGTCAAAATCACCTTTATAATAACTTGTTTTAGCAGCTTTAAAACGTGCTTCTTGAGACAGTGGGCTATTTTTAACGCGCATCTGAATTTGAGTATAATAGATCAGGGCTTGATTAAATTTGTTTTGAGTCACTAAGATATCGGCAAGTTTCATTTTTAGTTGGGCGGAAGCTAGATCGGATAAATTCGCTTTCAATGCGCTTTTTAAAAATCGAATCGCAGCTTGAGAATCTAAGTCATAAAATGATAAAAACTGTGCATATGAGAGTTGTAAATCAATGGTCTCCATTCCTAATTGATAGCCATCTAATAGCGTTTCGTAGCGGTCCTTAATCGTCGCATAATCAGATTGAGCATATTTTAACTGGAGCTCCAAAAACTTACAATTAGCTTGTATAACCAGACGAGTGTCCGTTGCATTTTGAATTAAAAATTGATAAACAGAGAGCGCCGTCTCAAATGCCGATGCTTCGGTTGCTGACTCCGCTAAATTGATGAGTCCCTGCAAAGATTCTGGATTCCGTCTATAAATTGCTTTGACTTGAACAAATGCCTTCTTAAACTCATTTTGTTGGATGTAGAGCCAACTCAACCACTGATTCCAAAGTATGTTTGGAGCGGCTTGAGATTTACGTAACAGTACTTTTTTAAAAAGTTGATTATAGGGTTGGCTGGCATCTTCTGAAATATAATCGCTGAGGAATCGCATGACTCGATTGACATAAGCTGAATTTATTTCGGCATAATCCAGATAGCACTCCATCATTTTATCAATATTTTGCTGTTCGGCGTATAAGCCTGCGAGTTGAAAATAATAAACCGCATTTATATTATTTTTGAGTCCAATTTCATAAGACTGTATGGCGGATTCAATACGCGAATATTTTTCGAAGCGTTGTGCTACGCTGTAGACATAATTTGGCTTAGTTTCAATAGCTTGCAATGCTTTTTCGTAATAGGAGCTTGCTTCAGTGGGTTGATTTTGAAGCTGAATGTTATACCCTAATTCAACCAAATATAATGGATTATCAGATTGACGCATTAAGGTTTCAATCTGTTTTTGAGCATCATTAAACTGACTCAGTTGTTGATGACATTCGATCAATTTAAACGCATAATCTGTTCGAGGGTTTGGGCTTTTTAAAAGTTTTTTGTAAAGTGATAATGCTTTTTCAAAGGATCCTTTTTCAAAATAATCTTGCGCCAATGCTGGGTCGACTTGTGCCGATGCGACCAAACAGAAAATGCTAAAAAAAAGACAAACTAGAAACTTCATTAATGCGTTTTTATGACTTTAATAAATGCCTAACAAGTAGCAAGATGATCTTTAATCAATCATCGAAAAACCAGTATAAGGCACTAAAACTTCAGGAATTTCAATCCCCGAATCGGTTTGATAATTTTCTAAAATCCCTGCTAATACCCGTGGCAGTGCTAACGAACTTCCGTTGAGCGTATGTGCTAATTCCGTTTTACCTTCACTGTTTTTGAATCGTAATTTTAATCGGTTTGCTTGAAACGTTTCAAAATTTGAAACTGAAGAAATTTCTAACCAACGATCTTGAGCCGTTGAAAACACTTCAAAGTCATAGGTCAAGGCGGCGGTAAATCCTAAATCTCCTGCACAGAGTTTCAAAATTCGGTAGGGTAATTTTAATTCTTCTAAAATCGTTTTGATGTGCGCGACCATACCATCAAGCGCTTGATACGATTTTGTGGGATGCTCTACACGCAGAATCTCTACTTTATCAAATTGGTGCAATCGATTTAAGCCTCGAACGTGTGCCCCATAACTACCGGCTTCACGACGAAAACATGGCGTGTATGCGGTGAGTGTTTTTGGAAGCTCGTGTTCTTGTAATAAAACATCTCTAAAAATATTAGTAGCCGGAACTTCCGCTGTTGGAATTAAGTATAAGTCATCCGCAGTGACATGGTACATCTGCCCTTCTTTATCTGGTAATTGACCCGTTCCAAAACCTGAGGCTTCGTTCACCAAGTGAGGCACTTGAATTTCGTCATAACCTGCAGCCGTGTTTTTATCTAAAAAATAGTTGATCAGAGCACGTTGTAAACGGGCGCCTTTTCCTTTATAAACAGGAAATCCTGCTCCTGTGATTTTGTTCCCCAATTCAAAATCAATGATGTCATATTTTTTTGCTAACTCCCAATGGGGGATGGCATTTTTTGAGAGAGTTGGAATGGTTCCCGCACTAAATATTTCTTCGTTATCCTCTTCTGAAGTTCCAGCAGGAACAATCGGATTTGGAAGGTTGGGGATTTTATATAAGAGCGTTTGAAGTGCTTCAGCGGTACGATTCAAATCCTCAGAAAGTAAAACTTTGGATTCTTTTAATTCGGCTGTTTTTTGCTTGAACTCCGTTGCCTTTTGCGCTTGACCTGACTTAAATAATTCGCCAATTTCTTTAGAGATTACATTTAATTCTGCAGAAATCTTATCCACTTTTGTTTGAAGTCCTCGACGGGATTCATCGAGTTTAATGACCTCATCAATGAGGGTTTTGGCGTCGCTAGTCCGTTTACTTAAACGTTCGACAACATCTGCTTGGTGATCTCTTATATAGGAAACTTGTAACATCGTAATTATTTTAAGTGGTAAATTTAAACATTTAGAATAAAACAAGAATTGGTTTTACCTTTAAATCGAATTAGTTTTCCTTTAATCCCTCAATTTTAGCTAAAGCCTCTAGGCGATCCTGTTCTAATTGTTCTTTTAAGGCCACCAGCCCTGAAAACTTTTGCTCATCTCTAATTCGATCCAATACCTCAATAGTCAGGGATTGACCATAGAGCGTTTTATCAAAGTCAAAGAAAAAGACTTCGACTGATAATTGGTCTGAGTCGCTAACGGTAGGATTGGTTCCAATATTCATCATGCCATACGCTAATTGAGAGTCGATACTTGACTTCACCAGGTAAACGCCATTTTTTGGGATGAGTTTATAAGCTTCTTCAATTTTTAGATTGGCGGTCGGAAATTGAATAGTTTTCCCCAGTCCTTTCCCTTTAATAACGGTTCCGTTTAACATGAAATTATAGCCCAAAAATTGATTTACAACTTTGATGGCACCTTCTTTCAAAGCGGTTCTAATTTTAGTAGAACTAACGGCTACATCACCCACTTCTAACGCGCTAATTTCGGTGACTTTAAAACCATAAAATTCCCCAAACTCTTTGAGGTCTTTGATGTCTGCTGTCCGGTTTCGACCAAAATGATGATCATAGCCCACAATAATGTGTTTAACGTGCAGCTTATTTACCAATACATCGCGGACGTACTCGAGAGCCGTTAATCTTGAAAATTCTTTTGTAAACGCTTTGATGACTAAATGATCGACTCCTAAGTCCTGCATTAAATTTGATTTCTCATCTATTGTATTGATGAGTTTTATAGAGGATTCTTTTTGCAAAATCATTCGAGGATGCGGAAAAAAGGTCAAAACCAATGCTTGAAGCTGCTCGGTATCCGCAATCGCAACGAGTCGATTGATGATTTTCTGATGCCCAATATGCACCCCGTCAAAAGTACCTATAGTGACAACGGAATCTTTAATTTGATTGTAATCTGCAGCAGTTTTTATTTTCAAAGCTAAATTTTATGACAGAAAATATAATAAACGAAGATAAAAAAAGCCCTCGTTTATTAAGAGCGTTGTGCTCTTTTTTTTGAATAAAAAAAAATTAGTACCTTTCGTTTCATAACCCCTTTGAAATGTCCTTTATACCTACCTACTGATGAAACCCAATACTTCCTTATCTTTAAAATTCATAGTCGTTTATTTTATTAGTCTCTCTAGCCTCTGTTGGGCGCAACAACGCCGCTGTGGTTCCGATGAATTGATGGCAAATATGCATCGTAGTCCAGAGTACTCAAAAATGCACAACGCCCGTCAAGCTCAATTTAAATCAAACTTAGAGAAACGCACCACAAAAACAACTCAGCTTGGAGAAATAGCACCAATTAGAATTCCAGTCGCTGTGCATTTTCCAAATGGATTAGAATCGGACCGCAGCTGTCTGGAAGCATTAGCTCAAAACCAAATAGACATTTTAAATGCTGATTATACTGCGACAAATTCCGATTTCAATCTTTGGACCGCTGCAAGCTCATTTTATCCAGGGATCAATAATGGAAATGCAAATATCCAATTTAAAATTGCGACTTTAAACCATCCTGCCAATACGGATACAGACTTGGCAGAGGGCGGGCCTGCTGTGACGATTGGCTATGATTTTGGGGGGCAAGGTGGCACTTTTTCCATCGAAGGGTCTTTCGTGTCTGACATTAAGTGGGCGGGATACCTCAACATCGTGATTGGAAACTTCATTGACAACAGTTTATTGGGGTTTTCGCTTATAGGTGGTAGTGTTCAGTCAGGAGATGCTGTGGTGATGCGTCATGATGTATTTGGATCGGGAACAGGATGTGTGGACTCGAATACAGTCCCAACATCTCCGTACCATTTAGGCCGAACCGTCACACATGAAATTGGACATTTTTTAAATTTAAAACATCCATTTGCCGGAAAAAGTTGCACTTCTGATGATGGCATCGCCGACACGCCCAATATCAAAATGTACCACACAAACTGTCCAAGCCCTGGAAGTTTTGAGGCTTGTGACCCCAATGAAAAAGCCTTAACTATGAACTTTATGGACTACGCTAATGATGCCTGTATGTATATGTTTACAAAAGGACAAATTACAGTAGCAGATGCCTATCTCGCTACTGTAGAATCGGACTTCAAATCCGGTGTTTTAAGTATCAGTTCTCTAGAATTTGATACCGTCTCTATTTTTCCAAATCCAAACAAAGGAAGCTTTAACGTCAAGTTTCAAACTAAAGACACAACCGATTTTGAAGTCCGTGTTTTTGATCTTAGAGGACGAAAAATTTATAAGAAGGCTTTTGAAAATTGTAATTACTTCAATCAAATCATCAACTTAGAAAACGCACAAGCTGGGGTCTACCTGATGACGGTTTCTAGCAACGGAGGTCAACAAATGAAAAAACGAATTCTTATAAAATAAGAGTGAGCGCTAGGTGCCGTTAAAGGTATTCATAGCATTCTGAACGCCTGCCATCACAAAACTTTTGATGAATTCGGCACATTGCTCTAAGCGTTCTTTGAGCTTTTCAGCCTCTTCGGATGTCCACTCGCCAAGCACATAGTCAACTTGTCTACCTTTTGCAAATTCATCACTGATCCCAAAACGGAGTCTGTTGTACTGGGAGGTGTTGAGCTTGTCTTGTAGATCTTTCAACCCATTATGCCCACCAGCACTGCCTTTCATTTTAAGACGAAGGGTTCCAAACGGTAAATTTAGATCATCGGTGATTACTAACAGATTTTCAGGGGGAATGGATTCTTTTTCTAACCAATACTTCACGGCTTTACCGCTGAGATTCATATAGGTATTTGGCTTTAGAAGTAGAAACGTGCGGCCTTTAAATTTAAAACTTGCCAGATCGCCTAGTTTTCTGGTTTCAAAAACAGTGTCGTTTAGCTGCGCAAATTTCTCTACGACCTTAAATCCAATATTGTGACGAGTGCTAATATAGTCAGCACCAATATTTCCCAATCCAACAATCAAATATTTTTTTGACATCTCCGTAGCAGTATTTGTACTGGGTTTATTTTTAAAGAACCATTCAAATGCGTTCATAGTGTGTAAAAATAAAAAAAGCATTCTGAATAACAGAATGCTTTTGTAAATAATGATTTAAAAGGAAACGGTTTAAGCGTCTGCTGGTGCAGCACCTTCCGCTGGAGCAGCTGCTTCCGCACCTTCTTCTCCTTCTTCTTCTTCTTCTTCAACGTCGATAGAAACTCTAGAACGTTTCACTTGACAAACAACAGTGTTGTCTGGGTGTAAAAACTTATAAGCATCGTTTGCCAATTCAGCAACCGTAAGTTTTCCTCCGATTTTAAGTGGCGTTACATCCGCTTCAATAAAATCCGGTAAGTTTACTGGTAAAGCTTTCACTCTTAGTTTACGTCTGTTTCTTCGTAACGATCCACCATTAGCGACTCCTAAAGATTTTCCAATTACGTGAACTGGAATGTCCATAGCGATTTCTTTATCATCAAATAATTGATAAAAGTCGATGTGTAAGATACGATCTGTTACGGGATGAAACTGAATGTCCTGTAAAACAGCGTTTAAAGTCTCACTTCCTAAAGCAATCACAACTGTATGTGCATTTGGTGTGTATACTAGTTTAGAGAATGCCAATTCTTCTGCTGAGAAGTGTACTGGGTTGTCTCCTCCGTATAATACGCAAGGCACGTGTCCAGCATTACGTAAGGCTTGAGTTGGTTTCTTGCCTACGCTTTCTCTTTTCGATCCGTTAATTGTAATTGATTTCATGATTTATAGTTATTGTTTAATTGTTTACATTACAAATTGTGAGCTAATCGATTTATTTTGATGCACTTTAGTCATGACATCGGCAAATAAATTAGCACAGCCTAAGACTCTAATTTTTGAACTTTCTTGAGAAAGTGGTATAGAATCGGTGACGATTAATTCTTCTAGTTTTGAGTTTTCGAGACGTTCGTAGGCATTCCCCGATAAAATTGGGTGTGTACAAATGGCTCTTACACTGAGTGCGCCGCGTTCCATCATCAGGTCGGCCGCTTTTGTGAGGGTTCCAGCCGTGTCGACCATATCATCAACCAACACTACGTTTTTTCCAGTCACATTTCCAATCAATTCCATATGAGAAATGATATTGGCCTTGGCCCGTTGTTTGTAACAAATAACCACATCACTTCCTAGTGCTTTTGAATAGGCATAGGCACGTTTAGAACCGCCCATATCGGGAGATGCTATGGTGAGGTTATCTAGATTCAAACTTTGTAAATACGGTAAAAAGATGGTGGATGCAAACATGTGATCGACCGGTTTTTCAAAAAAGCCTTGAATTTGATCGGCATGTAAATCCATCGTGATGATCCGAGTGGCGCCCGCTGTTTCTAGCATTTTAGCCACTAATTTAGCAGCAATGGGCACTCTTGGTTTGTCTTTTCGATCTTGTCGTGCCCATCCAAAGTAAGGAATGACAGCGGTAATATGTCTGGCAGACGCGCGTTTAGCAGCATCTAACATCAGCAATAATTCCATTAAATTCTCCGGCCCTGGATTGGTAGAACCAATCAAAAACACCCGTGTTCCTCGAATAGATTCTTCAAAAGACGGTTGAAATTCGCCGTCACTATAGGTCGATGTAATTACATTTCCCAGAGGGATTCCGTAGGACGCCGCAATTTTTTTCCCTAAGACCATGGTATTGGTACAGGCGAATATTTTTGGTTCTGGAATGACGTTAGACATGATAGCGTTCTGTTTTTGAGAGCTTTAAACTATTTTTTTAATCGAGGTGCAAATTTAGAAATTTATTTGAACTCTTAAAGGATAAAAGCGACTATTTTTATATGATTATAGAAATAATTTTATAGTTTCTGAATCTATTAAAAACTTAAGAGGCAGAGTAGAAGCTAGAATTAGATAAAACTATTGGAAATCGGGTATAAATAAAGAAAAATTACGATCTTTGCGCAACTCCAAATAAATTGCTCAAGTGGTGGAATTGGTAGACACGTTGGATTCAAAATCCAATGTCGCAAGACGTGCGGGTTCGATTCCCGCCTTGAGTACAAATTATCCCCAAGAATAAATTATTATTCTTGGGGATATATT
>ERZ1048068.858-NODE-858-length-25393-cov-22.947076_pt1 | contig 25393 bp, 24 predicted proteins | sample MGYA00383098_ERZ1048068 | MGnify/ENA primary metagenome ERZ1048068 (study PRJEB29581, sample SAMEA5548368) | metagenome | biome: marine; feature: coastal; material: water | depth 1 m | study: Short-term variability in the microbial, nano- and picoplankton... | reverse complement strand
GGTAATGCTGCTACTGCTACTGCTCTAGCATCTGGTCAAAACTTCAGCTTGACTGGAGACGTTACTGCTACTGCGGTTTCTTTTGATGGTACTGGTGCGGTTACTCTTTCGACAACTATTGCTGAAAATTCTGTTGCTCTTGGCACTGATACCACTGGTAACTATGTTGCTACAGCATCTGGTACTGCTAATGAAATTGAAGTGACAGGTTCTGGTAGTGAGACCGCAGGAATTACCATCGGTCTTCCAGATGATGTGACCATCGGTAATAACCTTACAGTTACTGGTAATCTTACTGTTGATGGAACGACTACTACAGTCAACAGCACAACTACTACGTTGCAAGATCCTGTAATTGGGTTAGGTGGTGGAGAAGATTATGCTGATTTAGAGGCAGATGATGGTAAAGATCGTGGTGTTGAATTTAAATACTTTAAAACATCAGCTAAAACAGGTTTCTTTGGGTTTGACGAAGACGATTCATCGTTTACGTTTATCCCTGATGCTACCGACACAACTGAAACTTACAGCGGTACTTTAGGTGATGCTAAGTTTGGAAATCTTGCTTTAGATGGTTCTATCACAAAGGTAGATGGTGCCGCACCAACTGCAGGTCAATTGCTGATCGGTAATGGTACAGATTCCGATATGCAATTGGCTACCCTCACAGAAGGAAGTGCTATCGGCATTACAAATGCTGATGGGTCTATTACTGTTGCAGCTGATACAGCAACTTCTTCTGCTCTCGGTGTTGCTATGTTTCCAAGTGCCGAGTTCACAGTATCTGCTGGATCTGTTGCTATTACAACCATCGATGGCGGTTCTTTCTAAGCATAAATATAGATACAGTGGGTAGTATATACTGCTCACTTTAAAAATTTCACGGCTATATAGCCATTAAAATTCGAGGACATATATATGTCAACAACCTTGAAACTCAAGCGGAGCAGCCAGACTGGTAACGCACCCGACACAAATAATATCGTAGAAGGCGAACTTGCCCTTAACACCGCTGATGCTATCCTGTATTCTCGTGGCGGAAGTACGATATTTCAAATTGGCGCAAACATCACCGAATCCTTCACCGTAAATCCCGGAACTGCTGCAGACACTATTACTCTTGGCGCAACTGCACAAACAGGCACTATTACTCTTGGGCAAAGTACCAAAGATAATACAATCAATATTGGTAATGCCGCAACGGAGTCTGATCAAGAGCAAATCATTAATATTGGTAGCGGTACAGGTAGCGGTACTTCTACAGTAAATATTGCGGCAAAAGCATCACAGGGTAATGATACAGCAGTAACAATAGGTGGTAATGATCCAAATAGTGGGACAACAACCGTAGCGATTCGTGGTACTACTACACTAACTAGTGGTGATGTTAATTTTAATGGTTATGATTTTAATGTACTCCCCAATATTGGCGCTCGCACAATTACTATTGGTTCGACTACTCAAAGTGCCACAGGTATAATAACACTTGGTCAAAGTACCGCAACCAACACAATCAATATTGGTAATGCTCAGACAGCAAATGGCAGTACACAAACAATCAATATTGGTGGTAACAACCAGTCTGGTGGCGACACTGTATTGAATTTAGCGGCAAATACAGCCACTGCCGCAGATACAGCAGTGACAATAGGCTCTAGTAATAATACAGGTACACACACTGTAGCAATTCGTGGTACTACTACATTCTCGAATGGCGATGTGTCAGTACCTAGTCACAGATTTTCCGCAAAGAATATTACTGTTTCTCACACTCATACAAACAACACTACGTCAACTGATAATATTGCCATTGGTATTAATTCTGGTGCTACTAGTATTACAAAAAATGTGAATATAGGGACAGGGTTCCACAATGGTGGAGTAACCAACATTAATATTGGTCCGACTAGTGGAACAACAACAAAAAGTATTAACCTTAATGCAAATACAACGGTCGGGAATTCAGCTAATTTAACTCTTCTTGGCGGTACAGCCTCCATAACTAAGAACGGTGTTACTAGCATATATGCGCAGGGCTCAACAAATTCAGACAGTTCAACTTCTCATGGTATTCAAATAGTAAATACCTTTCCGAGTTCGGATAGTAAACTCTACTTAAATGTAGTCGGTGAACAATCTAGAATTGAATCCGCTACAGCTAGTAATAGTGCCCTCCCCATTAGATTTATGTTCGGTAATACTGGAGAGAAGTTTAGAATGGACGGGGCTAATGGTAGGTTTGGGATAGGAACTTCTAGTCCAGCCGAAGCACTCCATGTTGTCGGTGATATTATTGCTACAGGTAATGTTACTGCATACTACTCAGACGAAAGACTGAAAGACTTGAAAGGGGCAATTCCAGATGCTCTCGATAAAGTTAATAACCTCACAGGATATTACTATAAACCAAATGCATTAGCGCATTCTTTGGGTGTGGACAATACCGAACTAGAGGTTGGTGTCTCTGCTCAAGAGGTTGAGGAAGTATTGCCTGAAATTGTAACTAAATCTGCGGTAGGTCAAGACGAGTTCGGAGAAGATTATAAAAGTGTTCATTACGACAAACTAACACCTTTGTTGATAGAAGCAATAAAAGAATTGACTCAAAAGGTTTCTGATTTAGAAACAAAAATTCAGAGAATGGAGAAATAGAATGGCTGTTACTTGGAATATAACAAAGGTCGATTCGAGCATTCCTGATGGTTCTATTAAGATGATACATTGGGAAGCCACAGACTATGAAATAGTGGAAGACGCAAGCAAGCAGGTAATCCATAGAGGTAGACGTTATGGAGGCGTTCGTGTTGAAGCAGATCCTTCCTCTGAAGATTTCATTGCATGGGCTGATGTAACTAAAGATATTGCAATTGAATGGACTAAAACTGCTCTCGGTGAAGAAGAAGTCGCTAGTATAGAATCAGCAATAGCACAAGATATTTCTTTATCTAAGAACCCAACTGATCACGAGGTAGACCCTTGGGATTGGTCGGATCCAGAAATTGACGTAGACGATATAGACTGATGACTCTCGCAACAATAGATGAAATACACCTTACTGGTAATATAAGGTCTGCATCTGATAATAGCACAGCTACAGGGTTGACTGTCGATAATGGTGAAACTATCACGGCAGTTGTCGAAACTTTGGACACTCCGACATATATAACACCTACAAATTGCGCAATAACTATCAACACTGTCGGTGATGATGGTACTTCAAGCACCCCTACAACAACCACTATGGTTGTATCCTTTGGAAGTTCTGTTTCGGGAAACTTTTCTGCATACATTTATCAGACCAATGGAGCAAGGTTGTTTCAGATAAGCGGGTATTTTACTGGTCAAAATAGTTCTGAACCAGCAGGGGAAATGACCATGTCGGGAGATAACCCCGCCAAATCTGTTCAGTTAGAAATAGGTGGTGTGGCAGAAAAGCAAATTTCGTTGAATGATTATGGGTCTAGGATATTAGCTAATGCCACTTCCGCTACCCCGAACTCAGTTAGCCTTGATGATATGTATGGAAAGACGTACACCCTGTCATATCCTCATGGTGCGTATAATAGTGCTAATGATACATTTACAGATACTGATATTCCTGCTCCTGGTGTTGTGGGTTCTACAAGTTCCAACACCCAAATAACAGGGACTGAATATTGGAGAAGAGTCACATTAACATACACAGGAACTGCTGGGACAAAATATTTACATATTAGTGCACAACTAGATGGTACTGGCGGTACTGCGTCTTATTTCCGTGGAGATGCTCAATTTGCATCATATGCTATAAATGACACGATATATCCATTTGAACGAGACGACGGCACTCTTCAACCTGGATGGAAAACATATGATACAGTTCCACCACAAGCCCCTAATCCTGGAGACTGGAACGAATCAGAATCATCTCAAATAACTGCATTTAATTCTGGAAGCAACGGAAGATTTGTAATTAGAAGCGTGAATTCACCCACAGGCAGTGGAGGTACTGGAAGACTATACAACATCGCACAAGGGTTTCCCAATAACAACAATACGAGTAGAGGATTTGGCTTCTTTGAAACTAGTGGTAACTCAGCTCATAGGGTTTCAAATCAATATTACCATGCTAAATCTTCTGGATATGTTTTGAATCCTGGAGACACGATTGATGTTTATTATGGCGTCGATTGTGCGAGCCTTGCATATATAAAATTTGCTATCATCTAATGACCCCTAGCCTTTTAAAAAGTATAAATAGACTTAGAAGATATTAAATAATTTAATCTAGGACTATTTCATATGGCGACCCCAGCATCTAGGCAAGATTTAATCGACTACTGTTTTAGGCAGTTGGGCGATCCAGTAATCGAGATAAACGTTGACCCTGATCAAGCAGAAGAAAGAATTGATGAAGCATTACAATTCTATCAAGAATATCATTCAGATGCTACCAAGAAGATGTTCATCCCGCATACGATTACTGCCGATGATGTAACTAATAAGTTTATCACTGTAGCTGATTCGGTTATCTTTGTAGAGCGCATCTTACCTATCGCTGAAGATGCTGGCTTTAACATGTTTGATGTTAAATATCAGATGCACTTAAACGATGTTTATCAGTTAGGAAACCTTGGCAATCTTGCTTACTATGAAATGGTACAGCAAAACCTAGCTATGTATGATATGAAGATAGGTTCTGGGGCGAGCGAACTTATTAGATGGGCACGCCACGAGAATAAAATATATCTTGACGTTGGCGAAGAAGATCTCAAAGTCGGAAGTATTATTATCGTAGCAGCAACTATGCACGTTGCCCCTTATGATGGTGCTTCAGGTTCTACCTCTATTTGGAACGATATGTTCCTCAAAAGATATTCAACTGCTCTTATCAAGAAACAGTGGGGTGCTAACCTAATAAAGTTTGAAGGTATGCAACTTCCTGGAGGAGTGACGATTAATGGTCGTCAGATATATGAGGATGCAATGCAAGATCTAGAGAAGCTAGAAGAACAAGTAAGGTTAACACACGAGTTACCAGTCAATTTCTTCATGGGGTAAAAGATGGCTACTAATGTATATTTTTCGCCCGCAGTAAAAAGCGAACAAAACCTATACGAAGATATTGTAATTGAATCTTTGAAAATGTATGGGCAGGATGTCTATTACCTACCGAGAAATATCGTAGAGCGTGATTACATTCTGGGCGAAACAGTAGAATCTCAATTTGATGATTCTTATACATTAGAGATGTATATCGAAAACCCCGAAGGATTCGGTGGTGAAAGCGAACTTATGACCAAGTTCGGGCTAGAGATTAGAGATACGGCAACGTTTGTAGTATCTAAAAGACGCTGGGAACAATCAGTAGGTGTATTCAATAATGAGTTGACTAACTATAGACCTAATGAGGGGGATCTAATTTATCTTCCTATGTCTAAGTCTTTCTTCCAGATCGATAAAGTTGAGCATGAGAAACCTTTCTACCAACTCCAAAACTTACCGACCTATCAGCTTATCTGCTCTCTTTATGAGTTTGGCGATGAGAAGTTCGATACTGGTAATACTGAAGTTGACAATATTAGTAACCTATTTGCCTATCAGCAAGAACTTACTATCAGTGGTATTGCTGGGACAGACTTTATTATAGGTGAGAATATTACCGAAACTTTAGAAGATGGGGTTACTATTTCTGGCGCAATTGCTTCATATAAAGATATTGCTGATAGTACAACTTCTAAGATTTATCTTCACAGCATAAGAACTAGCGATAGTAAGTATCACCAGTTTACTGTTGGTGGTAGTGTTACAACAGAAGTATCTGGTGGCTCTGGCACTATTACAGCTATCAAAGATATGGAGGGTGCTACAGAAGAATCCGTTCAAGATAACTACGCTAAGAACCAAGAATTTGAAACTGAGGCTGCAGCCGTTCTTGACTTTACTGAATCAAACCCATTTGGAGACTTCTAATGTTTGGTGGTCATTTTTATCATGCTATTCTAAGAAAATCAGTAGCTATTTTTGGTACTCTGTTTAATGATATAAACATTATCCGTCAAAGCGGTACTTCTGGTCAGATAGTAAAGGTTCCACTTTCTTATGGACCAAAACAAAAGTTTATTGCTAGGATTGAAGGTCAAAAGAATCTTTCTTCTTCCAAAATAGCAATTAAGATCCCACGTTTGTCGTTTGAGATTACTTCTCTTACATATGACACCGAGTCTAAACTAAACCGATTTAATAAACTAGTAACCAATCAGACAGGAGATTCTGCTGATAGCGTTTCCTTTGTACCTTATAAGATTGGTATGCAGTTAAACATCTTGGCTAAAAACCAAGACGAAGGACTACAAATACTAGAACAAATACTGCCTATATTCCAACCAGAGTATACAGTCTCAGCTAATCTTGTAGATGGCGTAGACCAGAATACAGATGTCCCCATTTCTTTAGAGGGAGTTTCTATCTCTGATGACTATGAGGGAGACTTCGAAGCAAGGCGTGTACTAGTCTATACTCTAGACTTTACAATGCGTGTTAAGTTCTTTGGTAGTGCTAATACGAATAAACTAGTTAAAGCTACAGAGGTTACTTTCCTTAATGCGGAAGATGACGCTCACATAGAAAACTTAAACACTCGAGTGGCTCCATTTGGATCTGATGGAACAGACGATTTCGGCATTGTTGAATCTAAGGACTTTATACCAACAGTAACTTCTATTACTATGACAGTCTCTGGGGATATCGCTTCAGGGTTTGGGTCAAATGAACCATTCTTGGGGGAAACCTCAGCGATCTATGGTTTGGTGGCAAGATCCTATGACGAAACCGCTAACGAAACCACATTTACCCTTACGAATTTGGAAGGGTTCCCGCAAATTGGAGAAAATCTAGTAGGTCTAAATACTAGTACGGCTGTTGAGGTCACCAATTACACGGTTAATTAATATGAGTAACAAAGAAGATGATGTTAATGATGATTACTCCTTTGCAAGAACTAACTATTACGAGTTAGTCGAAAAGGGGCAAGAGGCGATTGACTTGATGTTAGACCTTGCTCGTGAGAGTGAGCATCCTCGTGCATTTGAAGTTCTTTCTGGCATGATCAAAAATACTGCTGATGTTTCAGACAAACTTATGCATCTACAAAAGCAAAAGAAAGATGTAGATAAGATTGAAGCATCAGAACAACCAAAACAACTAACTCAAAATAATGTGTTTGTCGGTTCAGCTACAGATCTACAAAAGATGCTACATCAAAGGCGAGAAGAAAAGGAAATAGATGCAGAAGGTCAAGAATAGCGATCTTGGATATCTAGGCAATCCTAATGTAAAGCGTGATGGGGTTGAGCAAAACTGGAGTGTCCAAGAGATCTCAGAATACAAACGTTGTATGGAGGATCCTTCATACTTCGCTGAGACCTACGTGAAAGTCGTTTCTCTCGACAAAGGTCTTGTGCCATTCAATTTATACCCCTACCAAAAGAACATGTTCGATCATTTTCAAGACAGTAGATTTTCTATAGTATTAGCTTGTCGGCAATCAGGGAAATCTATAAGTTCGGTTGTTTATCTGCTTTGGTATGCGTTGTTTAATCCAGAGAAAACTGTAGCAATCCTAGCAAACAAAGGTGCTACTGCGAGAGAAATGCTAACTCGTATCACGCTTGCCCTTGAAAATTTACCTTTCTTTTTGCAACCTGGATGTAAAACCCTAAACAAGGGTTCAATAGAATTCAGTAATAACTCAAGGATTATTGCCTCTGCTACTAGCGGATCTTCTATTCGTGGTATGTCTGTTAACTTACTATTCCTTGACGAGTTTGCGTTTGTAGAGAATGCTGGACAGTTCTATACTAGTACATATCCAGTAGTATCTTCTGGTAAAACTTCTAGAGTTATCATAACTTCTACAGCAAATGGTATTGGTAACGTATATCAAAAGTTATGGGAAGGAGCAGTACAAGGGACTAATGAATACAAACCATTCAGGGTTGACTGGTGGGATGTTCCTGGAAGAGATGAGGAATGGAAGAAACAAACCGTAGCAAACACATCTGAGTTACAGTTTGAGCAAGAGTTCGGTAACACGTTCCATGGTATTGGTAATACTCTTATCTCTCCAGATAAACTCATGGCTATGAAAGCATCTTCTCCGATTTATCAACAGGATGGTATAAAGGTATTTGAACGACCCCAAGTCGATCATAATTACATCATGTGTGTTGACGTAGCAAAAGGTCGTGGCAGAGATTACTCTACATTTAATATCATCGATACTAGTGTCAAGCCATTTAAGCAGGTAGCGATTTATAGAAATAATATGATATCACCTTTGTTGTTCCCTGATATCATTTACAAATATGCCATGACTTACAATGAAGCATATGTTATAATCGAGAGTAATGATCAGGGAGCGGTAGTTGCTAATGGGTTGTATTATGACCTAGAATACGAGCAAACTCATGTTGAATCTATGGTAAAAGCAGGTTCGATCGGAGTTACGATGAACAAAAAGGTAAAAAGGATTGGTTGTTCTAATATGAAGGATTTGATAGAACAGTCAAAACTAGAAATCGTGGATTCAGAGACTATATTAGAAATGTCTACGTTTGTCGCAAGGGGGTCTTCTTTTGAAGCCAGCGACAATAATCACGACGACTTAGTGATGAACCTAGTAATGTTTGGTTGGTTTATCACTACTCCATTCTTTGGGGAAATGTCTGATATTGATATCAAGGGAATGTTATATGAAGAACAATTAAAAGCAATAGAACAGGATATGTTACCATTTGGATTTATGGACGATGGGAAAGAAGAAGAGGTTGAAGTAGACTCTACTGGTCAAAGGTGGATTGTCGACAGCAATACTGGACTTTTCTAATTGTATAAATACTTGTGTTGAATATTCGTATTATGCTCTCTTGTAAAATAAATTTAATTTAATGAGGAATTCCAAAATGGCTTTTCAAGTATCTCCAGGAGTTCAGGTTAAAGAAGTTGACCTGACAAATGTTGTACCAGCCGTATCCACCTCTATTGGTGCATACGCTGGCTCTTTCGTTTGGGGACCAGTTGATAAAGTTGTACAAGTCGGATCAGAGAAAGATCTCGTAGCTAAGTTTGGTCGCCCAGACGATATTACTGCTAAGTCTTTCCTCACCGCTTCACAATTTTTGGCATATGGTAGCGATCTTCGTGTCGTTCGTGCCGATGCAACTGGTTTGTTAAACGCAACTTCTGCTTCAGATTCTGTTTCTACTATTGTTGTAGATACTCCTGGAGCTGATTATACATCAGTACCTACAGTTACTATAGGTGCTAGTGATTCAGGCAATTCAGCAAATGATGCTGAAGCAACAGCTAAACTTAAAGTTATCGACGCAAGTGCTACAGGTGGTGGTACTGGTAGTGGTTATGCTGTAGATGACGTACTAACTATTAACCTTGGTGCTGGTACAGAAGCGCAGATATTAGTATCTGCCGTAGACGTTTCAGGTGCTGTTAGTGTTGTAAGCGTACAAAGTGGTGGTTCTTATACTTCAGTAGGTAGTTTAAATGCTGTTGCCACTTCAGGTGGTTCAGGTAGTGGTGCGCAGATTGATATTGATTCTCTTGGCGTAGAGTCAATTACAGTAACTGCTGGCGGTGATGGATATGATTCAGCACCTTCTGTTAGTTTCACTGTATCTGGTTCATCAACTGCCGCAACAGCAACAGCAACTCTAGCGCAAGCTGGTGTTAAAGTTAAGAACGAAGATCATAAAGACTCTATTAGCTTGGCTTCCGCTGGTGCTTGGGTAGCAAGATATCCAGGAGAATTGGGTAACTCTTTAAAAGTTGTAGTTGCTGATCATCAAAGTTTTGAAGATGCTTCTTTCGCTGCTTTTGCTAGCGAATTTGATACTGCGCCAGATAATGGTGAAGTTCACGTTGTTGTAGTTGATGAAGATGGTTCATGGACTGGTTCTGCTGATAGTGTACTAGAAACATATGCATATCTAGGCAAGAATTCTGGCGACAAAAAATCTGATGGTACTAATAACTATTATGTTGAAGTCATTAATCGTTCCTCTGAGTACGTTTGGGCAGCAAACCCCCTTTCTACTTTTGGTTCTACAGCAAGCTCAATCTCTCTAGCTGGTGGCTCTAATGCCGAAGCACTTGAGGGACAACGAGTTGCTGCTTTAACGTCTGCGTTCGAAGATTCCGAAAGCATTGATGTTAACTTAATTATTGGTGGTGATCTTTCTACAGCGCAAGCTAACCTAGTAATTGCTCTAGCTGAAAAACGTAAAGATTGTGTTGCTTTCGTATCTCCTCCAATTATTGCTACTGTTGGTACAAACGATCCTAAAGGCGAAGTATTAAAGTGGGCTAATGGCGACGGTGCTGCTGGTATCACTTCTAGTTCTTATGCAGTTATGGATTCTACTGCTGGTTACATGTATGACAAGTATAACGATGTTTATCGTTGGGTATCTGCTTCAGGTGCTGTTGCTGGTCTATGTGCTAATACTGATAGCGTAGCTGATTCTTGGTTCTCACCTGCTGGTCCGAACCGTGGTCAAATTCGTACTTTTGCTAAACTAGCATTTAACCCTAAACAAGCAGAGCGTGATTCGCTTTACAAGGCACGAGTCAATCCTATTGTATCGTTCCCTGGAGAAGGCACTCTATTATTCGGTGATAAGACTGCCCTTGCCAAACCATCTGCGTTTGATCGAATCAATGTTCGTCGCTTATTCATTACTATCGAGAAAGCAATTGCTACTGCTTCTAAGTTCTCGCTATTTGAGTTCAATGATGAATTCACTCGTGCGCAGTTCTTAAACCTAGTTGAGCCTTTCTTGCGTGATGTACAAGGTAGACGTGGTATCACCGATTTCCGTGTAGTTTGTGATGAAACTAATAACACTGGTGAAGTGATTGATACTAATCGCTTTGTCTCTGATATTTACATCAAGCCTGCACGTTCTATTAACTTTATTACTCTGAGCTTTGTTGCTGCCCGAACTGGCGTTGACTTCTCAGAGATCGTAGGAGGCTAATATGACACTCGGTGTAGATTCATTCAAAGCTAAACTAGTTGGTGGCGGAGCAAGAACTAATCTCTTTAAAGCTACTGTAAACTTCCCATCAGGCGTACAGGGTGACGTAGAACTTTCGTCATTCATGATTAAAGCTGCTCAATTACCAGCTTCTATCATCGCCCCAGTAACTGTTCCATTCCGTGGTCGTCAGCTGCAAGTTGCAGGTGATCGTACTTTCGAACCTTGGACAATTACTGTTATCAATGATACTAACTTCTCTGTTCGTAACTCCATGGAATCATGGATGAACTCAATCAACGGTCACAAGACTAACGCTGGTAGAAACAACCCAGCTGATTATCAAGCTGACCTGAAAGTTGAACAGTTGGACAAAAACGGAAACTCTTTGAAAGTGTATAACTTCCGTGGTTGTTTCCCGACTAACGTATCAGCAATTGACGTTTCATACGAAACTGAAAACACCATCGAAGAGTTCACTTGCGAATTCCAGGTTCAATACTGGGAAGCAAACTCTACTAGCTAATGGTGGCTAAATAAAAGTAGGCAATGTTGCTTGGGGGTTCGCCCCCAAGTAATATCTTCAATATTAGTGAATAATTGTGGGAAATATAAATGGCTGATTTATTTGGATTTGAAATAAAACGAAAGGGTGAGGATAAAGAGGAAGCTAAGAAGCGTTCATTTGTCGCACCTATGGAAGATGATGGCTCTGGTGTAATTAAAGCTGGCGGTCATTATGGTCAATACCTAGACATGTCTGGCGGTAACGCCAAGAATGAAGGTGACCTCATTTCAAAATATCGTGAAATATCTCAGATCCCAGAAGTAGATGCTGCTATTGAAGATATTATTAATGAGTCGATTGTCTCTGTCGAAGATGGTGCTCCAGTTGATATTAACCTTAATGGTTTAGAGCAACCAGACAGAATTAAGAAAATAATAAGAGATGAATTCGAGAAACTTGTAGCTAAAATGAGTTTCTCTTCATCTGGTAATGACATATTCAGAAGATGGTATATCGATGGTAGATTATTCTATCATATAATCATTGACGAAAAATCTCCAAAGCGTGGTATTTTAGAACTACGTCCGATCGATCCTACCAAGATAAGAAAGATCAAAGAAGTCATAGAAGAAAAAGATGAAAAGACTGGTGCTAAAATCGTTACTGGTATGGAGGAATACTTCTTATATCAAGACGGTAATATGTCTAAGAGCGGTCAAGGTCTTAAGATAGCGAAGGATTCTATCATCTTTGTTCCTTCTGGTTTATTATCCGCTAAACGAGATATGGTTCTTGGTTATCTAGATAAAGCTATCAAGCCAGCTAACCAATTGCGCATGATGGAAGATGCTCTAGTTATCTACCGATTATCACGTGCGCCAGAACGTCGAGTATTCTATATTGACGTGGGTAATTTACCAAAAGGTAAAGCTGAAGAGTATCTCAGATCTATCATGAGCAACTATCGTAACAAAATGGTTTACGATGCGCAGACTGGCGAGATTAGGGATGATAGAAAGCATATGTCTATGCTTGAAGATTTTTGGTTGCCTCGTCGTGAGGGTGGTCGTGGGACTGAGATTTCTACGCTTCCTGGAGGAGAAAACCTTGGACAGATAGATGATATTCTATACTTCCAGAAGAAAACATACCGTGCGCTAAATGTTCCAATTAGTCGCCTAGAGCAAGAAGCTCAATTCTCATTAGGTAGAACATCAGAGATTACCAGAGACGAAGTTAAATTCCAACGGTTTATCGACAAGATTCGTCGACGTTTCTCCGATCTATTCATGCAGGCTCTTAAAGTACAACTTATCCTAAAGGGTATTGTTACTCGTGAAGACTGGGAGTGGATGAAAGAAGAGATAGTTGTTGACTTCATAAGCGACACTTACTTTGCGGAACTAAAAGAAGCTGAGATTTTACGTGAGCGTGTAAACACATTAAGAGAACTTGATGAGTTTGTAGGTAAATACTATTCTGTAGATTGGGTTCGTAAGAATATCTTGAAGCAGAACGACGAAGATATCGAAGACATCGATAAAGAAATCGAAGATGAAAAAGATAAATATGGCGAAGAAGACGAGATTTAAAGATTCTTTTTATTATAAATAATAGCAAATGAGGTGAATAATGTCTGATATTAATTCTTTAATAGACGCATTAAAAGGCGAAGACATGTCTGTAGCGAGTAAAACTTTTGACTCGATTATGGCAGATAAAGTGTCTGACGCATTAGATGTCAGAAGAGTAGAAGTTGCTCAGAGTTTATATACTGCGCAAGAGCAACCCCAAACAGAATTAGGAGATGCAAATGAGCTTAACGTTCAAACAGCTGAGAACGAACCTGTCGGAAGCGAAGAAGTTTAAACTTCCAGCTGGCGAGAAAAAAGTAAAAGAGTTCACGGTTGGTAAATCTAAGTCTCCTGCTATCTTAGCTAAAAAAGGTTCCAAGTTTGTTGTCTATATTAACGACACCGAACTTGATAAGTTTAGAAGCGAAAAAGATGCAATGAAAGCTGCAAACGATTTCGCTAAGTTAATGGACAAATAGATATGAAGCTAATCACAGAACATACAGAGAAACTAGAATATATCACCGAAGCGAATGCTAAAGGTGAGAAAGAGGTTTATATTGAAGGCGTGTTTATGCAGGCTGATCAAAAAAACCGCAATGGTCGTATCTACGAATCAAGGGTGTTAAAACCTGCCGTAGAAAAGTATGTTAATGAGCAAGTTTCAAAAGGTAGAGCAGTTGGTGAATTGAACCATCCAGATGGTCCAACTGTAAACCTTGACAAAGTTTCGCATCGTATTACCGAACTCCGTATGGAAGGAAGTAATGTGGTAGGAAAGGCGTTGATACTGAATACTCCTATGGGTCAAATTGTAAAAGGTTTGGTTGAAGGTGGATGTCAGTTAGGCGTTTCAAGTCGTGGTATGGGAAGTCTTGAGCGTCGTAAGGGCGCAATGTACGTTAAAGAGGATTTTGTCCTTTCTACCGTAGATATCGTGCAAGACCCCTCTGCTCCTGAAGCCTTTGTAAATGGCATCATGGAAGGAGTAGACTGGGTTTGGGATAATGGTATCCTAAAAGCTCAAGAAATTGAAAAGTATGAGACTGAAATCAAGAGCGCATCTAAAGCGGATTTGGCTGAAGCCCAAACTCGTGTGTGGCAAGATTTCCTCTCGAAACTTTAACACTTTGTAAGGAGTGAAATATGTCTGATCAAATCGTAGATCAAGAAGTTGATCTTATCGAAGACATTACTGAGGAACAACTAGAAGGTTTAGTTGAAGACGTTGAAGTTGACGAGGAGCTAGTTGAAGCGTCTGCTAAGAAAGAAGCTAAGAAGACAGATGAAGAATCTGACGACGAAGCAGAAGTCGAAGTAGATGACGAAGAAAGCGAAGTCGAAGACGAAGACGAAGATGAAGACGACGATGAGAAGTCTGAATCTTACAGTAAGAAAAAGAAAATGGCTAAAGAAGATGTAGACATGCCTAGCACTAAAGCTGGTATGATTAAAGCCATTTACGAAAAAATGTCTGAGATGAGCAAAGACGACTTGACAACTGCCTATAATAAGGTAATTGCTGAAGAATCTGAAGAAGCTGTCGAAGAAGTTGCTGAATCTGCAGAGTTGGAACTTAATGTTGATTTCTCCCAAGACCTAGATGCATTGGTTGACGGTGAAGAAGCATTAGCTGAAGGCTTTAAAGACAAAGCTGCTGTCATCTTCGAAGCTGCTGTTAAAACTAAAGTTACTGCGGAAGTACAACGTCTCGAAGAATCTTATGCCGAAAAACTTGCTGAAGAAAGTGAATCAGCTCGTGGCGAGATTGTAGAGAAAGTTGACGGATACCTCAATTATGTTGTTGAGCAGTGGATGGAAACCAATGAAGTTGCAGTTACTAACGGTCTTCGTACCGAGATTGCTGAAAACTTTATTGATTCATTACAATCACTGTTTGTAGAAAACTACATTGAAGTACCTGAGTCTAAGGTAGATATGGTAGACGAACTAGCTGGTAAAGTTGAGGAACTCGAAGAGCAACTTAACAAAACTGTTGGTGACAATATCGATCTAGCTGAGAAAGTTTCCGATTTCCGTCGTGAAGAAATCATTCGTGAAGCGACTGTTGGAATGGCAGAAACTGAAGTGGAAAAACTTCGCACTTTGGCTGAAGGTGTAGAGTACGAAAGTCAAGAATCTTTTGTAGCGAAAGTTGCTACTCTTAAAGAATCTTACTTTAAAGCTACTGGCACTGACACCCAAGAAGAAGTTCAAGAATCTTCTGAACAAAAAACAAGTTCGCCTGCTATGCAAGCCTACTTGAACGCACTTTCAAAAACAATTTAAATTTAAGGAGAACATAAAATGTTCGGATCTGAAAAATTAACGGAGAAATGGTCTCCAGTATTGGACGCAGAAGCTGCTGCACCAATCAAAGATAACTATCGTAAAGCTGTAACTGCTGCTCTACTTGAGAACACTGAGAAAGCATTACAAGAGCAAAAAGCTCAACAAGGCTTTATGACTGAGTCAAACGTAGCTGGTCAAGTAGATAATTTTGATCCAGTATTAATCTCACTAGTACGTCGTGCTATGCCTAACCTAATTGCTTATGATATTGCTGGTGTTCAGCCTATGTCTGGTCCTACTGGTCTTATCTTTGCAATGAAATCAGAATATGTTACTGGCGGTGATCCTGCTCGTACTGAAGCACTATTCAGCGAAGCTGATACTTCATTCTCTGGTGCTGGTACTCACGGTGGTAACTCTTCAAGCCTAGATCCTGCTTTCGGTAACGACGATCTACAGGTTGATAGTAGCGGTGACGGTACTCCTGATGCTACTGACAGCGATATCGATCTCGATACTGCTTTCGGCATTGGTACTGGTGATACAACAGCAAATGCTGAAGGTTCTACCTTTGGTGAAATGGCGTTCTCAATCGATCGTACTTCTGTAACTGCTACTAGCCGTCAGTTGAAAGCTGAGTACACTATGGAATTGGCTCAAGACCTTAAAGCTGTACACGGTCTAGACGCTGAAACTGAGTTGGCTAACATTCTTTCTGCTGAGATCCTAGCTGAAGTGAACCGTGAAGTTATCCGTACTATCAATGTTAAAGCAAAACTAGCTACTAAACAGGCAGGTACTGTTACTGATGCTGGTGCTGCTGATCTTGCTAATGGTCACTTCGACCTAGACGCTACTGATGGTCGTTGGTCTGTAGAGAAGTATAAGTCTTTGATCATGAAGATCGAACTTGAAGCTAATGCTATTGCTAAAGACACTCGTCGTGGTAAAGGTAACTTCATCATCTGTTCATCAGATGTTGCTTCTGCTCTTGCTGCTTCTGGTCTTTTAGACTATACGCCTGCTCTTTCTACTAACCTACAAGTAGACGATACTGGTAATACTTTTGCTGGTGTACTTAACGGTCGTATGAAAGTATACATCGATCCATATGCAACTGTTAACTATGTAACTGTTGGCTATCGTGGTTCTAACCCATATGACGCAGGTCTATTCTACTGCCCATATGTACCATTAACTATGGTTAAAGCAGTTGGCGAGAATACTTTCCAGCCAAAAATCGGCTTTAAGACTCGTTATGGCATGGTTGCTAACCCATTCGTTACTGGCCAAAATAACGCTGGTGTTGGTACTGTTGGTACTAACCGTCAGAACGGTTACTTCCGTATCTTCGGTGTGTCAAACGTTCTTGGTGCTGCATAATAAACATAACGAAATATTGTTAGTTTTGAGGGAGCTTCGGCTCCCTCTTTTTTTGCCTTATAAATAGAGTTACAATAAGTAAAGGTATAATACAATGGCAGCTATCCCCGAAAATATCAATTCTTTATCTCCAGTATCATTTAAATTGGTTCTGCAGAAGTTTCCAAACCTAGAGTTTTTTGCTACTGGCGTATCAGTCCCAGCAGTATCTTCTGGGGTTACAACGGCAAACTTGTCTCAAAGAAATATGAATATCTATGGAGATAAGTTGACTTTTGAAGATTTATCAGTTAAACTAATAGTCGACGAAGATATGAAATCCTACAAAGAAATCTTTGATTGGATTAATGCTTCAGTGATGGATCAGTCTCTTCTAGGTGATCAGTTTAGCGATATAACATTAATGGTTATGACTAGCCACAATAATGAGAATCGAACATTCACTTTCAAGAACGCAATACCAACTTCTATTGGCGGACTTGAGTTCGATGCAGGTGCTACTGAAGTCTCCTATATAACTGCAGATGTGGTATTTTCTTTCTCGGATATGACTATTGAATAAACACTGATACAAGGTATATTATGTACAATATTGAAGAAATTATGGACATGTGGAAAACTGACTCAGAGATAGATCGTTTAAAGCTAGACGAATCTTCTAGAGTTACCCCAAACCTACACGCAAAATATCTAGAAATGATGACCAAAAGTAAACTTGAGAAGAAGTATCTCGAGAGTCAGCTAGATGTTATGTTCAAGAATAAGTGGCTATACTACTCAGGAAAGATGGACGTTGATCAAGTTCGTAAACTTGGTTGGGATCCAGACCCTACAAATGGGTTGAGAGTCTTGAAGGGTGATATGGATTACTTCTACCGTTCTGACCCAGACATGCAAAAGCTAAATGCAAAGATCGATCTGGCTCAGGCTATAATAGAAACCCTTGAAGAGATAATCAATAATCTCAGATGGCGCCATTCTACAATTAAAAATATGATAGACTGGCATCGATTTACTAACGGTGCATAATGAATTCACTAACCGTAAAGAAAAAGAACCACGCATTCCTCAGCGTTATAACAGATCCTTCAATTGAGAACGAACTGAGTGATTTCTTTTGCTTCCTTGTTCCAGGGTATCAGTTTATGCCTGCGTTCAAGAATAAGATGTGGGATGGAAAGATACGGTTATATGATTCTAGAAAGAAAGAGTTGCCCATAGGTCTATTCAAATACCTAAAAGAATTTGTAGGTGCTAGGGATTACGATCTATTTGTAGAGCAAGATGCTTGGTATGGTAGACCTGATACGGAAGTTCCTATCGACGAGGGAGATTTTAACTCCTTTATCAATAGTATGAATCTTACATCTGGGGGCAATAAGATTAAACCCAGAGACTATCAGCTTACAGCGATCCGTCATGGGTTAGAAAACAAGAATGCTCTTTTGCTATCTCCAACCGCATCTGGTAAGTCTCTTATCATATATGCCATAATGAGATACTTCCTACATAATAGAGATAAAAACTTTCTTATTGTAGTTCCTACCACTTCTTTGGTAGAGCAAATGGCTTCTGACTTTGCCGACTATTCCGAATACGACGAATACTTTAATGCCATAGACGAGATACATAAGATTTATTCTGGTAAGGAAAAGAACTCTGATAAGAGAGTCACTATAACGACATGGCAGTCAATCTATAAACTGCCAGCAACTTGGTTTGAACAATTTGGAGCAGTAGTTGGAGATGAAGCACATAACTTTAAAGCAAAGTCACTTGGTACAATTATGGGTAAACTTAGGGATGCTGAGTTCCGTGTTGGAACCACTGGTACTCTTGACGGCACTCAAACTCACCGTTTGGTTCTAGAGGGACACTTCGGTCCAGTTTATCGAGTTACTAACACAAAGAACCTTATGGACTCTGGGGCATTATCTGAATTAAAGATAAATGTCCTACTACTAAAGTATCCAGCTGAAGTATGTTTTCAGATGAAGAAAGCTAAGTATCAGGAAGAAATAGATTTCATTGTAAGTAATGAGAAACGCAATACGTTTATAAAGAACCTAGCACTAGACCAAGATGGTAACACGCTAGTTCTATTCAATCTAGTCGAGAAACATGGCAAGCCACTTTACAATATCATTAAAGAGGGTGCTCATAAGAATCGTAAGATCTTCTTTGTATCTGGGCAAACTGATGTAGATGATAGGGAAATGGTAAGGCAAATCACAGAAAGAGAAAAGAATGCTATCGTGGTTGCTTCTCTAGGGACTTTCTCTACAGGGGTTAATATAAGGAATATACATAATATTGTATTTGCCTCTCCATCAAAGTCTCAGATTAAAGTATTACAGTCTATCGGTCGTGGGCTAAGAAAATCTGATGATGGGCGGGAAACGAACTTGTACGATATAGCAGATGATTTACATCATAAAAATCGTAAGAATTATACTCTAAATCACGCTGCAGAACGTATAAAGATATACTCGAAAGAGAAATTTGATTACAAAATATATGAGTTAGAAATTTGAAATTCGAAATAGACGAAGTTGATATCAGGCACTTTAAACTCATAGATGGGAATGAGGTGATTGGCTATATAAGAGGTATGGAAGATCATGGCTATATAGTTGAATCCCCTCTGCTTATGAACATCTATAACGAAGAGAGGATGCAAAGGATCTTCATGACCCCTTGGTTCACTGTTCAGCCCGATTCATTAACAGTATTCATAAACGCAGATACAGTAATCGCTACTTGTAAAGCCAGCGAAAATACTAAAGAGAAATACATCGCCACCGCCTTGCGTCTCCGTGAGGTCTATCCCGACGATGATCTGGCTTCGCCAGAAACAGATGATGAGTATGATGATGAATGGGAAACTGATATCGACCCTAAAACCACAGTACATTAAAGGTATACTCACCCTCCCCCGCACAACTCTTATATTATACTATAAAAATGACAAAAAGTAAAGCCTTTTCTTCAAATAAATTAAATTAAATTAATACTTTACTTTTGAGCGATAATGTAGTATAATATGCTTATCAAACTTAAAATGGAAAGATTATAATGACTAAACCTGCCAACAAGCCTCATTATGTGAACAATAAATTGTTCTCGCAGTCTGTAGTCGATTACGTCAATTCTGTCAAGCAGGCGCAGGAAAGGGGTGAAACGAACCCCATCGTAACCGAATATATTGCTACATGTTTCTTAAAGATATCTGAAGGTCTATCACATAAACCCAACTTCATTCGATATACCTATCGGGAAGAAATGGTTATGGATGCCGTAGAAAACTGCCTGAAAGCTATCATGAATTATAATATAGAAACAGCTACTCGTACTGGTAATCCTAATGCGTTTGCATACTTTACTCAGATATGCTACTATGCTTTCATAAGACGTATCCAAAAAGAGAAGAAACAGTTTGATGTTAAGATGAGGTTTATTGAGCAAGCATCCTTTGAAGAGTTTATTGTTCAGCATGATGCATCTGGAGAAGATATAGGTGATAATGGGTTTATCGAAGAACTCCGCAGTCGTATCGATAAGGTTAGAGATTCTGACCGTGTCCTCAAAGAGTTCAGCAAACAAGAGAAGATAACGAAGAAGAAGCAAGACAAAAACCTTGAACTGTTTATGGGATAAATTATGAAGATTGCTATATTGAACGATACCCATTGCGGTGTCCGTAACTCGTCTGACATATTCATTAACTACCAAGAACGCTTCTACTCAGAGGTTTTCTTTCCATACCTAAAAGAAAATGGTATAAACAACATCTTGCATTTGGGCGATTACTACGACCACCGCAAGTATATTAACTTCAAAGCACTTAACTCTAACCGCAATAGTTTCCTAGAGGTACTCCGCAAAGAGGGTATCCATATGGACATTATTCCAGGAAACCATGACGTGTTCTTCAAGAATACTAATGAGTTGAATAGTTTGAAAGAGTTACTCGGGCACTACATGAATGAAGTAGATATTCATATGGAGCCAAAGGTTCTAGATTATGATGGTTGTGGAATAGCAGTAATCCCTTGGATCAATAACGACAATTATCATTCTACAATGAAGTTTATTGAAAACTGCTCCGCTTCTATTGTGGGCGGTCATTTCGAGTTGGCTGGCTTTGATATGCATAAAGGGTTTCCTAACCCACATGGTATGTCTAGCGAACACTTTAAACGTTTTGAGATGGTTATGTCTGGTCATTTCCATACTAAATCTCAGCAGGATAATATCCATTATCTTGGTTCTCAGATGGAGTTTACTTGGACTGATGTTAACGATCCTAAATACTTTCACATATTTGATACTGAGACTCGTGAGTTAACACCAGTATTAAACCCTATAACTATATTCTCTCGCATATATTATGATGATACGGATAGAAGCTATTCCGACTTTGACGTAGATAAGTTGGCTAATAACTTTGTTAAGGTTATTGTGAAGAAAAAGAAAGACCCATTTACCTTTGACCGATTCATCGACAGACTACAAGCTATTGATACCTATGAGGTAAAGATTGCCGAGACCTTTGAAGAGTTTGCGGGAGAAGCTATTGAAGACTCTGAAGTAGACGTTGAAGACACTCAAGATATGCTTAATACATATGTTGATGCAGTTGATACTGAGCTGAGCAAAGATAAGATAAAAGATATTGTTCACGGTTTATATGTTGAAGCACAGAATATGGAACTTATGTAATGATTCATTTTACTAAACTCAGGTGGAAGAACTTCCTGTCCACTGGTAACACCTTTACTGAAATACACCTTGACCGCTCTCCCTCTACATTGATTGTAGGGCATAATGGCGCAGGTAAGTCTACCATGCTAGATGCTCTTTCGTTTGCCTTATTCGGCAAACCTCATAGAGACATCAAGAAGCTACAGCTGGTTAACAGCATCAATAACCGTGACGCATTAGTTGAAGTTGAGTTTACTATCAGCAATGTAGAGTTTAAGGTTGTTCGTGGTATCAAGCCAAATAAGTTTGAGATATGGCAGAATGGTAAGATGGTAGATCAGTCATCAACTAGCCGAGACTATCAAAAGTTCCTAGAGCAAAATATCTTAAAACTTAATCATAAGTCTTTCCACCAAGTAGTTGTTCTTGGTTCTTCATCTTTCATTCCGTTTATGCAGTTGCCCACATATCATCGTCGTGAGGTGATAGAAGATTTACTTGATATTCAGATATTCGGTAAGATGAATCAGATACTAAAAGAGCAGTCGCAACGTCTCAAAGAAGATGTTAAGGATAACAAGTATCAAGTAGAACTGGTTAAAGATAAAATTGGTTTACAGAAAGACTACATCCGTGAGATTGCTGACATTAATGACGGACAAATATCAGATAAACGTAAATCGATAGAAGAAAGTCAATCTACTATTACAGGTATACAAGAAAGCAACGCAGCACTATCGTTATCGATAGAAGAATCTTCAAATGGATTGAAAGAAAATATATCTAATGCTCAGAGTAAGAAACAAAGTTTGCTCAAGTATAAGGCTCAGTTCGAGCAACAGATAAAGTCTGTAGTTAAGGATGCCAAGTTCTATGAGAATAACGAGCAATGCCCTACCTGCGAACAAGATATTGCTGAAGAACTAAGGCAGAATAAACTAGAGACTGCTCATGAAAAAGCCAGAGAATTAAACAAGGCGGTTATCGATGCTTCTTCACAATCTGCCGCAGTAGAAACTAACATATTGGAGTTAGATTCTATATCTGAAAAGGTTCGTGAAGATACTTCGGAGTTGACGCTCAACAATAAAGAGATTTCTCGGCTACAGAAACAGATAACTGCCTTAGAAAAAGATATCACTAAACTTACCTCTAAAGAGGGAGATCTTGGGGAAGCTAATTCTAAGCTGACTCAACTAAGTGAAGAGCGTGACTCATTAACTGAGAGAAAGCTAGAACTATCTGAGCAGAAAACCTATCAAGAAGCGGTGGGTGAAATGCTAAAGGATAGTGGTATCAAAACTAAGGTTATCAAGCAATATCTGCCTGTAATGAATAAACTGATCAATCATTACCTGCAGGTTATGGACTTCTATGTTTCGTTCAACCTTGATGAGAGTTTCACTGAGACTATTAAATCCCGTTTCCGTGATTCGTTCAACTATGCCTCGTTTAGTGAGGGTGAGAAACAACGTATTGACTTGGCATTGCTATTCACTTGGCGACAGATTGCTCGTATGAAGAATAGTGCTTCTTCTAACCTATTAATCCTAGATGAAACGTTTGACTCCTCTCTAGATAATGATGGTATTGAAAACCTACTCAAGATATTAGAGACCCTAGAGGAAGGAACTAATACCTTTATCATATCTCACAAAGGTGATGTTCTAGATGGCAAGTTTAGATCTAAGATAGAGTTTACTAAGGAAAGGAACTTCAGTAAGATAAAATAATTCAAAATAATTCAAAAAAACCCTTTACTTTCTCAATTACTTATAGTATAATACATGTATTGATTGAGAGGTATTCTATATGACAGTTAAATCTACTCTAGCTAGATTGCTCGCTAATGAAAACATTGAAGTGCGTGAGGGTAACTACCAGACCGCATCGTTTGATGTTGTTAACCGTGTTCTAAATCTCCCCCTATGGAAAGACAAAGGTGCTGACGTTCAAGACCTGCTTATTGGTCATGAGGTCGGTCATGCTTTGTTTACTCCTAGAGAGGGTTGGCATGATTCCGAAATAGATGTCGAGGGTATTCCTCGTTCATTCCTTAACATTATTGAAGATATCCGCATTGAGCGAATGATCCGTAGTAAGTATCCAGGATTAGTTAAGTCGTTCCAAGGTGGTTATCAAGTTTTGTTTGACGAAAACTTCTTTGGTACTCAGGATAGGGAATATTCTTCCTATGGTTTGCCTGACCGTATCAATATAAAAGCCAAGTTAAACCAACTAGTAGATATTACATTCGATAAAGACGAACTTCCTGTAGTAAAGAAATGTTTCTCTGCTGAAACTTGGGAAGAAGTTGTTGATGCTGCAAGATCTTTACTTGACTATGTGGGTGTTGAGAAACAGCAGGATCAAGATCAAAATCAAAATGAAAATCCTGAGGGGGATAACGATGAAGAAAGTATGGAAAAAAGTACAGAGGATTCACCTTCAACTGAAAATCAATCTGGCATTCCTGAGAGTAAAGATAGTGAAATGGGCAGCGAACAACAAGACGTTGTCGAAGAAATCGAAGGAGAGGATACTGAAGATAGCGAGGAAGATGTAAGTAAAGATATTGAGGAAGGATTCTCTAGCAATGCTGGTGCTGGTAACGAGATCGTTGAGACTGATGAAGCGTTTCGTTCTAAAGAGTCTGATCTCCTAGAAAGCCATGATGGTGATAGTTCCCCTGTAGTTGTTCGCTCCCTAACCTTAAAGGAAGCCAAGAGTCTTGTTGCTGGTTACAAAACCCTTATTGATACCAGAAATGATGAAAACAGCCATTGGTATCAGCGTAGATACATAACCCAATCTTATGATGAGTTCTTGGCTGAGACCAAGTCTGTAGTCAATACTATGGCTCGTGAGTTTGAGATGAAGAAAGCTGCATATCGCTACTCAAGGTCTAGAACTTCTAAGACTGGTTCTATTGATGTTACTAAACTATACTCTTACAAATACAACGAAGATATCTTCGCTAGAACTACCAAGCTGGCTGATGCTAAGAATCATGGTCTGGTAATGTTGGTTGACTACTCTGGCTCTATGGATGATTGTATTGCTAACGTCAAGAAACAAGCTATCAATATCGCTCACTTTTGTCGTAAAGTGAATATCCCTTTCCGTGTTTATGGGTTTACTTCTAATGGTCTTAAAGAGCGTAACTTTAAACATGTTATTGATTGGGAATCTATGTCTCTGTTTGAGTTACTTTCTAATGAGATGAGTAAGAATGATTTTGAAACTGCTTGTTATCAAATTTATAACTTCCATGAGTCCAATCATGAAATGATGGGTGGTACTCCTCTGAATCAGGCATTGATTGCTATGCATACTTTGATTCCTGACTTCCGTGATACTTATGGTCTTGACAAAGTAAACTTTACTCTGCTGAGTGATGGTGATACTAACACTATTCGTTATAACTATGAGCAAGTCCACGATATGAATGATGGCTACTTTAACTCTAATCGAATGGTGTTCACTGTAGGTGGTGAGCGTATCAATTGTAAGACTAACTATGCTGGTACTCAAACTCTGGTTGAATCGTTGAAAAAACATACTGGCTGTAATACGGTTTGTTACTTCCTAACCAACCGAGCCAATGATGTTAGATATCGTTTGTATCGCTCCGAGGGTAAGGGTTATGACACTGAGCAAGAGATCAGACCTGTCCTTACTGACTGGAGAAAAGGTGGTGTATCTGTTGATGACCAGTTAGGGTTCGATAGATACTTCTTCCTGAGAACTACCAAGCTGGATACTGCTACTACGGACTTTGCCCCTAAAGATGATTCTAAAGGTGCGCTGACTCGTGAGTTTAAGAAGTTTGCTAAGTCTAAGAAAGGCAACCGTGTTCTTGCTAGTAAGTTTGCTGAGATGGTTGCTTAAAAAAAGAT
>ERZ1048068.852-NODE-852-length-25490-cov-44.685080_pt1 | contig 25490 bp, 16 predicted proteins | sample MGYA00383098_ERZ1048068 | MGnify/ENA primary metagenome ERZ1048068 (study PRJEB29581, sample SAMEA5548368) | metagenome | biome: marine; feature: coastal; material: water | depth 1 m | study: Short-term variability in the microbial, nano- and picoplankton... | reverse complement strand
ATGGATTAGCATCTCCGTTCTCTACAAAAACAAGCGCTGGCTTTTTGTCTTGGTCTGCTGGCTGTGAGAACGAATAATTAAAAGTAAATGCAATAGCAAATATTAAAGTTAATTGAATTTGTTTTTTCATCGTTTTATAATTTTAAAGTTATTAATGTTGTTATTTGAATCTTTTGTACTTAAGAAATAGGTACCTTTTTCTAAATTTGAAATATTAATCGTTTTGGAAGTAGTACTAAGTACCTTTTGTCCAAGAATATTAAATAGAGTTGATTGTAAATTTTCAGTGTAGTCTATGTTTATCATAGACGAAGATGGATTTGGATAAATCTTAATTCCACTAACAGTTAGATCTTCTACTGAAAGACTTCCTGGAACACCAACAGTAACCAAATTGATTTGAAGCGGTGAATCAAAGGTACTTGTGACAACGTTTTCAGATGAATCTGTATCTAAATACTCTTGCCATACTAAACTAGTTGTATCATATACGAACATAGAAGCATCGTGGGTAACTCCGTTCATCTCTTCGTCCGCATAATTGAAAGAAATAGTACCTGAAAAGTCTTGGATATCGGAATCTGCCGAATAAACTCTTTCCATTGAAGGCGTACCATTTAATGATGTTGCTTCCAAATCAACAGAAACTTGTGTCTGGTTAATAGTGAAATCTGAGCTAGGAGATAACTCTAGGCCGGAGACATTCAAAGAACCACCACTATTAACATTAACTGCTCCACTTGAACCTACAGTAAGCAATGTGGTCTGTGCGTTTAAATTCGAAACAAATACGATCAAAATTAAAGCCAAAAACTTTTTTTTGTAGTCTTGTTTAAATAAAAATGTAGTTTTTTTCATATATTATTTTTTAAGTTACTTATTTGTGACTCTCACAAACTTAATTTATTGGTTTATAATTTAAGTAGTTTTGGTTGGTAAAACCCAGCACTAAATTATATCTTAAATGTACCAAACAAAGATTAATACCTGGATTAATAGACGATTAATAGCCGATTAATTTAAGTATATATTACTTAATCATCAATAATTTAACGTAATATAGATATATTTCGCAATAAAAATAAACTTCATTTAGCTATATTTACGATAGAAGCATATTGAAAAGCTTTTAAAAACATGTAAACACTTTAAAACTAGATGATTAACAATCCCATAAGTATTTTTTTTAAAAGAACTATAACCAGCTTGTTGTTATTTTCATTCATGTTTGTGCATTCTCAACAAAAAAATATAATTTCAGGAAACATACGTGACATCAACAACATCCCTATACCCGGAGTTAATATTTTGGAAGATGCTAACCCTAAAAATGGTAGTGTTTCAGACTTTGATGGTAATTTTTCAATTGCAGTAAATATTAATTCAAAAATAACTTTTAGCTATGTGGGCTATGAATCCCAAACGGTGAATATTTCATCTAACAATAGCTTGAAAATCATAATGAAAGAAGATCTTTCATCTCTAGACGAAGTTACAATTGTAGCTTACGGCCAACAAAAAAAAACAAGTGTAATTGCAGCCGTGACTGCCATAGACCCGGCAGAGCTAAAAACTTCATCAAGTAATTTGACAACTGCATTAGCAGGTAGAGTTGCAGGAGTAATAGCTTATCAAAGGAGCGGAGAGCCTGGTAGAGATAATGCTGAATTTTTTATAAGGGGTGTAAGCACCTTTGGATATGCAAGATCTCCTTTAATTCTAATTGATGGAATAGAAACCACTTCAACAGACCTAGCAAGATTACAACCTGATGACATCGCAAGTTTTTCAATAATGAAAGATGCTACTGCAACTTCTCTTTATGGGGCAAGGGGTGCTAACGGAGTTATTTTAGTCACCACAAAAGTGGGTAAAGAAGGCGTAGTAAGAGTTAATGTTCGTTATGAAAAATCTTATTCTGCTCCAACAAAATCATTAGAAATAGCTGACCCAATAACATACATGCAATTACACAACGAAGCTCTTGCTACTAGAAATGCCCTTGGGGGAAGAATTTATTCACTTGAAAAAATCCTTATTTCTAAAGATCCTAATAGAAACAAAATGGCCTATCCAACTGTTGATTGGTTTGATGAATTACTTGAAGATTATACTTTAAACAGTAGATTTAACTTCAATATTAGTGGGGGTGGGAAAATTGCTAAATATTATTTAGCTACAACGGTAAACTCAGACAACGGAAACTTAAAAGTAGACCCTCGAAATAACTTCAATAATAATATTAATTTTAAGCGGATTTCTCTTAGATCAAATATCAATGTAAATCTAACTCCAACAACCGAAGTTGCCTTAAAGTTTAATGGAAACTTTGATGACTATATTGGCCCCATTGACGGAGGAGAAGCAACCTACAGAAAAGCGATGCAGGCAAACCCCGTATTGTACCCTAAATTTTATGAGCCTGATGCACAATTTCAAAATTCTTCCCACGTACTCTTTGGGAATGCAGGACAATTTGGAGACTACCTAAACCCCTACGCAGATCTGATGAGAGGTTATAAAGACGAAAGCTACAATAACTTTTTAGCAACCGTTGAAATTAAACAGGACTTGAGTTTAATTACAGAAGGTTTGAAAGCTAGACTATTAGCTAATACATCAAGATATTCATTTTATAACCTTGAAAGACGCTATAATCCATTTTACTATGGACTTGGAAATTATGATTTTCAAAGCGATCAATATACACTTGTTGCACTAAATCCAAACCAAGGAACTGAATACTTAGAATACAATGAAGGCACAAAAATAATAACTAATTCAACTTACTTTGAAGGGTCCCTTAGCTACAAAAAAACAATTAACAAAAAACACGAAGTTTCGGGGATGTTAATTGGGATACTAAGAGAACTTAAATACGCTAACGCAGGTAATTTACAAAGCTCTCTGCCTTATAGAAATATTGGACTTTCTGGGAGATTTACATACGGCTATGATGACAGATACTTCTCGGAGTTTAACTTTGGTTACAACGGATCAGAACGGTTTGCTAAATCAGAAAGGTTTGGGTTTTTTCCGTCTTTTGGATTTGGATGGTACGTGTCTAACGAAGATTTTATGGAACCTATTTCAAATGCAATTACCAAATTAAAATTTAAGGGCACCTATGGTCTTGTTGGAAATGATCAAATTGGAAGTGCTGACGATAGATTTTTCTATATTTCTCAAGTCAATCTAAACAACGGAGGTATGGGTTCTAGTTTTGGTCAAGAATTTGGCACTTACATCAACGGAGTTAGCATCGACCGTTATGCAAATGACCAAATTACTTGGGAAAAAGCAAAAATGTTAAACTTGGGTATTGAACTTGGTTTGTTTGGGGTCGTTGATATTCAAGCAGATTACTTTACAGAATATCGATCTAATATTTTGATGGACAGGGCTCAAATTCCTGCATCAATGGGTCTTCAAGCACCCCTAAGAGCTAATGTAGGTGAGGCATCTTCAAAAGGATTCGAATTTACAATAGACTATAAAGATAGTTTTAGTGATGACTTGTTTGTTTCTGCAAGAGCTAACTTTTCTTTTGCAACAAGTAAATACGAAGTTTATGAGGAATTAGATTATAGAAATGCAGGATTACCGTGGCGATCTAGGATTGGATTAAATTTGTCTCAGCCTTTTGGCTACATAGCTGAGCGTTTGTTTATTGATCAGGCTGATATTGCGAATTCTCCTCTTCAAACATTTGGTGACTATATGGCGGGAGATATAAAATATAAGGATATCAATAATGACGGGGTGATAGATATTAATGATGAAGTTGCTATAGGCTACCCAACAACGCCAGAAGTAATTTACGGCTTTGGTATTTCTAGCTCTTATAAAAATTTTGACTTATCATTCTTTTTTCAAGGTTCTTTAAATTCTTCTTTTTTTATTGATGCTTATAATACCTCGCCGTTTATAGATACAAGCGGTAGCGCTATTGGGAATAATGCACTATTGACCGCTTGGGCTAACGATCATTGGTCCGAAAATGATAGAAACCTGTATGCTGCGTGGCCAAGACTTTCTGACCAGTTAATTGACAACAATAACAGAAACAGTACATGGTGGTTACGTGACGGTTCTTTTCTAAGACTAAAATCTGTTGAATTTGGATATTCAATTCCCGACAGCTTAGCTTCCAGAGTGAATCTATCATCAGCAAGGGTTTATATTACTGGTTCAAACTTACTGACATTTAGTAAATTTAAATTGTGGGATGTAGAAATGGGTGGCAATGGATTAGGATACCCAATTCAACAAGGCGCTAACATTGGAGTAAATTTGAATTTTTAAAAATTTATTATGAGAAAATATCTGAAAATAGCTCTTCTAACTTTAACTTTCACGTCTTGTGAACAGGATTATCTTGATGTTGTTCCAGATAATATTGCAACTATTGATTTAGCATTTAATACGCGATCTACAGCTGAAAACTTTCTTTCTACATGTTACTCATACATTCCAGAGCATGCACATGTAGAGCAAAACTTTTCCTTGTTAGCAGGAGATGAAGTTTGGTATTACGCTGAAAACGACTTTTATATGAATAACGAAACAAGCTTTCGTGTTGCAAAGGGAATGCAAAACTCTTCAAGCCCCTATTTGAACTATTGGGAAGGTGGTAGAGGTGCGCCTCATAGTTTATTTAATGCTCTAAGAGACTGTAATATATTTTTAGAAAATTTAGTCGAGGTGCCAGGACTTGAAGAAGATGAACGTGTTCGCTGGTTAGATGAAGTGAAAATTTTAAAAGCCTTTTATCACTTTTGGCTTATGCAAATGTATGGCCCTATTCCAATAGTAGATACTAATATTCCTGTAAGCGCTCCTTCTTCAGAAACAAATGTCCGCAGGGCTTCAATTGATGAAGTTGTTAGTTATTTAACAGAACTAATAAATCAGGTAATTGAAGCAGACAACTTACCCGGATTAATTAATTATGTTTACACAGAACAAGGCAGAATTACAATGCCAATAGCAAAAGCATTAAAGGCTAAGATTTTAATGCTTAGTGCAAGCCCAATTTACAACGGAAATACTGACTTTAGTAGCCTTATTGACAACCAGGGAAATAGTTTGGTTAGCCAATCATATGATCCTCAAAAATGGATCTTAGCAAAGGATGCTATACTTGATGCAATTGAAAGTGCAGAAGCCAATGGACATTCTTTATATCAATTTAATCAGCAAATACCAATAAATGGGGGTATCAGTGAGCAAATAACACAAGAACTTAGTCTTAGAGCTGCAATAACCGAACCCTTTAACCCAGAAATAATATGGGCATTTTCAGCTGATTGGACAGGCGAGTTACAGCAATGGTGTCAGCCAAGATGGACTTCTGACCACGCTGCTTTGTTTGGCTTTACAAAAAAGTCTCATGCTCCCACACTAAATATGGCTGAAACCTTTTACTCTAGAAATGGAGTTCCGATTGATGAAGATCTATCATGGGATTATGGAAATCGATTTGATGTTGTTCAAACACCAATACTTGATGCTGATAATCAAAATTACCACGAATTCTATATTGAAAACGATTATAATACTGCAAAACTTCATACTTTTAGAGAGCCACGATTTTACTCTACACTAGGTTTTGATGGTGGTAAATGGTTTTCATTAGAGACTGAAAATATAAATTTCATTCCTCATTTGAATGCCAAAGCTGGAGCTCCATCCGGAAAACAAGGATTTGAAATTTATTCAATTACAGGGTATTTTGCAAAAAAACTTGTTCACTACGAGAATATAATTTCATTAGAAGGTTCTACTATAAAAGGGTATTCATTCCCTATAATTAGACTATCAGATTTATATTTAATGTATGCTGAAGCTTCTAACGAAACAAAAGCAGCCCCAGATTCAGAGGTTTATGAATACATTCAAAAAGTGAGAGACAGAGCAGGCCTTGATGATGGTGGTGATTTGGTCAGTACTTGGCAAATACATTCTGCGAATCCAAGCAAACCTACAACCAAGGACGGAATGAGATCCATCATCCACCAAGAAAGAATGATTGAACTTGCTCTTGAAGGGCACCGCTATTGGGACATAAGGCGCTGGAAACTCGCAGGTGAATACTTCAGCAAACCTATTAGAGGATGGAACATATTTAAACCTGATGTAGAAGGCTTTTACGAAGTTGAAAATATATTTTATAGAAATTACTTGACTAAAGATTACTTGTGGCCTATAAGTCAAACAGAGTTACTAAGAAACCCTAACCTAATTCAGAACCCAGGATGGTAAAAACAACAAAATTTATTAAACGAAATATCAGCATAGTACATTGGATCATTTGTTCATTACTAATTATTAGTTGCACAGAAGAGGAACACAGTGCTTACGGGTCTGATAAGACTCCCCCTGACGCTGTTATAATTAATTCTGTAGAAAATAGACCAGGAGGGGCAATTATTAGATTTACACCACCAACCAATCAAGACTTATTGTATATAAAAGGGGCTTACAGTGACGAAAATGGTATTTCAAAACAAGTAATCGTATCTTCAGTAATCGACACCTTAAGTATTATTGGCTTTGGACAATCTGGAGATTACAATGTGGATGTTACTGCTGTTGATACAGGAGACAATGAGTCTGAAGCTGTAACTACTATAATTTCACCCTTAGAAGCTCCAATACATGCGATATTAGAATCTATTGAGGGAGCTCAAGATTTTGGAGGGATTAACATCTCTTATCTAAACCCTACAAGAGCTGAGGTTTCATTAAATATGTCTGTAATAGATTTGGAAGGAAATCAGGTATTTAAAGAGTCATTCTACACAAGTCAAGCTAATAGCTCATACAGCTTTAGAGGTTACGATCCTGTTCCAACTACTTTTATTATTTATGTTGAAGATCGTTGGGGAAATCAAACCATAACAAAAACTTTAGAAACGACTCCCTTACAAGATGTATTTTTGGATAAAGGATATTTTTCTATACAATCCATGCCAGGAGATGAGAGCTTTAGTGAGTATGGATTTTCCGCAAATCAAATGTGGGATGGATCATGGAGCAGTCAATGGAATTGTGGGCACACAAATTTTTTAGCGCTTCCTCATCAGTTAACAATTAACTTGGGTCAAACTGTTAAATTAAATAGATTCAAGCTATACCAACGAGGTGGTTCAGAACTCTATAAACATGGGAATCCAAAGAGATTTCAAATTTATGGCCGCGAGAATCTGGACAACTTACCTATTTACAGCCCCTTAGATCCTGGGGATGGTTGGATACTTTTAGGAGAATTTGAATCCTTTAAGCCCTCTGGACTTCCGCCAGGCTCCAACACGGAAGAAGATTATCTATTCCAAGATAACGGAGAAGATTTTGTTTTTGGCTATGATGCGCAACAATATGACATTAAATACATAAGGTTTGTAAATTTAGAATCTTGGAATAATCAAATGGTATCTGTAATTGGAGAACTCTCATTTTGGGGAGGCCTTGTTGAATAACGATATATTAAATTATGAAAATATATAAAACTAAATCCCATTTATTAATTTCTTTATTAGTACTAATTCTTGTTTTCTTCAGTTGTGGAGATATAGATTCTATCCATAAACAGTATCTAAATGGAGAAACTTTATACGCTGGAAGGTTAGATACATTAACTATCAGACCTGGATACTACAGAGCTCAACTAGAGGGATACACCCAATTTCTTGGGAACTCAAATCAAGTTATAATCGAATTTAATGGTAATACTCAAACCTTTGACATTAATAATGATAATGAGATTTATGAGGTTATATTGTCTGATTTAGAAGAAGAAAGCTATGAGTTTGGGGTTACTACCCAAGATCCAGATGGAAATTTATCAATCCCACAATTTGTAGCCGGATATGCTGTAGGGGATGAATTTATTTCAGATCAAGATCCCAGAGAAATTATTGGTTATAGTTTTGAGTCTGATGGCAATTATGTAAACTTCAGCGCAAATGCTGAATCTGAATATGTAATTTTTACAACCATAGATTACGAAAATGAAGCTGATGAAATTATTAAAGACACTGCGTTTTTTGCAGATGACAGACTTAAACTAATTGACTTTAAACCTTTGGGAAATATCTCAGCGAAATCATTCATACAATCTGGTTTAAATGGAATTGATACTATTTCCTTGCAGAGCAATGACTATATTCTCCCAGATGTACCATATACTGAACTTGATAAAACATATTTTCAACTTGTACAGATGGACAGTGACAATACGGGGACTTATAACAACGCAAATCCAGGGCAATATCTGTTTGATGGAGATGGGTCTTGGACAGGAAATGACACTTCTTCATATTTTTCAAACCCAAGCGAAATGCCGCATCATTTCACAATAGATTTAGGGGTGAATACCACTCTTAGAAAAGTCAAACTAGAAATGCCTGATTTGTCTAGTGCATCAGCTCAATATAATGCAACCGAAGTCCAAATATGGGGTCGCGATAATCTAGATTTTGCTGAAACAAATTCTAATACTGACGATGCATTTTACGAAGCAGGCTGGAGCCTATTATATCAAGGCGATATTGACGGTGAGAATTTATCCGCTGATAGTTTTTTAATTAGTCCTGCTAATCAAATTAGATACATTAGATATAGAGTCTTGTCTACAGTTGGAAATACTAATTCACAATTAACAGAAATGACACTATATGGACAAGATACACAAGGAATAGTTCACGACAAATCCTTGTTTTCAATGCCATTGATGCCAAGTGATAATCCAGGTACTTCTTACGGAGCAAACCCATCTAATTATCTGTGGGATAATAATGCACTTTGGTCAGGGAATGATGCCTACGGATATCATTCTGGTGAAAATGCAGTCCCTGGTCATTTCACTTTAAACTTAGGAGTTAAAACGCAATTATCAAAATGTAAACTACATTTTAGAGACCCTAATAACTTTGCTGGAAATAATCCCACTCAATTAGAAATTTGGGGAAGACCTAATTTAGACGAAGGAGAAACTTTACCAATATTTCAATCAGTTGGAAACACTGTTACTTCTGAATCCGTTACTACTGAAGCCTTCGAAAATGCAGGGTGGCAACTACTAGTTAATCAAACAATAAACGGTAGTGATGTCCAAGTAGATGAATTTGAAATTCCGCCAGGGCCTATGTCAAAATATTTACGCTTTAGGTATACCTCAACTGTTGGAAATCAAGCTTTTCAATTAATTGAGATAGAACTTTCTGGATATGGAGCAATTATGGACTAAGATGTGACTATTATTACCAATTAAGAAAGTAAAATATTACCCAACACGATTCAAAGTTTAAATCCAAATTAAAATAAAAAATATGAAGCATCTTAATTTCAAATATACCCTATCCGTACTGACTCTAATTTTAATAAGCTTCGGCTTTGGTAGTATAAAATCAAATGACTACATAAAATATGTTGACCCGTTTATAGGATCTGGAGGTCACGGACATGTTTTTGTGGGAGCTAATGTACCTTTTGGTGGCGTACAGGTTGGTCCAACTAACTTCAACAAAGGTTGGGATTGGTCTTCTTCTTATCATCACTCTGACAGCATCGTAAAAGGGTTTTGTCATTTAAATGTAAGTGGAACCGGAATGTCAGACTTAGGTGAACTTACTGTTATGCCAGCCACTGGAGAATTAAAAATTAATGCTGGAACGCAAGACAGGCATATGAAAGGATATGCTTCTTTATATTCAAAGGATAATGAAAGTGCTAGCCCAGGATATTATCAGGTTATGTTAAATAGGTATAATATCAATGTTGAATTAACTGCAACTGAGCGCTCTGGCTTGCACAAATATACATTTCCTGAATCTTCAGATTCTAGAATAATAATAGATTTAGGAGAAGGAAGTGCTGACAGACCAACTGAAACTTATCTAAAACAAATAAACGATACTTTGTTTGAGGGATATAGGTTTTCGTCAGGTTGGGCGTCAGATCAAAGAGAGTTTTTCTCATTGATAGTTTCTAAGCCTGTGAAAGATTTTATTATTTATGATGGCGGCAGAAAAATTAAAGATAATATGAGACTAGGTAAGTATGTCAAAGGGTTTTTAGAATTTTCTACTAAAAAAAATGAGGTGATTTATTTAAAAATGGGTGTTTCCCCTGTGAGTTGTAGAAATGGATTGGATAATTTAATGACCGAAATCCCAGATTGGAATTTCAATAAAGTATTAAAAGATGCAGAAAAGAAATGGAATGATGAACTTGCGAAGATTCATATTGAAACAAAGGATACAGCAAAAAAGAGGATCTTTTATACCGCTATGTATCATACTATGATTGCCCCTAATATATTTCAAGATATTAACGGCGAATACAGAGGAACTGATAAAAAAGTATATAAAGATACCACCTTCACTAACTATACACTATTTTCCTTATGGGATACTTACAGAGCTGCTCACCCACTTTATACAATTACTCATCCTGAAAGAGTAAGTGATATGGTAAACTCCATGCTAAAAATATTTGAACAACAAGGAAAACTACCTGTATGGCACTTAAGAGGGAATGAAACAAATACAATGCCAGGCTACAGTGCTATCCCAGTGGTTGTAGATGCATGTCTAAAAGGTTTTGAAGGGATTGACTTGGAAAAAGTATACGCTGCAGTTAAAGAAAGTGCAACAGGAGACCATGAACCTGGAGTTATGGACTTAATGAAGTATGGATATATTCCGTCAAATCATATGGCAGAATCCATAGCTAGTACAATGGAATATGCAATTGGAGATTGGGCAATTGCCCAGCTAGCGTTAAAATTAAATAAGTCTGAAGACTATGAATATTTTTTAAAACGATCAAAATCTTATAAAAATTATTTTGATTCTGATACTAAATTTATGAGGGGTAAAATGTCTGATGGTAGTTGGAGAACCCCATTTGATCCAAAGTCTGCTCAGCACAGAGTTAATGATTATTGCGAGGGAAATGCTTGGCAATATTTGTGGCTAACTCCACAAGATCCAGAAGGACTTATTGAATTACTTGGTGGAGATAAAGGGTTTACCTCAAAACTTGACGAATTATTTAGTATTTCCTCAGATTTAGAGGAAGGTTCATCAATGGATATCACAGGACTAATTGGGCAATACGCTCATGGGAATGAACCGAGTCATCATACAACCTATATGTATGCCTATGCTGGAGAACAGTACAAAATTCCCGGTAATGTAAGATATATAACTACTAATTTATATTCCGATAAACCTGACGGCTTGAGTGGAAATGAAGATTGTGGACAAATGTCGGCGTGGTATATCTTATCCTCAATGGGTTTTTATCCTTTGAACCCCTCAAATGGAGCTTATGTTTTTGGGAGTCCATTATTTGATGAAGTTACTTTAAGTTTGGAAGGTGAAAAAAACTTAAAAATTATCGCAGAAAATAATTCAGATACCAACATCTATATTCAAAAGGTAATACTTAATGGAGCTGAACATAAGTTCTCCTACATAACTCACAAAGATTTAGTTAAAGGCGGTGAGCTCAAATTTATTATGGGTTCTACACCAAATTTAAAATTCGGGAAGGAAAAAAAATACAGACCTCAATCAATAGTTTATTGATATAACCTTGTTTAGACTATTTGATATAGGTGATATTTAGACTTATTTTCTTTTATGTATATTTAATGCCATGAAAAATCTCAAGCGAACTTGTGCAATAGCATATAGCATAGATTTACTGGGTGATAAATGGTCTCTATTAATACTTAGGGATGTCGTCATACATAAAAAAACTAGATTTAAAGAATTTAGAAGTTCAAAAGAAAAAATAGCCACTAACATTCTTACTAACAGACTAAAGTTTCTAGTTGAAAATGGATTTCTTGAAATATTAGACCCTCATGGATTTAAAAAAAATAAAAAATATTTAGGTACCCAAAAAGCTATTTCAACGCTTCCAATAATAATTGAATTATATTTATTCTCTATTGATTCAATTGATGAATCAGAACTAAATGAATCCCAAATTCTTATCAAAAAGGAAATTCTTGGCGACCGTTTAAGTTTCAAAAATCGAGTGACAGAAGAATACACAAAATTTGTTGATGGACTTAAACTCTAAACATCCTTTAAGAATAGAATAAAAACTTTCTTATAAAGATCTCTAATATTTAATTCGGGTATTATTCATAAATTTAACTTGTATTATACAACTTAAATTTTTAAATTGTCTGTTAATCTAATAATCTAAACTATTTAAAATGAAAAAAATGATTTTAACGCTAATAGTAACACTATTAGCACTTAATTTACCTGCACAAACAATGGCGTTTACAGCTATTGAAGTTAAAGCAAAACCGTTCACCCAGAAAGATATTTCTGATTCGTTCGATAAAGTTTTTGAAGGAGTCGAAATGAACAATGGAGGTGTGGTTTTAGAGCGGTTTATAGCCGGCAGAAGAGATGGTATGACTCACCGTATCGTATTTCTGTATACACTAGGTGAAGAATTAATGGATGAAGATGCCATAAGCCCTGATAAAAATGCTGTATTTTGGGGAAAGATGAGAAACTATGTTGAAGAATGGGGGAATTCATACTCTGGTAGAATGAAAAGCTGGAAAGAGGGTGATACAGAAAAAATGCCACTGGTTCACATTTGGAATATTTCACCCGAAAACCCAGCAGCATTCAAAAAAGGTCACGATAAAATTGTAGATGAGTTCGCTGATGATTTTAAAGACCGTGTTGTAGGTTTCGGAACATATGATATTGGAAAGCCAGACGGAGCATCACATTGGATTGCTGTAACTGGTGAAGACGGAGAAGATCACTTAATGCTATATGACAAGTTAGAAAATGAAAAAAAGTTTGTTGAACTTGCGCAGGAACGGGGCTCATTTGAAATGATTAAAGATTTTAGTGTTAGGATTCTCAAAAGAAAATAATTCAAAATTTACTTTCAAAAAATGTATACATAATAAAAAACTTCTTAGCTGAAGTTTTTTTATTATGTATCAAACCTTATAAGAAATTTTTTTTTGAAAGGCTAGCTTTGGTTGTCTATTTTCATAAAACAAACCCCAATGCTTTTCAGGCTCATTTGGATCATCTGACCCTTTCCAGGGCTCGTCAAAAGCTTCAAAAATAAAAGTAAGAATGGATTCATCTTCTGACCAACTACTTAATTCTTTGTAATATATTTTTTGAAAAATTGGGTTTGCATTTTCTGTAGGAATCCCTTGACCATTTGAAGTTGATGCCCAGCCTGCTTCAGTAATTACTACAAGTTTGTTAGGGTATTTTTCACAAACAGCATAATAATTTTGTTTTGTGTATTCTATCGCTTGATCTATAGTTTTATATTCCCAAAGTGGATATGTATGAATTGATATAAAGTCTACAGCATCAACTAAAGGAGCTAACTTGTCCAACCAAGGTGAATAATTTTCACAAAATGTAACCGGCTGTTTGGTCGTTTCTTTTAACTGATTTACATACATAATTACTCGCTCAACCGGTACCATATGGTCGGTCCAATCCACACATGCCTCATTTCCTACTGAAAGACTAAAAACAATAGAAGTATACTTATTGGCAAATTCAATAAGTTTATTAATTTCAATTTGATTGTTTACTTTATTTTGCTCTAGTTCTTTTTTAGAATAAACTCCTCCACCCCATGGACAATTTGGATTATTTTCTTCAGCAATAATGTAAGCTCCAAGCATGACTTTAAGGTCTAATTGTTCTTTTTCAATAACCTCTAAAACTGTTTTTGAGTGATTATCACAACTATAAAGTCGAATATAAGTCCAATGTTGTTTAACTATAAGTAAATCCTCTTTAACTTGTTCATAAGAGGGATAAGAAACACCTGGCACTTGACCAGATCGATATCCAGAATAACAAACTGCTGGGGCTGTAGGGATAGATAAAACTTCTGAGTAGTTCATATTTATAATTTGTTCAGAAAATTTAAAATTTTAAATTTTCATTTTTGTCCCAAAGTCCCCAAAAAGCACCAACATCACCCTCAGACCCAACCTTCCATGATTCATCAAAAGATGAGAAATAAAACATTTCAATTTGATCTTGATCAGACCATAGCTGCGCATTAATAAAATACTTAAGTGCATTGTCATGTGAGGGATGAGATACACCTAAATCACTTCCTTGACTTGGCCATCCTGTTTCTGTAATAATTACCTTTTTGCCTTGTCCAGCACGCAATGCTTGTTGATACATTTGTTTCATATATAGCAATGAATAATCCATATGACATTCTTCCCAGTAAGGATAACAATTGGCAAGAATTACGTCACAAGCTTCTGTAATTTTGGGTCGATCGGTGAATTCATAATACGCATCTACATATCCAACTTCAACATTAGGAACGGCTGTTTTAAAATCTTGGATATGATTCAAAAGTTCGATTTCTGAAAGATCTCCCCTGTACATGACTTCATTACCAACAGCTGCTATATCAACAAATCCATCTTTAGAAAGCTTAATTAGCGCTTTCATTTCTTTATCATTTGTGGTCAAATCGTCTCCCAACCAAGCACCAACAAGTGTTTTTAGCCCATACTCCTTGGCTAGTTTAGGAATCAAATCATTTCCCTCTGTACATGAAAAACTACGTATCCACTTCGTGTATGGTGCAATAATTTCGAGACGTCTTCTAACTTGTGCTTCTGTTATTGGATCGCCTGGCTTTTGGCCCTCTTCGTAGGGACTAAAACACAAACCGTGCATACCGTTTTCAAGAACCGTACTGCACAAAGTTTGTAGTTTTTCAGAACTATATTGTGAATAATTTAAGCCGATTAATGATTTATTTTTCTCTTTTCTATAGGACATATCGTATTACTTATTTTACTTTATTATTTTTTTGATTTAACTTCTTCAAGTGCTTTTGTAACTTCTTTAGCTTTTTCTTCAGTTATACTGTAATCACGCATCACTAACATAGCTAAAATGGTTCCAGCCATTGGGAAAAAACAAAAGAACTTATGGATTCCATCAACGGCCGACTGCTGATCTATAGTGGCTAGTTCAGGATTAAATCCTACAAAAGTGATTATAACTCCACTTAGTGCACCGGCAATTCCAAAGCCTACTTTGACCATCCACCAATAAATTGCACCAAAAATACCTTCTCGCCGCTTACCAGTATTAATTTCATCAATATCAATTACGTCAGCAGTCATTGACATCATAATAGTGAATAAACTCCCAATACCAAATGAAAAGAAAGGTAACGCTATAATGTACATCCACGGTTTCCCAGGGATAAATAAAAAATACAACATTACATATCCTACTAATGAAATGGATTGCGACAGCATAAAAGCTTTTTTCTTTCCAAACTTTTTGGACATCCAAGCTACTGAAGGGATTACAATAAAAGTAGTTCCTAAAGCTCCTAAACATCCAAACATTGAAACCCATATGCCACTAGCCTCTGCATCTCCATTAAATAATTTATAAACAATTACAAAAAATGTCAGTGCAGCAACCGTGTTGAATGCATTAAATATTAAAAACGTTGCTCCGCACAACTTTCTAAAATCTTTAATTTTGAAGGCTTCACCAAAACTTTGATAAATTTTAATTAAACTACTTCCAATATTCACTGAGTTTAGAGGTTCATAATCTTCCTCAAGTGTAGACTTACTTTTGATAAAAATTGCGGGAACAATAGCACAAATAGCACATGGGATAGCAACCCATATTGCTAATTCTCTTACAGCAACATCTGCAGAAGGAAACCAACTTGGATCGTACATAATAATCCAAAATAAAGGTGCAATAACCCAAGCCCATTGGCCAATCCATTGAGAAATAGCCATTATATTTGTTCTTTCATGAAAATCGTCACTCATCTCATAACCCATCGCTACATAAGGGACACTAAAAATTGTTAGTCCAAGATAAAATACAAGTGACCACAAAAAGAAATACCAAAAGTTGTACTCTACTCCATCAGTAGCATAAAGCTGCCACATAAAGATGTAAGCAATTCCCATTATAACTCCACCTATCAAGACATATTGGCGACGACGCCCCCATTTGGATTTTGTATTGTCAGAAATAAAACCCATCAGAGGATCCAAAAAAGCATCAAAAATTCTAGGAAAAAGAAATACTAAAGACCACATCCACCCTGCAAACTTTAGATCTTCAATTAAAACAATCATAAATATTCCTAGAATAGCTGGAAACATTTGATTGGCAAACATTCCAACTCCAAAAGCAATCTTTTGTCCAATTGAAACTCGACTTTTTACAAAATTAGATTGTGAATTCATAGTTTTAGTTTTTTAATATAATTGTTTGTATGGCTTGTGAGCTAACACTAACGTAATAAGTATGACCAGACAAGTTTAGATTAAAATACTTTTCAGATTGTCCTTCATTAAAAACCACAACAACAACTGAATCATCTGGGTTTTTGCAGGCAGAGACCATTAAATCGTTGTCTGTATTTTGAACTTTAATGATATGCGCTCCCGGCCTAATAAATTTACTGAAATGAGACATAACATAGTAGAGAGGTGTAAGGTATACTTCGTCTAGTTCTGTATCAACAATAATTGGTGCGACACACCAATTCTTAAACCAGTTGGGACCACCCTGTCTATCTAATACCATATTCCAATCAACCCATCCATCAACCCAGTTATTTAAACAACCTATAATATCTCTGGCGTACCGATTAACAGGAGCATATTTAGGGTGTAGGTACTTTTTAGCAGGCTCGCGCCAATCAAATCCCCAATCAGTAGCTTGCTTAGACCAATACCAATCATCATCCTTCCAAGCTGGAACTTCAGAGTCTATACATGCTTCGGACTGAATTAAATATTTATTGGGTGCTTTTTGATGAGCATACTGTAACTCTTTGGGAAAGTAGTCGTAGGTACTTTCATACCAATGAATGGCAGTACCGTCGTAATATTTTGAGTTGGCTTCATTTTTATACATAACATCCACCCATTCTTTGAGGTCCCCTCTATTTTGATCAAAACCTAGTATAACCAAGTCTTCCTGACCATTAGATTCAAGAGTAGGTCCAAGATATTTTTGAACAAAATATGTCATCTCATCAGGACTAAAAATCATACTCTCCCAGTTATTTCCATTACCCATTGGTTCGTTTTCGACTGTAAATCCCCAAATATCAATTCCTTCATTCTTGTACGCATTAGCATACTTAGAAAAAAATAATGCCCAAGTCTTGTAATATTCAGGCTTTAATTTTCCTCCTACCCATGAATTATTGTCTTTCATCCATGGTGAAGCAGTCCACGGAGATGCAAAAAGTTTAAATCCATCCTTGGAAGCTGATTGTGCCGCCTTGATCATTGGGATAAGATCGTTCCTATCATGATCGATTGAAAAATGTTTAAGATCAATGTCTTCTTCAACCTCAGCATAAGAATAATTACTCAAAGAAAAGTCACATGAATTCATATGTGTTCGGGTTAGAGAATAGGCTGCACCTTCATTTGAAAAATAGGCATTAATTATTTGATCCTTTTTTTCAAAACTCATTTGATTTAAAAGATGTGCTGAAGACTCTGTAAAGGCTCCGCCAAACCCAGTAATAGTCTGGAGCTTGTCTTCTACGTTTAAATTAATTTCAGAAACTACACTTCCTTTCTTAAAGTTACTTAACTGCGTTAATTTATGACCCGATGCAGATGTTTCATAAATTTCCATCTCAGTTTGTTTTTTTAAATTTAATGATAATGTCTTTGGATTGCATGATAATAATAGAGTAATTAATAAAAATTTAGTGAGACACAATATTTTGTTTGACATATTAAATCAATTAATTTTTTTTGTTATAAAATTCTTTCAGCACATAAAATGCCTCTTTCTTATCGCGATCAACACCTAATATCCCCCAATACTCTTCATTAGCTGTTCCGTCATAAGGCACTCCGCTACTAGCTGGAGCCCAGCCACCAACGTCTTGGATGTTTGGATTTCCTGCTTTCCATAACTCATCTGTAAAAGAAAATACTAAGACTCCAGAGTTAATCGATCTATACTCAAATACATCATCTAAAATATTGTTAAGAGACTGCGCTTGTGCTTTTTCGTTTTCTCCTTTGGAGAACTCATGATTGGCAACTGTCATGTAGCTATCACTTCCAGCCTCAGAAAGATACATTGGCTTATCACTTAGAGCTGACCATTGCTTAAATATGTTTTCTGGATTGTCCCAACGATACACATTCATACCCCATAAATCTACATTGGTTGTGGCCGCTAGAACATCGCTATCTGGAAGCTCTCCGTGCGCAGATGCAACAGGGTGATATGGATCGTGATGATGAATAGTTCTAGCGGCACTTTGTAAACTAGAATACCAGTTTTTTATATCCCCATCAAACCATTCCGGATGATAATTATATTCATTACCAAGCTCCCAAAGTAAAATTGCTTTATGATTTTTAAATTTATTAATATAATCTAAGTAGGAACCTGAAAGTATATCATTTTGTCCACCTTGGTTATAACCAAAACTAGTAATTACTTTAATTCCAGCATCAGCAATCTTATCCAAAACAGAAATCTCTTCAATAGGCAAGTAAACACGAATTGTATTTATCCCCGCTTCTTTCATTATATCAAGGTCAATGTCAATATTAGTAAAACTTCTTTCCGTATGACCCTTTTCAACAGGGTTATAACAAATTCCTTTTATAAAGTAAGCTGTTTTATTAATTAGTAATTGTCTGTCTTTAACCGAAACTACGTCAGCATCTTCACTGACTGAAAAGCTATACAAAAAACATAACGTAATTGATAATAGCGTTATGGTGAATATGTATGTTAATTTTAGCTTCATTAGACTTAGTTTGGTAGTTTAACTGTATTGAACATCTCATTAAATATCCCATCAAAAGATTTTTTTAGAGGTATTCCGTCCCTTGACATGCCCTTAAAAACTCCTGAATCATATGCGTCCCAAAGCGCATACTTAACCGTCCCCTCGACATCAAAAAGTCCAAAATGATTTTCAGAGCCCAATGGGCGGGGTGCATCTTTCCAAGGTTCATCAAAAGCCTCAAAATAAAAACAACTAACTCTGTTGGCTGATGTCCAATCGGACATTTTTTGATAATAAAGTGCTTGCTTGTACTCATCAGCAGCCTTAGTTCCTAACGGTCCATAAAGATTTTCTGAAACCGTAGCCCACCCGGTTTCACCAATGTGAATAGGGACTTTAACTCCCAAGCTTTTTACATAATTTTCAACAGCTATGTACTGAGATACCGCATAATCAACCGCGCTCTGGACTGATAACTCAATACGTGTCTTAGGATCTAGGTGTTCGCTATTTCTTTGACTTTCAACCCAGAAACTAGAGTTATAATGGGTGTCATGAAATGGATAAGTATGGAGCGATATATAATCTACTGCTTTGATAAGGGAGATTAAATCTTCATTATGATATGATGGGTCCCCGCCGCCCCATGAAGCAAAATTATCTGAACTTGTTATCCATAAATCCGGTGGCAACTTGTCTTGTGTTTTTAATTTTTGTAAATGATTTACCCATTTTAAAATAACAGAAGGACCTACAAAATAATCTGTCTGCCAATGTACCATCGCCTCGTTACCTACGGCAATAATTTTAACAATTTCTGGGTATTGATTGGCGTAATTTATGGCACGTTCAATTTCTGCGCTATTAACTTCCAAATCTTCTTGATCATGGTTTGGAGACAAACGAGCGTTTTTGCATTCTATCCAAAGACCAAGCATCACATACATTTCAAAATTATCACCTTCTTCTTTTAAAGTTTTAATCGCTTTTAAAATATTCGAAGCCTGATCAAGTTGTAAATTATAGGTTCGTATTATCTTTACTCCAATCGCTGATAAAATCTTAAGATCTTCTTTAATTTGAGATAAAGAAGGCTGATCGTCTCTAGATAAAGTCCGATATCCACCATAAGACATAGCTTTGTATTCAGAATGGCCCAGTAAATCTGCGGCTGACTTATTTTTATGTACAGAAAATACATTCATTTGGTTATTTTTACAAGAAACTATGCTAAAGCAAAAAGCAAAAACTAATGCAATTGTAAGCAAAGATCTTAAGTGCTTCATGTTAAAGCTTTATTACAGACACCTCTAATTTATCTACTTTTCCTCCTCTATCAAATAACATTTGACTCGTTTCTATATCAAGAGACTTTCCTTGAAATGACAAAATACTACCATCAGTTAAAAAAACTTTGATAGCAAAATTTGACGCTTTCTTGTATATCACTGGTACTTGACAGTAGGTAAAAGCCAGAGAGTCTTTTTCTAAATCAATACTACATTTTTCTTTCGCTAGATTAACGTAGTTAAATACATCTTTTGATTTTAAAAATTCATCCGTTCGCAATATTTCTGGATTAAATTGAACAGCGCCTTTACATACACTAACCCCTAACTCTCCAAATCTACTCAAGACGTCTTCTTTCACTTGTCCAGTCATGCCAGGCTGCTGTGCACCTTTACCAGCTGGTGTGTGAGAATATGCATCAGTTGGAAATGCCCCATAAAGTTCAGGCGATTTATGCACCCCAATTCCAGCGTTAACTTCAAAATAATGATCATACAACCTACCAATGAGTTTATTATCTTCTGATTCAGACAACGCTTTTTGAGTAACTTCACAAACAGCCAGCAGAAGTTTAGATACCATATGCCAGTAAATAGACCCAAGACCTTCATATCCAAAAAATGTTCCTGATCTTCCAGTAAACGATTTGTGATCAAATACAGACTCAAAAATATCAAGAACCATTTTAGAGTCCTTCTCAACTAGTGATCCGTAAGTTTCCGAAAGATTGGTTAAAGTCTCTTGAACAGAATCAGCATTATTAAAATTCCCATTAAAATGGTAAATACCATTTCCGTCTTGAACGATTAATTGAGTATTTCCATCAACAATAAGTTGATTAAGTAATTGTGAAGAATTAACATCGCTTTTTGATATAGTATTTTTAATAACAAACTTAGGAAGCTCCTTATTTGGGTATAGAATATAACTGTACTGGTCTGCCCTAAATAAAGAGCTATTTTTAAGTCCGTCTAAAACATCCAAACTTTCTTGACTTGATAAATAGCCAGAGCTCAATACCGCTACCTGACCTTCTAACATCTCAGGGAGATAGGAAACAGAAACAGAATTATTGTTGTTCACGGTCATTAAGTTGTAGGCGTGGTACAAATTATCATCTCGTTTATTGGCGCGTATCGAATGCTCTAAATATTCTAACGATAAACTAGTGAACATTAACAATGAATGCCTTGAAATTGCTGTTTTGTACCCAGAAAATTTTTGATCATAAATTTGTGTTCTGTAGTCACTTGCTGCTTGCCCCAAGCCGTCCATTACACGCTTTCGATTTTCTTCATTAAAACTACCTTTCAAAAGGTCCTTATGAATCTCAAGAGTTTTAGAAACAATATTGAAAAACTCTAATAATTCATTTGAAATTTCAAATTGACTAGAACTGTCCTGATTTAATACTTTGCTGAAAAATTTCAAGAAACGTCTTAGATAATATAAGGTAACCATGGACACTCCATTACCAACTAGCGCGTTGTTGGCATCGTTCCACTCTGGTCTTTGGGTGTTCATCCAAATACCACCCTCTGGAATAAAATTTGACATTTTTGCTAGTACGGTAGCTAATATTTTTTCTATAAAATTAACCTTATATATAAAGACAGTTGTATCTCTTAGTAATGCTCCATCAACACCAATTTCTCCTCTTTTAAACTGGATATTTTCTTCTTTTTCAAAGTCAAAATCAATAGTATTCTTTGGGTCTTTTAAAATAGATTTGTATGGCTTAATTCTGTATGGCACATTTGCATAAACGAATAAATCTTTAGAGAAATATGTTGCTAATTTATTTGGATAATAAGCTTCCATAAATTCAAGAAACTTTAGTAAATAAATAATCTGATGATCTCCCCAGTAGCCGATGTAGGACCATGGATTATCAGGCTCAATAGTTTCCCAATCAAAGCCATATTTAGTAACACGATACGGATTATATCCATCAAAAGTAGTCGCATTTAAAAATTTATGAATCATACCTTCAATAAACTCTGGATAGGAATGAGCTAGTGCTTCCCAGTTTTGGAAAATATCACGCCAGTTTCCTTGGTAGTCTAGAATTTTTGAGCCATCATTTTCATTTCTAGTATTAATAGAAAATTTATTCCATGGGCGACTTGGATCTCCATGACGGCGACTAAACTTTAAAGGCAAATATTCACAACAAAGACGCTTAAAATTTTTGTTGTCGTCATCATTATATAAAACTTTCAAATCTTCAAGCTTAAATAGTTCAGGCAAGCCCTTTAATACATTTTCTTTATTACGAAATACTTTCCTGTTGGATTTTTTTATGTAAGAAACAAAGTCTACTTTTTCTATTTGATAATTATTATCAAAAATACCTCCACGCATGATGTTAAACATGGTATTTGAAAAGTGACGAATATTACGAAGTCCATCAGCAGTTTTCTGAAGACCGTCAGCTGCAGCTACTAACTCGTTGAGTTGATCAGAACCAAGCTCAATATCGTTTAAAATAATTGATTTTAAATCTGAAACAGTTTGAATCTTTGATTTAATTTCTACAATATCTGAAATAGTTTGGTTTACGTCTGCTACCAGCATCCACTCCTTTGATTCATTTGGCTCTAAAACGACTTCAGAGTTCAATAAGTAAGCTCCTTTTTCGGCTTTAATATCCATTTCTTGCAAAACTTCCTCCCCTCTTCTAAATGCATCTAACTGCTTAGAGGATAAAAGAATGGTAGGGTTTTCAAGCCCAAGGCACCAAGCAATATTAGATTTTAAGGCTTCGCTAGGCTCGGCTTTATCAACAATAATGGCACTTAATGCAAAAATAGCTAGTGAAGAACCTTCAATAAGTTCGGTTCTTTTATAGGCATCAACTAGATTACTGGTGCTATTTTGAAGCGCTTCTTCAACTCCAAATGGCAATACGTTTTGAATCCCATCAATAAATTGAACTTTGACCGTTGAGGATGATGTATTAGATAACATAGACTTTCGAACAAATCCGTAACGATCCGTGGAGTTCCATTCATAAGTGAACCGAATTCCAAGGTCATGATTAATTTCTTCAAAGATAACTTTATTACCAAAGGCGTTTTTGTAGAGGTTTCGTGATATTTTATATAACGAAATTTGGCGCAGAGAAAAAGGTTCCCACAAAAAACTTTTTCCGTTTCTCTCAATTAAAAAAATTGTCTTACTCCCAGTAGTTTCAAAAGAGTCAGTTATTTTATCATCTGTATAGTAAGGAAATAGAGCTGTATCACTATTTTTTCGACCCGCAGATAAAGCACCAGTACTAGAGATAAACATCCAGTGATTTGAGTGGCTTACAATAGTCATGAAAAATGGACGCATACCATTCACATTAGAAATTTTGTAAAAACTCTCCCCTTCAATTTTCATCTGTTCACCCTTTACATTTGTATCTGCAAACTGAGCTGAATGAGGACCAATATTTATGGTTTTATTTTGAGTCATTTATTAATTACTTTAAATTTTTAATCATTATTATTCTAATAAAGTAGATCCACTAAAATAAGATATTTTTCAACTTGATTACCATTCTTTGTGCTACAATGAACATACAAAACACAACAGCTTAGACTACAAAGACCTACAGTGTAAAAAATATATTTATAAAGTTTAAAAATACATTTACCTAGATTTGTTGTAGTAATGTATGGGTATTCGTCCATGAATACACCAAAAAAAATCATAAGGACATTATCAAACACCAATAACAGTAGACTGGAATAAGATATGGTGTTTAAATAAGGTGTATTATAGTCATATTACAGAAACACTTTACGAATATCTCTGATAACTAAACATGATACTTAATTACAGAACTAAAACCTACAAAACACAATCTTATTAATGTATCTTGTGTCAAAATAATAATTGATGGAATTTAAAGATCCAGAACTCAAGAAAGGTTCTTTTTTTAGTATAACTCTTTTAATACTTTCTGGAGAATTAATTTTTTTATTGCCCTATGTTTTAGCTAGAGTATTTAGACCCACCTTTTTAGAAGTATTCAATTTAACAAATCTTAAATTAGGAAGTTTATTTTCTATCTACGGAATAGTGGCTATACTTTCTTATCTGTATGGTGGCGTAATTTCAGACAAATTTCAACCTAAGGTATTGATTGCCATATCTCTGTTTTTCACTGCTTTTGGTGGAATTGTGTTATCCACCTATCCTTCCTACTTGACGTTACAAATACTATGGGGGTATTGGGGTTTTACAACCGTGTTTTTATTTTGGGGAGCCATGATAAAAGCGACTCGAGTGTGGGGAGGTTCAAAAAATCAAGGTCAAGCTTTCGGATTGTTAGATGGAGGAAGGGGTTTAGTAGCCGCTTCAATGGGGACCTTAGGGGTGGTTATTTTTTCTATATTTCTAACAAATGACATCGATATTGTTTCATTAGTTGAACGAAAAAAAGCATTTAAATATGTGATTTTGTTCTCAGCATTTGTTGTTTTTTTAACTGGAATTCTTATCATTCTATATATGGAATCAAGTAAAGAGAGCATTGTAAACAAGAGCTCCTCTTTAATCCCTAATATCAAATCCGTCATAAAAATCCAATCCGTTTGGCTAATCATGTTTATCATTATAGCTGCATATGTCGGCTATAAGGTAACTGACATTTACTCGCTTTATGCTTCCGATGTTATGAATTTTAATAATTTAGAAGCCGCTAACATAGGGTCTTTACAATTGTACCTTCGCCCACTTGTATGTTTACTAATTGCATTATTTTCTGATAAAAGAAGCTATATTAATTTTATTATTATTGGTTTTATTGTAATGTTTATTGGTGCTTTGATATTTTCATTAGGAATCGTTCAAGTTAACATGAATTATGTGTTTTTATTTTCCCTAGTTGTGGTCGCTACAGGAACATATGCGATTCGTGCGTTATACTTTTCTCTAATGCACGAAGGACATATTCCGCTTGTATTGACAGGGACTGCGGTAGGAGTTATTTCTGTTGTTGGATATACCCCTGATATATTTGCAAGCCCAGTAATTGGCTACTTATTAGATACGTATCCCGGAATCATTGGGCATCAGTATGTGTTCTCGATACTTGTAGTATTTTCTGTGGTAGGGCTATGGGCCTCTGTGAAATTCTCAAAATCAGTCTCGTGATTAAATTAGGAATTGAATCTTTAATCTCTAACGTATGGTTTTACTTGACTTTTCCCTGTTGATAAGTTGATTAAAACCCATATTAAACAATGTAAACGCAAAAACATCAGAATACTGCTCAATTGTTTTTGAAATAGGAGTTCCTGCTCCATGACCTGCATTAGTTTCAATTCTAATTAATACTGGATGGTCTCCAGTTTGTTTATCTTGTAATTCTGCAGCAAATT
>ERZ1048068.849-NODE-849-length-25563-cov-11.598283_pt1 | contig 25563 bp, 25 predicted proteins | sample MGYA00383098_ERZ1048068 | MGnify/ENA primary metagenome ERZ1048068 (study PRJEB29581, sample SAMEA5548368) | metagenome | biome: marine; feature: coastal; material: water | depth 1 m | study: Short-term variability in the microbial, nano- and picoplankton... | reverse complement strand
AACTCGAAGAATTAAGGCGGTTCCTTTTAGGTGCCTTTGCTGAGCTACTGCTCCCTAAATGAAGTAGAGGGTAGGGTAAGCGAAAATCAAAGCGTTATCTCTAGCAAACCTCCTATGGGTTACACAGCAGGCCTAAAAAGTGGCTGAAGGCCCGATCGTCGTCCTCCTTGAAATCTTATTGAGGTTGGGTGTCGACCAGTTTGCATAGGTTCATAGGTGTGACCTCGTGCCTGCGGGTGAATGCAGGCAGTTCTTCTCGGCCTAGTGGCAGAACATAGTGCAGATTCCAGCAACATAAGATTGAGTGACCTTTACATGTCATGTGACATGTAATAGATTGCGAAGGGGCCTAGCTGAAGAGTGTTATCAATATTCATCACGAAACTGGGCTAACACTCGAAGAACTTCTGGGGCGCGGTGAATGTTGCCATACCCACGAGAGCATGGTTTTTGTGTGGCAGTAGGCGGTACAAAAGGAACTTACAATGACCCAATCAAATAAAGACAAAGTGCAAGCCATGTTTGATGCAATGGCTGCCGGTGACTTCGAACTCATGAAATCTTATTTGCATGCTGAGGTTTTTGTGACCGAGGCAGATTGCCTACCTTACGCCGGAGTGCATAGGGGGCCTGATGGTTATATGCGGTTAGTCGATAAAGTATTGAGCACTTGGGATGACCTCCAGCTTTCTGTCAATGCCATGGCTGAAGTTGGCGATATGGTCTTAGTGATTTCTGAGTTTGCCGGTAAAAATAAGACTGGCGTCCCTTTCAATATGCCTATGACGGAAGTTTTTCATTTTAAGGATGGGAAAATCAGCGAAGTCAGGCCCTATTATTTCGATACCCACAAGCTGGCTGAGCTAAGCATTCAATAAAACAGTTAGCAGAGCCCCGCCGGCTCATATCGGATCACACTAGATGGGGCGGTGGTAAGACAGTTGCTGCCGCCACTCAGGTTTTTGATCCAAAGCGAATGCTCGATCAGCGCTGACAATCTCAAAATTTTTGCACCTGTTAAGCAGCTCAGCGTCTGAAGTGCTTAGGCGGGTACGAGGAGATTTTTAGTGGCATGTATGCCAATACGGCGCGTGGTCTGGTCTCGCAAGATCGCGTTACTCGACGAACCAATACGAGGGAAAACGATGGCTTATTCCAGATGGTCAAAATCAAGGGTTGCCGTAGCTTTACTGGTTACCGGCTCTATTGCACTGTTTTCGAATCAGATGTGGGCCGATGCTGTCAGTGAACCGATACTACCCATTACGATACATAAGCATTTTCTCGAGGGGCAGGGGCTTGTTGTCACCGAAGCAGAGTCTGACGAGGCAATATCAACGGAAGGCACGATAAACAGCAGCTCCCATTTGTTTTTCGAGGGAAAAATATCGGCCTATGTATTTGATGTCGATCCTGGAAGAGTGCGTATCGATGGGCTGCCCTATGATGAATATATCCATATTTTAAAGGGGCGCTTAATTTTGAGCCCAGATAATAGTGCCGAGGTCGAATACAAAGTCGGCGATTCCCTGATCTTACCTGCGGGGTACACCGGTTACTGGACGATGCCTGAAAGGTATCGTGAATTTGTAATTATCAATACCGTATCTGAGCCATAGAGGGGCGGTAGCTAGGGGTTTACTTCAACCACTGACCGCGTAGCTTCAAAGTGGGTGTTTGCCGTGTAGCCTTTTTGACGATACGAAAAATAGGCCACGTGTCGGGTGTTATCCGACTGGTTGCCCAGGCCGCGATGCAATAAGCGATCATCAAAGATTAGACATGAGCCCGCCACCATAGCCTGAGCGCAAGCCTCGGGTATTTCAGTTTCAGTATCCCCAACCAGAGTCTCGGGTGCTGTGCCCTCATGCTGGTAGATAAGCTCTTTGAGCACCAGAGACGGATTGCTTAAATGATTGCTCAGAAAGTGGGAGCCCCGAGCACACTCGGTCGGCCCCATGGTCAACGGGATATCGTGTAAGGCGACTAATACGTTGATGGCGTGTGCTGGCAGGTGCTCCCTAGAATCGTGCGGGGAATCTGTGTGCCAATACTGTGCCGGGCTACCGGGGTCAGAAGACACTACACCGCTGAAGAGGTGCTCCGCATCTTCACCCAGTATTGCGCTGATAAGTCCCCACCAGGGCAGATCCTGATCTACCACACCGAACTCCTGCGGCTTTATCGGGACATCCCAGCGTCCGGGGGAGCGTTGGACAATTTCGTCGTAGCCGGCCGCACTGCCAATACCTATGTCTTTTGTCCCTAGCGCTGAGCGCATTGCCTGTAATCTCTCGCGGGATACGGCCAAAAGAGTCGCGACCGTCTCTGCGTCCAAGACGGGAGGCAATAGCACAAACCCATCAGATTCTAGGCGTTGTACTTGCTCGGCTGGTGTGGCGCGGCCATTGTTAGATAAGTCAGATCGCAATTTTGACAATTCAAAGCCTCGTGTTTTAAGTAGTCAGGATCTAGCGCCCATAATCTCCGGCCGTTTGTCGGAGTATAAACGAGATAAATGGCGAAATAGAGAGCAACTCACTCGCGTCTCCTAGGCGAAAGACAATACCTTGTAGAGCTTAGGAGAGAGATGGTAGCTACGGGTGGACTTGAACCACCGACCCCAGCATTATGAATGCTGTGCTCTAACCAGCTGAGCTACGTAGCCACAAAGGGTGTGTTGCGAGGAGCGCGATTTTCTACAACTGCTGCCTCCAAGTCAACCTGTAGCAGTTACTAAACGTTGAATCGGAAGTGAATGACGTCGCCGTCGGCCAGGATGTACTCCTTACCCTCAAGGCGCCAGCGTCCGGCATCTTTCGCGCCTTGTTCCCCTTTATGCGCGATGAAGTCGTCATAACCAATCACTTCAGCGCGAATAAAACCTTTCTGGAAATCCGTATGTATAACGCCAGCACCCTGTGGAGCTGTGGCGCCAACTGGCACGGTCCAGGCTCTGACCTCTTTGGGCCCAGCGGTGAAGTAGGTTTGTAAATTGAGAAGCTTGTAGCCGGCACGAATGACCCGATTAAGCCCGGGTTCTTCCATGCCCATTTCAGCCAGAAAATCCTGCTTCTCGTCGTCTTCGAGTTCGATGATTTCTGATTCTAGCTTGTTACATATGGCAACGACCTCAGCGCCTTCGGCGGCGGCGATGCTCTGCACGGTATCGAGGTGGGGGTTATTCTCAAACCCGTCCTCTGCCACGTTGGCAATATATAGGGTGGGCTTAGTGGTTAGCAGATGAAGGGTGCTCAGAAGGGCTTGCTCGTTGTCGTCTAATGTCAGCGCTCTAATAGGCTGGGCTTCATTAAGCTGTGGCAACAGTTTGTCCTCTAACAACTGCTTCATGGCGATTGATTCTTTATCGCCGCCTTTCGCTGTACGAGTCACCTTAGTTAGCTGTTTTTCGCAAGACTCGAGGTCGGCGAGTGCAAGCTCTGTATTGATGATCTCTATGTCCGATGTAGGGTCTATTTTATTGGCCACGTGAATCACGTTGTCATCTTCGAAGCAGCGCACGACGTGAGCAATGGCATCAGTCTCGCGGATATTGGCCAAAAACTGATTACCTAAGCCTTCTCCCTTGGAGGCGCCAGCTACAAGACCTGCAATGTCGACAAACTCCATGGTGGCTGCAATCTCGCGTTCGGGGTTGATCAAAGCTGCAATACTGTGCTGCCTAGGATCGGGAATAGGCACCACACCCGCGTTAGGCTCAATGGTGCAAAACGGGAAGTTTTCCGCGTCAATACCGGCCTCGGTGAGCGCATTGAACAGCGTGGATTTGCCCACATTAGGCAGTCCAACAATGCCACATTTAATACCCATGTTTTTTCCTTAATCCGGTAACTACAGCGTTAAAAGTTTGGGGGTTGGGAGCTATCAACACTGTGCAATCGTGTCATGGCCTTGACCGCGTCGCCCTCTAAAAGCAGTGGCAAGCTGGCCGCGGCCTCATCAACAATAGCGTCGATAGCCTGTCGATCGGCTTTACTGGGTTTAGCCAAGACATAATTTGAGACCTCACTCGCGCGTCCCGGATGCCCAATACCTACTCTTAAGCGGTGAAACTCCCGGTTGCCGCCAAGGGCAGGAATAATGTCACGTAAGCCGTTGTGGCCACCGTGTCCACCGCCCTGCTTGAAGCGTGCCGTACCCGGAGCAATGTCCAGTTCATCGTGGGCAACCAAAATAGCTTCCGGCGCAATACGATAGAAATTTGCCAGCGCAGCCACAGCTAGGCCGCTCTTGTTCATAAACGTACTGGGACGCAATAGCCGCAGGTCATGTCCTGCAAAGCTTATGCGGGCAGTGTCGCCATGAAACTTACTCTCTGGCGTTAGTGCCGAGCTGCATTGGCGGGCCAGTTCCTCTACGAAAAAGGCACCCGCATTATGACGGGTGCCTTCGTAGGATTTGCCGGGGTTACCGAGCCCAACGATGAGCTGGATGGCCAGCAAAGGATCGACTCACTCTTCCGCTGCGGGCTCCTCGCCCTCAGCTTCGGTATCGTCAGCATCATCATCTTCAGTTTTACTACCTCTAGGTGCGATAACCGACGCAATAGCAAGGTCATGGTCTTCGCCCAAAGCCAATGCCGTCGACTCTACACCCGCTGGCAGTGTGACGTCGGACAGGTGCACGATCTGACCCAATTCAACGGCAGTCATATCAACTTCGATGTAGTCAGGAATATCACCTGGCAAACACTGAACCTCTATGTCGGTAGCCTGGTGCTGCACCATGCCGCCGCCCATCTTGACACCTTCACAGACATCTTCATTGGTGAAGTGTAGAGGTACGTTAACCTTAATCGCTTTATCGGCTTGCACGCGAAAAAAATCGACGTGCATAGGGAAGCCCTTAGCGGGATGGCGTTGAACATCCTTGAGAATGGCCGTCTCCACATTGCCATCAACGTTAACGTTGAGTACCGATGCGTAAAACGTTTCCTGCTCCATCATTTTTTCCAAATCCTTGCGGATCAGGCTAATGCTAATGGCTGCGGCTGTACCGCCGTAAACGACACCAGGCACTTTTCCTTCAAGTCGACGTAGGCGGCGGCTCGCACCTTTCCCTTCGTCAACCCGAACCTGGGCTTGTACTTCGAAAGAATCAGACATGGTCTGTCTCCTTTGTGTTCATCACGTTACCTGCGACCGGTGCGGCGATGAGTGGGTTTACACCGTTCAACGATTACTCGTCAAACAATGCGCTAATCGATTCTTCGTTGCTAACTCGGCGAATAGACTCTGCCAAGAGATCACTGATGGTGAGTTGGCGAATGTTGAGCGCCTTGGCTTCATCAGACAATGGAATACTGTCTGTTACCACTAGCTCGTCTAACTCTGAGTTGCGAATATTGTCTAGTGCCTTGCCAGAGAGTACAGCGTGGGTACAGTAAGCAACGACCTTGGTTGCACCTCTCGCCTTCAGGGCTTTGGCAGCGCTACACAGCGTACCGGCTGTGTCCACCATGTCGTCGACCATAATGCAGGTGCGCCCGTCGACATCGCCAATGAGATTCATCACTTCAGCTTCATTGGCTCGTGGTCGGCGTTTATCAATAATCGCTAGCTCAGCATCGTCGAGCTGTTTTGCAATGGCACGCGCTCGCACCACACCGCCAATGTCGGGAGACACGACCACCAAATTTTCGTATTTACAGCGTGTAATGTCGTGGTTCAACACTGAAGAGGCGTAAACGTTGTCAACGGCACAGGTGAAGAAGCCCTGTATTTGCTCTGCGTGAAGGTCCACGGTTAATACGCGGTCCACGCCCACTGCGGCCATCATGTCGGCGATCACCTTGGCCGAAATAGGCACTCGCGCTGAGCGTACGCGCCTGTCCTGACGAGCATAGCCAAAGTAGGGCACAACCGCGGTGATACGACCCGCAGAGGCTCTGCGCAAAGCGTCGATCATCAAAACCAGTTCGATCAAGTTGTCGTTGGTGGGCTGGCAGGTGCTTTGAATGACAAAGACATCCTTACCTCGAACATTTTCATTAAGTTCGACCGTAATCTCGCCGTCAGAAAACTTACTGACCTGTGCGGCGCCAAGTGTCAGGTACAGACGATCGGCCACTTGATGGGCTAGCTCGGGGTTTGCGTTTCCCGTAAAGACCATAATCTTAGATGACATGATCGACGCCTCGTTTTCCTGCAACTTCGGTTAGATGGCTGGGGTGGCAGGATTCGAACCTGCGAATGGCGGGATCAAAACCCGCTGCCTTGCCACTTGGCGACACCCCAATAAACGTTAGTCGTGCTCTGCAACAAACTGAGGCCTATGGTTAATGCCTCTCGCTACCACCGGAGCCAGTGACTCCGGTACTTTTGCCGCGATGGCTAGGGCCTGTGCTTGTGTCTCCACTTGGGCGAACACGCAGGCTCCGCTGCCAGTCATCATTGCAGGCGCTGAATTACTTAGTAATTTCAACGCGTTACGCACCTCGGGATGACGTATTTCTACGACAGGTTGCAAGTCGTTGTGCACGCACCCCTTGAAAGCGGCCGACATTGTGATCGGCGCTGTGTTCCTTGTCAATTCTGCCGCGTTAAAGATATCTGCAGTGCTCACATGACAGTCGGGTCTGAGAATGACAAACCAGTCTTCGGGTAGCGACATAGGCGTTAATATTTCGCCGATACCCTCGCCCCACGCACTGCGGCCTAAAACGAAAACTGGCACGTCGGCGCCTAGCTTCAGGCCCATTTCAGCGAGTGTTTCCGCGCTGTGTCCTAGCGCAAACAGGTGGTTTAGCGCCAGCAAAGTGGTTGCGGCGTTGGAGCTGCCACCCCCTAAGCCTCCGCCCATAGGGATGCTTTTTTTGATGCTAATGCGTACCCCGTCCATACTTTGGTTTTCAGGCATCAAAAGGCTTGCGGCTCGCAGTATCAGATTTTCGGCGGGTGGTACCCCTTTAAAGTCAGTTTCTAAAGTGCAGCCGGGGGTATTTTGTCGCTCAAAGGTCATTGCATCGCCCCAATCTAACAGCTGAAAGACGGTTTGCAGGTTGTGACGACCGTCATCACGTCTTCCCGTGACATGCAGAAATAGATTGAGCTTGGCCGGTGACAGGCAGGTCAGGGATGTGATCATTGATGTGTGGTCTCAAAATCCCATGACAAAACGACGAGTCGAACTGATAAGTCGTCGCGATAGGCCTCGATCTTACGGGGTACCTGCCAACCCTCGATAACTTGCCATTGGGTAATTTCAACCGCCCAGCCAGCTGGGCTGTCGGGGTACCCTAAAAGCCAAGCACTGACCGAGTCTAGGGGGAGGAGGGCCACAATAGACTGCGCGTCCTCATTCAAGGGTAGCGAGCCTAGGGGTTCTCGCCTGCCCTCATTTAGCCAAAACAAATGATCGCCCTCTCGCTGTAAATCTAGCGGGCTGGTGCCCAGAGGGCCGCTCAAACGGATGCGGTCGTGAGTGATCCCGGGATGAGACCAGGCTAAATTAACGGTGCTGCTATTTTGATTTTTCTGGGTCACAGCAGCCTTGCCTTGCAAGGACCAACCAATGTGATCCCGGGCCGGTCTCTGCGCGATGGGGTCAGGGTGAGTGGGTTTGCTCGCACAGCCGCTAAGCATAAGTGCCATCGCTACCATAGCACTGGCAAATTTTAGCCCTCGTTTAGTCAACAGGGGCTTCTTCCAGCAACACACCTAAGCGCTCGAGTGCTTGTGTCACGTGGGTGGCATCTGGCTGTTGTTCAAGTGATGCTCGCCAAATGGCCAGTGCGTCTTGCTCTTTTCCTGAAACCCAAAGCACCTCACCAAGATGAGCGGCCACCTCAGCGTCAGGGAAACGCGCGTAAGCCTCTTTCAGTAAATCAGCGGCTTGAAGAAAGCGCCCCAATTTGAAGTAAACCCAGCCCAGGCTGTCTAAAATAGCGGGCTCACCGGGAGACAACTGGAGCGCCTTTTCGATTAAATCAGCGGCCTCTTCATAGCGGTTGGTGTGCACGGTTAGCGTATAGCCCAGTGCGTTGAGTGTTGTGGCGTTGTTCGGCTTAAACACCAAAATAGCGCGCAGGTCATTTTCCATACCCGCAATATCGCCCAGCACTTCAAAGGTCATGGCTCGGCCGTAAAGCAGTGAGACAGATTCGGGAAACAAGTCTAGGGCCTCTGTGTAGACTTCAATCGCCAGCTCTTTCTCGTCGATCTCTCCAAGAAGCTCGGCTTCCAAGCCGTAAAGCTGTTCTGCTTGCCCCGGATGATTTGCTCGTGACTGTCTAAAACCTTCTTGAAAATCACGAGTGTCGCCTGCGTTTAGGCGCAGCTCTGCCCCGCGGCGGGTTGCATCAAAAAACTCCCTGCTGGGCCCTACTTGATCGTAAGAACTTATGGCATCGGCGTCTTCGCCGCGATCCTCGTAAACTCGGCCCAAATAATAATGTGCCTCGTCTGGGCGCTGTCCGAGATCAACCAGTGCTTGGAGATTCGCAATTGCCGCGTCCAACTGTTTTGCTTCAATTTCTATGAGTGCCAGAGAAAATAAATAATCACCATTTCTGGGTGAGAGCATTAATAGTGCTGAGAACTGTTCGCGAGCCTCATCGTATCGCTCGGTACTCGCCAGTAAGCGCGCGAACTGCAAGCGCATAGCCTCATCATCGGGAACTCGCTTCAATGCCGCGCGTAGCCGCTTAAACGGTTTAGAGGCATCTTGGTCCAGCTTAATTTGTGTCCATAGCAAAAGTGCCCGCTCTTCGTTGGGGCTTGCAATTAAAACCGGGTCAAGTGTCTCCAGCGCAGCATCAGGTTTATTTTGTGCTCGGTATAAATAGGCGAGCGCAATCGCGATGTCCTGATCTTCGGGCCAGTCAGCGGCGAGGGCTTCAATGGCTTCTGCGGTGGCTCTTTGCCGAGTAGGTTCTAACTTGTCCCAAGACACCATAAGAGCTGGAGCGTTGATTCGCGCGCCGCGCTCCTTGGCTGTCCTCGCAAATGTCAGGGCGCGCTCAGGCTGTCCTGCGCGTATCAGCAAGCCCATAGCCGTTACGGCTGCAGCGCCGTCATTGCCGTCCTGATTGGTGAGTCTCATGGATAGCACAAGGGCGTGACGGTCGTTTTTTTGAAACTCTGCCAGTCTCAGCGCCCGGCGGGTCAACTCCGGATCCTGGAGTTGCATGGCCTCTCGGGTCAATATTTCTAAAGCTTCGTCGAGGCGTCGCTGGCGCAGGAGAAACTCGGCCTGCAGTAGCGGATAAAGGCTGGCGGCTGGAATCGGTGTTTCGGGAAGAGGCTCGAGTTCGGCGACCTCGTCTGCTTTGGCCAATGCCGATTCTTCCGAAGGCGCTTGTGACGTCGGGTTGGGGGCTGTCGCTGTTGCAGGCGCTGTTGATTGACAGGCAGTGAGGGTCACAAGGAACCCAAGCTGCATCGCAAAAATGTAAATTTTATTCATCATGTCCCAATGATGACACAGCCGCGAGATCAAACCCATTAACGGGGCATCTTTATAAGCAGCAGAGTCCACGTATTCTGCTATTATGGCGCTCCCAAATGAGAAAACTTTGCGCTCTGTGTTTCAAGAACTTATAGCGGTTGGCATTAATCACGATTCAGCGACTCTCGATGTCAGAGAGCGGGTTTCTTTTGCCCCGGAAAACATTGCCAACGCTTTGGGAAGCGCCCTCGCGACAGCACCCATTACCGAAGTGGTCATTCTGTCGACGTGCAACAGAACCGAGATATACGGCGTGGTTCCCACCTCTGGAGATCCGCTTGGTGCCAGTGAGGCGCTGGTGACTTGGGTTACCGAGCATCACGGTTTGCCCGCTGAGGCTCTATCGACCTGTACTTATCGACATCATGGAAAGCAGGCTTTGACACACCTTGTCCGCGTTGCTGCGGGCCTGAATTCCATGGTGCTGGGGGAGCCCCAAATTTTTGGGCAGCTCAAATCGGCCTTTGCCGTGGCTGAGGAGGCCGGTGCGGTTGGCAGCCGGTTACAACGATTGTTTCCTGAGGCCTTTAGAATTGCGAAGAAGGTAAGAACGGATACAGCAATTGGGGAGAACCCGGTATCCGTAGCCTATGCCTCAGTCGATTTAGCGGGGCACATTTTTTCCAATCTGTCCAAGCGCACGGCGTTGTTGCTCGGGGCAGGTGAAACTATCGAGTTGGTGGCACGGCACCTTTGTGATGCGGGCTTAGGCAACTTAATTATTGCGAATCGGACACTGGCACGGGCCGAATCGTTGGCACAGCAGTTTGATGCCAGCGCAGTCATGTTAGCCGACGTCCCTGACAGGCTTCCCGAGGCAGATATCGTCATCAGCTCAACGGCGAGCCAACTGCCGATCTTGGGAAAAGGCGCGGTTGAGCGCGCGCTGCGCCAGCGGCACTATCGGCCGATGCTGCTGATTGACCTCGCCGTGCCTCGAGATATTGAGCCAGAGGTATCCGAACTCTCAGATATCTATTTATATTCTGTCGATGACTTGAAAGATGTCATTGCTGAAAATTTGAGGCTTCGGGCGAGTGAAGCCAACAAAGCCGATGGCATCATTCATGCGGGTGTGGTCGGTGTCGAGGAAGATTTTCGGGGCCGGCAATCCGCCGACGTGGTGCGCACATTCCGCGAATCAGCGTTGGCAATACAAGAGGTTGAGTTGGCCAAGGCCATAAAATCGGTAGAGCGGGGTGAGACCCCGGAAGATGTTATACGACGGTTAGCTCGGGACTTAACCAACAAGCTGATTCATGCGCCGACCGCTGGCTTGCGTCAGATAGCACGGGAGGGGGATGACGGGCAGGTGACTCGCGCTAAAGCGTTGTTGGGGCTTAACGAAACGGCGTCTTCTGAAGACGAAAACCCCACCCTTCAGTGAAGAGTTCTTTAACCGCTAAGTTAGCCAGCCTCGTTGATCGGCACGAGGAAGTGGCAGCGCTACTGGGCGATCCAGAAACCGCTGAGGACACGAATCTATTTCGCGAGCTCTCTCGAGAATATTCGCAGCTTGATGAAGTTGTTGTGGCTTTTACGGCCTACCGTAGCGCGTCAGCGGACGTTGAGGCGGCCCAAGAAATGCTCTCTGATTCTGATCCCGAGCTGCGCGAAATGGCGGCGGATGAGCTTGCCGTTTCGACGGAGCTGGTGGATAAGATTGAGGCAGATTTACAGGTGCTGTTGCTGCCTAGGGATAAGCGCGACAGTAACAACGTCTATCTCGAAATTAGAGCGGGCACAGGGGGTGACGAGGCAGCCATTTTCTCAGGAGATCTGTTTCGCATGTATAGCCGCTACGCCGAAAGTAAGGGTTGGCGACTTGAAACGATCTCTGACCGCGCTGGCGATCATGGCGGGTTCAAGGAGATTATTTCTCGGGTTGTCGGGCAAGATGTGTACGCTCACCTGAAGTTTGAGTCGGGTGCCCATCGGGTTCAACGGGTTCCTGAAACCGAGTCGCAAGGACGAATTCATACGTCGGCTTGCACGGTCGCCGTAATGGCGGAGCCCGATGACGTTGAAGCGATTGATATTCGAAAGGAAGATCTGCGGATCGATACATTCCGGTCTTCCGGGGCCGGTGGTCAACACGTCAACACCACTGATTCTGCGGTGCGGATAACGCATTTGCCGACTGGCGTCGTGGTGGAGTGTCAAGATGAGCGCTCCCAGCATAAAAACCGCGCTCGGGCCATGTCGTTATTGTCTGCTCGCCTTCTGACCGCCGCCGAAGAAAAGGCGCACAGTGAGCAGGCCGCAGAGCGTCGTGACCTTGTCGGCAGTGGTGACCGGTCAGAACGTATTAGGACCTACAACTTTCCTCAGGGCCGTGTGACCGATCATCGGATCAATCTAACGCTTTACAAGCTTGATGAGATCGTCCAAGGCCAGCTTGACGCACTGGTGCAACCGCTACGGACCGAGCACCAGGCCGATTTGTTGGCTGCCCTCGGTTCGGCGGAGTGACCACGCTTCAGACTCTGGTCAGAGAGGCGAAGCTGCCTCGCAAGGAGTCAGAACTACTACTTTTCCACGCTTTCGAATGTGATCGCAGCTGGTTGTATGCCCATGGCGACGATTCGGTTACCGAGTCTAGGGCGGCGCATTTTTTAGGCCTGGTGGAGAGACGGCAGGCCGGTGAACCCTTGGCTTATATTTTAGGCCAATGGGAGTTCTGGTCTTTGCCGCTAAAGATTACTCCCGATGTGCTCATCCCAAGAGTGGACACAGAACTGCTGGTCCAGTGGGCGGCGGGATTGCTGAAAGCGCGTTCACACCAGCGCTGTCTGGATTTGGGCACGGGCAGCGGTGCCGTCGCTCTAGCGGTTAAACATGAATGTCCTCGTAGCGAGGTGACCGCTGTCGATTTGAGCGCGGCTGCTTTGGGCGTAGCGCGCGCCAACGGAAAGCAACTGAGCTTGGACGTGGAGTGGTTACTTGGTTCTTGGTTCGAGCCAATACTGGCACGCCGCTTCGATCTTATCGTGGCAAATCCACCCTATATTCGGGAAGACGATGCCCACCTGTATCAGGGCGATCTTCCTGCAGAGCCTAAGATGGCGCTAACATCCGGTATTGATGGTTTGCAGGCGCTTCAACAGTTAGCCGCCGATGGGCAAGCGGCACTCGAGCCCGGTGGCTGGATGTTGTTAGAGCACGGTTGGGATCAGGGCCCCGATGTTCGAAATCTTCTTGTGACCCAGGGTTGGCAGGGGGTTGAAACACGGCGCGATCTCGCCGGGCGTGAGCGAGTGACGGGGGGTTATCGGCCTTTATGAACGACAGCGAGCTTGAACGATATTCCCGACAATTGTTGGTCCCGGGCTTTGAGCTGGAGGGCCAAGAGCGTTTGGGTGCCGCTTCGGTGCTCATTGTTGGCTGCGGTGGGTTGGGCGCCTTGGCTGCTCAATACCTTGCCGCAGCGGGTGTAGGCCGCTTAGTTCTGGTCGACGCCGATCGTATTGAGTCGAGCAATTTGCCGCGCCAAATAGCCTATACCGAGGCCGACGTTGGGCGGTTTAAAGCCGAGGTTTTAGCCCAGCGCTTGCATCAAATGAATGGCGCAGTTGATGTGCAGTGCCATCCGGTATTTTTTGATGAAACCTCTGGTGCTGACTTGCTGGCCGCTGTCGATGTTGTGGTAGATGGAACAGACAACCATGCTGCGAGATTACTGATTGATCGCCTCACAGCCGACAGAGGGCTGCCTTGGTTCATGGGGGCTGCAGTGCAAATGGCCGGTCAAAACATCGCTTTTACAGGGTCGCGTAAAGAGGGTTGCTACCATTGTTTCGCCCCTCAACAGGTGGGCTCAGAGACTGCTAGCTGCGGTACCCTTGGCATTTTAGGGCCGGTTGTGGCGACGGTTGCCCTTCGTCAGGTTTTGGATGTTCTGGGGGCTCTAACCGACGTTGCTAAGGTTCCCTGGGGAATGCTTCGCCAATACGACTTCAGAGCCGACACGACAGCGTCACTGCCTTTGCCCAAGCAAGCTGGCTGTGCTGTGTGCGATGCTGATTTAAAGCCCCGATTGCAGTAGCGTCCGTGACCCTATTCGGCCACTGCGCTGGGTAACTCTCGATGTAAAATCACCCAAATGCGAGCACCAATCAATACGGTACACACGCTGATTCCAGTAATAGTTGCATACCAGAAGCCTGCGGCACCGTCGTTGGGATTGTCGGGTAGCTCTATGCCTAGCCACCACCCCAAGGGTAAAGCGACCAGCCAATAGGACACGACCATCATAATAAAGGGGAACTGAGTTTCTTTGTAAGCGCGCAAAATAAATGAGCCCACGATTTGGGCGCCGTCAATGAGGATGAAAAATGCTGAAAGAGTGAGTAGCCGCGTTGCCAGCAACTGAATATCCGGCGCATCGGTGTAGATGCCAATAATTGCGCCGGGAAAACTCAATAAAATGAGCATAGTGCCTATCGCCACTACAGCAGATATGGCCCCCCCCACTATCATGGCGCGATAAATGCCTTCACGCCAACCTGCGCCAATAGCATGGCCAATGCGTGTTGACATGGCGGTGCCTATTGCCAGCATGGGTATGTAGTACAAATCCCACACATTGAAGGCGATCTGATGAGCTGAAATGGCGGTATCGCCTAAGCTCGCAACCAACAGCGCGATGACACTGAAAACGCCCATCTCCAGAAAGAAGGTGAGGCCAATTGGTGCGCCGACGGATAAAATTTCGCGAATTTTCACCCAGTCGGGGGCGACAGGTTTCCACTCGGGGAGATAAAGCCGAATTTTCTTGCTGCGCAGGACATAAGCGCCAATTAGAAAGACACTCAGCCACATGGAAATTGCCGTCGCAATGCCGCAGCCCTTAGCGCCGAGTTCTGGTGCACCCCACTCGCCAAATATGAACGCGTAGTTGAGAGGCACATTCAACAAAAAACCAGCAACCGCAGCGAAGGCAAACGGTTGTGTAATACCTAACCCCTGTGTGTGATAGCGGAGGGCTTGGAAGATAGCCGTTGCCGGCATGCCCAGAGCAACCATTTGTGCATAATCGAGAGCGAGTTGCCGGGTTGTGGGGTTGAGGCCCAGCAAATCGAGAATGGGGCCCGCGTACCAAATTGCGGGGCTCAAGGTGAGGCCAAGGAATACCGCGACCCAAAGAGATTGGGGCAGCTGCTGACGTATCTTTTCAATGCGGCCGCCGCCGAAGTCCTGAGCCACGATTGTGGCGGTGGCAAATACTGTACCTAAGATAAGGAGATAGACCGGAAGCCATATGTTGATGCCGATAGAAATCGCCGCAAGATCCTGCTCACCGTAGCGGGCAGCCATGATGGTATCGACGACACCGGTGCCCATTTGGGCGCTCTGGGCAATAAATAAGGGAAAAGCGAAGCGCAGCAATTGCCGCATTTCCCGTCGTAAGAGCGTGCCAGTCATTAATTTTGCTGCAGCCAATTTGTGGTGCCTCCTTGTCCGGCATAATTTAGCACGGCTTAAGCTGTGCTAGACTCCCCCACCGCACATTTTACTGAGTTCAATTTTGAGCAAATCTAACCGCGACGAAGAGTCCAAATCCTGGAGCCCAAGCGATTTTGTTGTCGAGGCTGTAGACGACAAGACCCGCTTTCATGATCTCGATTTACAGGACTCCCTGTTACGAGGGGTCGCAGAGCTGGGTTTTCAATACTGTTCGCCGATACAGGCAAAAATCCTGCCGCATACCCTGCAGGGACATGATGCCATCGGTAAGGCCCAGACGGGCACCGGCAAAACCGCTGCGTTTCTTATCACTATTTTCAATGATTTGCTGTGCAACCCACCCGAAGGTGAGCGCTATTTGGCGGAACCCCGCGCTGTGATTATTGCGCCAACCCGCGAGCTGGTGATGCAAATTGCCGCCGATGCGGAGGATCTTGGTAAGTTCACTGGGCTTCAAACGGTGACTATGATCGGTGGGGCAGACTATCAAAAGCAGTTGTCCAAAGTGCAATCCCGCGTGGTCGACCTGGTAGTCGCAACCCCGGGACGCTTAATTGATTTCATGCAGCGTCGAGATCTGTTCCTCGACCGCGTTGAAACCCTAGTTCTTGATGAAGCAGACCGAATGTTAGATATGGGGTTTATTCCTCAGGTTAAAAGAATTGTTAGGGCGACGCCGCGAAAGGAAGATCGTCAGACCTTGTTGTTTTCGGCCACCTTCACTCAGGATATTCTCAACTTGGCTCAACAATGGACCTTTGAGCCAGTCACCGTGGAAATAGAACCAGAGCGCGTTGCAACTGCGACCGTGGACCAGCGTGTTTATTTGGTGACTAGCCACGAGCGGTTGAAGGTGTTGCTCAAGGTGCTACGCGGCCCAGAAGCTGTCTCGACAATTGTCTTTGCCAATCGACGGGATCAAGTTCGATCGCTGCATGAAAAGCTGCGAAAGGCAGGTATTTCCTGTGGCATTTTGTCGGGGGAAATTACCCAGGCCCGCCGGACCAAAACTCTGGCAGATTTCAAGTCCGGTAAAATCGCCGTGTTGGTGGCAACCGACGTGGCAGGGCGGGGTATTCACGTAGATGGTGTGAGCCACGTTGTTAACTACAATTTACCCGAAGACCCTGAGGACTATGTGCACCGCATTGGACGCACTGGGCGAGCGGGGGCGACAGGTATTTCGATCAGTTTTGCGAGTGAAGACGACGCCTTTTTACTGCCAGATATAGAGACCCTTCTGGGTGAGCGCCTGAAGTGCGTGCCACCACCAGCAGATTTGCTCGACTGACCGCCGGCTGATTTTATTGCCGGTGCCGCAGTTCTTCGCACCACATTAGGGTTGCCCCAACAACTGCCGCTGGTATGACCACGAGGTTGACCAAGGGTATCCCCGCGACAAAAGCTACCATGCCCCCCAAACCCAGGCTGCTAAGGCGCCGAGAGGCACAGGCTTCTTTCACATCTGCAAAACTCATGCGGTGGTTATCCATGGGGTAATCCATGAACTGCAATCCCATCATCCAAGCGCCCAAGGCAAACCAGAGCACTGGCGCGAAAGCCTGAAGGCCCGGAATGACGGTCACAATCAAAACAAAAATAGCCAGCGGAATGTAATAAAGAATCTTGCGAATTTCTTTAAAAATACCTCGGGGAATGGCAATGATGGCGCTACCAATACCTTCCAGTGCCGGTACGGCTTGTCCGGTGACCTGCTCTTCTACTTTTTCAGCTAGGAGCGCATGAAAGGGGGAGGTCAACACAAGAACTGTGAGGGTGGATAGGTATCCGGTGGCCAGGCTGCCCATAAGCCATAGCAAGGGTGCGATCAGCCAAGTGAGAAAGCCCAACCAGCTTGGAAGGGTTTCTTCGGTGGTCTGAACCAAGCCGTCTACCAAGCTCCAGGCGACACTGCCTAAGAGAATGAAGAGGCTTATATTGGCAACCAGCGGCAGAATGACAAAAGCCCGCAGACGTTTGTCTGTAAGCATCGCTAGCCCACGAAAAAAATAACCCGCCCCGGTGATCACATTTCCGTTCATCGGTTTGATCCTCCATGATCCTTAGGCCAGTATAAAGTGTTGCGCGATTAATTGTGGAGCTAGGTTGTGTCAGAAGATGAGTTTTTTCAGGCAGAGATGCTGGGAGTCACGCCCCTCAAGCGCGATGCCAGGGAGCGCCTGCTGCGAAAAGACCATGGCGGTGATGGGGAAGCGCGTAGGCAAGCCGCTGAAGGGGAGCCAGAGGGTCGTCTTAATTCACTGGTGGATGAGGGGGTCGAGCCTCTTGATGCCTGGTACGTTCTAGCCTTTAAGCGCCCCGGTATTCAGCATGGCGTTTATAAAAAGCTCAGGCAGGGTCGATACGAAATTGACGCAAGACTCGATCTTCACCGGCTTTCAGTCAAGCAAGCTCGCATTGATGTACACAGTTTTATTCAGGACGCCATGCAGTACGGCTTGCGCACCGTATTGATTCTTCATGGCAAAGGTCAGCGTAAGGCTGAGCAAGAGAAAACCGCAGTGCTAAAGGGCTACGTTAACCACTGGTTGCAAGACTCAGAGGAAGTTCAGGCGTTTCACTCTGCTCAGCCAGTCCATGGCGGCACAGGCGCTGTGTACGTGCTGTTGCGCAAGAGTCTGGAGAAGAAACGTGAAAACAGAGAGCGCTTTCTCAAGGGGAGGGTGCCCTACGATCGACCGGCTGACTAACCAAGGGCAGTTAGCGCTTGTTTAGGATTCTCCAAGCTTCGATACCAGGAGTGTGTTGAGCAGCTGTGGGTTGGCTTGTCCTTTAGATGCCTTCATGACTTGCCCCACAAAAAAGCCAATCAGCTTTTTTTGTTTGCTTTCTTCGGCGGCTCGATATTGAGTCACTTGGTCAGGACAGTCAGCGATCACTTGATCGACCATGGCTTCCAAAGCTCCCGTATCTGTCACTTGCTTCAAGCCGCGGGTTTCAATAATGGCATCGGCAGTCCCTTCCTGCTGCCACAACCCCTCGAACACTTGTTTTGCTAATTTGCTAGACAAGGTTTCGTCAGCTATTCGAACGATTAGTCCTGCGAGAGCCTCAGCAGAAACCGGCGATTGGCTGATGTCCAGATCCTCTCGATTTAACGCGCCCGCAAGGTCGCCGAGAATCCAATTGGCAGCTAATTTCGGTGCTTTACTTACGGTCGCTGCAGTCTCGAAAAATTGTGCCAAGGTAGGTGTGTCAGCGAGTAATGCAGCATCATATTGGCTTAGCTCATACTGGCTAATGAAGCGTGTTTGTTTAACTCTTGGGAGCTCAGGCAGCGTGTCTCTAATAGCCTCAATGTATTCATCGTCGATAATAATCGGGAGTAAATCAGGCTCGGGAAAATAGCGGTAATCGTTGGCGACCTCTTTTGATCGCATTGCGCGGGTCTCGTTTTTATCGGCGTCATAGAGGCGAGTTTCTTGGGTTATGGTTCCCCCGGATTCCAGTAGGTCCTGCTGTCGCTCGGTTTCAACGGCGATGGCTTTCTCAACGAACTTAAACGAATTGACGTTTTTGATCTCGGTGCGAGTGCCAAACGCTTCACTGCCTGAGGCTCGCAGCGAGATATTGATATCGCAGCGCATGGAGCCCTCGGCCATATTGCCGTCTGAAATTCCTAGGTAAATGGCTAGGGAATGCAGGGCTTTCAGGTAAGCCACAGCCTGAGCTGCGGTTCGAAAGTCGGGTTCAGTAACAATCTCAAGAAGGGGAGTTCCCGCACGATTGAGGTCAACGCCTGTCTGGCCACTGTATAAGTCATGCACAGACTTTCCAGCGTCCTCCTCAAGGTGTGCCCGGGTAATGCGAATGGGAAACACCGAGCCGTCCTCCATTGGAATATCAAATTTTCCCTCGCAGACAATAGGCTCGAAAAATTGGCTGACCTGATACCCTTTGGGTAAATCGGGATAGAAATAATTTTTCCTGTCGAAAACGGATCGCTTGCCCAAGCGGGCATCGATAGCCAAACCAAACATAACGGCATACCGCACGGCTTCACTGTTAAGCACGGGAAGCATGCCAGGCATGCCAAGGTCGACTGCACAGGCTTGAACGTTGGGCTCTGCACCAAATTGATTGGCGGCACCGGAAAAAATTTTACTCTTGGTAGCAAGTTGCAGGTGTACCTCAAGCCCCATGACCACTTCCCAGCTCATTGGTTTGCTCCTGCCATAGTGGGTCTAGCGAGGTGGTGTTTGGTACGTAACTGAAACCGATGCCCCATTCTCAGCAAAGTCGTTTCATCAAAGGCTCGCCCGATGAGTTGCAGTCCCACTGGCATGCCATTAATGAGTCCAGCAGGAACAGATAGTCCCGGCAGACCGGCGAGATTAACTGAGAGGGTGTATATATCTTCAAGATACATGGCGAGTGGGTCGTCGGATTTAGCGCCCAAGGGAAAGGCGGTGCCGGGAGCAGCAGGTCCCGCAATGACGTCGCAGTGCTCAAAAGCCTTTTTAAAATCTTCGCTGATAAGGCGTCTGACTTGCTGGGCCTTTTTAAAGTAGGCGTCGTAGAAGCCCGCTGACAAGGCATAGGTTCCCACGAGAATCCGTCGTTGCACCTCCTCGCCAAAACCTTCACTGCGCGACCTTTCATAAAGATCATTGAGGTTTTCGGGGTTCTCACAGCGATGGCCAAATCTAACGCCGTCATAGCGGGAAAGATTTGTAGAGGCCTCGGCTGGGGCAATAATGTAGTAGGTGGCTATTCCCTGCTCCGTGTGGGGTAGCTCAATATCGACAAGCTCTGCGCCCTCCTTGACTAATTCATCCAGCGCTTCGTGGATTTTTTTAGCAACCTGCTCGTCTAGGTTGTGATTGAAATACTCCTTAGGCACGCCAATTCTCAGACCCGCGACAGGCTGATTGAGTCCGGCAGAGAAATCGGGTACTTCAAGATCTGCTGAGGTGGAATCTCCGGCATCGATGCCGCTCATGGCTTGGAGCATTAGGGCGGCATCTTCTACGGTTCGTGTCATGGGGCCGGCTTGATCTAGTGAAGAGGCAAAAGCAATAATTCCCAGCCGAGATACGCGACCGTAGGTTGGTTTTAATCCTGTGATACCGCATAGGGAGGCGGGTTGACGAATTGACCCTCCGGTATCAGTTCCAGTGCTAAGCGGGGCAAATCCGGCTGCAACTGCGGCAGCTGCACCGCCAGAGCTTCCCCCGGGCACACAATTAAGATCCCAAGGATTCCGCGTAACACCAAATACTGAGGTCTCTGTGGAAGAGCCCATGGCAAACTCATCCATATTCGTCTTGCCCAGCATGACAGTTCCTGCCGTGCGGAGTCGGCTGACCACGGTGGCGTCGTAAGGCGGGATAAAGTTCCTGAGCATCTTTGAGGCGCAGGTGGTGGGCACGTTGCGGGTGCAAAAAATGTCTTTGTGAAGTAGCGGCACCCCAGTCAAAGGCCCGGCTGACCCGTTGTGTAGCTGTAAATCGGCGGCTTTAGCTTCTGCTATCGCGGCGTCCTCACAGAGTGTGATGACAGCGTTTACCTCGGAATTGTGGGTGGCAATGGCATTTAGGCAGGCTTCGGTGAGCTCAACGGCAGAGATTTTACCAGTGTGTAATGCCGAGGACAGTTCAGATGCGGTAGCGTAGGTGAGAGATTCCAGCGACATTAATCGATAACCCTAGGGACCAGAAAGAATCCATCGGCTACGGCCGGAGCGGCTTGTTGAAGTGCTTCACGTTGGTTGCTCTCAGTCACACAATCGGGTCGCAGTCGCTGATGCATGTCGTGTGGATTAGACATGGGTACGACGCCGTCGGTGTCGATTTTTTCCAGCTCTGCAACCAAATTTAAAGTCCGACCAAAGCGATCTGTCACGTCATCTAGTGCGGTGTCGTCGATGTGCAATCGAGCGAGCTGTGCTACCGACAGCACGTCTGCAGGAATAGTGGGCATGGCGGGATGTCCGCTGTGAGAGAAAGGGGCGAAGCTACCACAGATTCACCTTGCCCAAAAACCCCCACGTTGATACATTCACGCCTTAAGACGAAGCTTGAAGTCGCTGATTTAGAGCCTTTTTTACCGTTTTTTTTCAGCACTTGGCTTTGCCATAACAAAATACTGCACCCTCATTGCACTCCTACAGGTGAGATTTACAGAGGGTGCACGCATAGATTCCACGGGACCAAAGTATGTTCAAGCGCCTACGCGGCCTGTTTTCCAATGATTTGTCGATTGATCTCGGCACAGCGAATACGCTGATTTACGTGAAAGATAAAGGCATTATTCTCGATGAGCCATCGGTTGTGGCAATTCGCATGCACAATGGCCAGAAGACCATTGAAGCGGTCGGACGAGAGGCCAAGCGGATGCTGGGCAGAACACCCGGCAACATCAGAGCCATTAGGCCCCTGAAGGATGGTGTAATCGCCGACTTTCAGGTCACAGAAAAAATGCTCCAGCATTTTATTGCCAAGGTTCACGAGACCCAATTCATCCGGCCGAGCCCTAGGGTACTGATCTGCGTCCCCTGTATGTCGACTCAAGTTGAGCGACGGGCTATACGAGAATCTGCTTTGAGTGCTGGTGCTCGCGAGGTTCGGTTAATCGAGGAACCTATGGCGGCGGCTATTGGGGCCGGTTTGCAGGTCGATGAAGCCACGGGTTGTATGGTTGTGGATATCGGCGGTGGCACCACTGAAATCGCTATTATTTCTCTGAACGGCGTTGTTTATCGCGATTCCATTCGTGTCGGTGGTGATCGTTTCGATGAATCTATTATTGCTTTTGTTCGACGACGCTACGGGAGCCTTATTGGTGACTCTTCGGCCGAGCGGATTAAGCAAGAAGTTGGCTGTGCCTACGAGTCGAGTGAGCTTCGAGAAATTGATGTCAGGGGCCGACACCTTGCCGAAGGGGTTCCCAAAAGCTTCACCTTAAACAGCGACGAGATTAGAGATGCTTTGGCTGATCCGCTGCTCGCAATTTTGCGTGCCATAAAGGTCGCACTCGAACAGTCGCCCCCTGAATTGGCCGCCGATATCGCAGAGTCGGGTATTGTGTTAACCGGCGGAGGTGCGTTACTGCGAGACCTCGATAAGCGAATTATCGACGAAACGGGCTTGCCGGTTATTGTCGCAGAGGAACCGCTAACTTGCGTTGCCCGCGGTGGCGGCAAGGCATTGGAGCTGGTAGATCGACATGCCCTAGATTTGCTCTCCACAGAGTAGAGACTCCTTTTTCAACGTTGAGGTGAGGTGAGCGATCAAACCCCTATTTCTTAAAGAAAAGCATGTGGGTTGGCGTGCCACTTTGGCAATCGGTTGCAGCCTGCTACTGCTTTTTTATCTGCGTGACCATCCTGCGCTGGAAACCCCGCGACAATTCACCATTGATTCTGCGGCGCTTGTGTATCGCATTGCGGCGGCACCCGTATCGGCTTTCCACAGCCTTGGAGCGTTCTTCAAGTCCTACAACACCCTGCGAGCAGACAATGACCGGTTGTCGCAGGAAAACTTGGTTCTAAAGGGGCAAACTCAAACACTTGCGGCTGTTCTCGCTGAAAATGGACGCTATCGCGCCTTGTTACGATCGGCCGAGACACTTGAGCGCGAGGTCATGGTCGCTGAGATTATCGCGCTGACCGCAGCGCCATCTCGTCATGAGTTAATCATTGATAAAGGAAGTGCGGACGCTGTGTACATGGGGCAACCGTTGCTTGGGGCAGATGGCCTAATGGGGCAGGTCATTCAGGTTGGGCAGTACAGTAGTCACGCGCTGCTGATTACCGACGCGACCCACGCGGTCCCCGTTCAGGTATTGCGCAGTGGCGTTCGGGGTCTCGCGGAAGGCACCGGGACATTAAATCGATTGGTGGTCAGACATATTGCAGCGACGACTGACATTAAAGAGGGTGACACGTTAGTGACGTCGGGGCTTGGAGGCCTTTTCCCCTCGGGATACCCAGTGGCTACAGTGAAGACTATCGTGAAGCAGCCTGGCTCGTCATTTTCACAAGTCATAGCGGAGCCAATCGCGCATCTCGATCGCGGGCGCCATGTGATGCTGGCGCTAGACCTAACACCTAGTGGCAGTCAGTAGTTGTGATCGCGGAAAGAGGCTCCTGGGTAGTCTTAGGTTCGATTTTTGTGGCACTTTTGTTGGTTGCGATTCCAGTGCCCGTTATGTGGCGAGGGTACGTTCCTGACTGGCCCCTTTTGTTCCTGTTTTATTGGGTTCTAGCATTGCCTACCCGTGTGGGAGTGCTACTCGCCTGTGTGGTCGGAATGCTCACTGACCTTCTTGACGGGTCACCCGTTGGTGCGACATCTGTTGGTGCCGTATTGGCCGTACTCGTCATTCTTGTCAGCTATCAACGTGTTCGCCAATTTGATGGGTTAAAGCAGAGTCTAGTGATGGGGCTGTTGATTTCGTTGGTTCATCTCGTGGAGCAGCGTTTGGAAACGTTTCTGGGGTGGCAGCATGTTGGTACGGCCTTTCTCATGCCGGCAGCGATCTCAGTGCTGTTCTGGGTGCCAGTGCGTAATTGTCTGAGATTTGTACGACGGTTCTACGAGGTTCAGTGATGAGGATAGTGCTCGCTTCCGCAAGCCCCAGGCGTCGATCGCTACTAGAGCTCCTTTTAACTGACTTCAGCTGTGTGAAGCCTGACGTTGACGAAAGTCTCAGAGCAGGTGAAAGCCCACGAGATTATGTCTCTCGCCTAGCAATTACTAAAGCCTCAGCGGTAGATGCGCCGGGTGAACTCATTCTAGGGGCCGACACGACGGTAACGGTAGACAATGAGGTTCTTGGCAAGCCGAAGGATCGTGCAGATGCAACGCGGATGCTTTCGATGCTTTCGGGGCGGTCTCACGATGTGCTGACTGGTGTTGCTGTGCGATGTGGTGACGTTGCTGACAGTTGCGTGGTGTCCACTTCAGTTACCTTCGCAAAACTTTCGCAGCGAGACATATCTCGTTACCTCGATACCGAAGAACCTTGGGACAAAGCTGGCGCTTATGCGATTCAGGGGCGAGGAGGTGTCTTTGTTTTGCGCATTGAGGGCAGCTATTCTTCGGTGGTGGGTCTGCCTCTTGTTGAAACCAAGGCCCTGATGGTTGATTTCGGTGCAGGTTTAGATCAGTGAGACCGTATGTCGGCTGAGCGAATATACCAAGTGTTAGGGAGAACGCTTTGGCGCGCGATGCTAGTGCTGGTGGTTGTTCTAGCGGTGTATGTTGCGGGCGCTCGAGCACTTTTAAGTGCTTTGCCGGCGTACCAAGAAAATATTGATGCTTGGGTTTCTGAGAGAATCGGACTCAGTTATCAAATCTCCAGCCTTCGCGGAGATATCAAAAAATTTCAACCGAGCATCCAAGTTACTGATCTGCGGCTCGCGCTGCCGAACGGCACGCCTATTACTTTTGGTTCGGCAGAGGTCACTGTCGATCCTTGGGCTTCTTTGTTGGCTGGGCAAATTCGACTCGATACGCTTCGTTTAGATGGTCTTGGAGTTGACTTGCCCGTGGGCGCTTTGCCGGTAATGAACGGTGATGGCAGCGGCGCCCGTTTGGCTGCTGAGCTTTTGGTGGCGTTTCGTAAAGTCACTATTGAGCGAGCAGACATTTGGTTGGTGGGGGCAGAAGGCGGTCGCGAGCCGTTGAAATTGACCCTTGATTTGCGTCGTGCAGGAAGTGAGCGTCAAATAGCGGTAGAGGTGGCGGGTCCAAGCAATTCGCATCTCAGCGTCTCCGGCTCGAGTGTTGGCGATATCCTACAGTTGGACCGGTTTGTCGGTGAGTTGTATGGCCATCTGAGTCTCCCTAATGCCCGGTGGCTGGCGAACCTGCTCGGCCGCGAGGTGAGCGTAATTGGTGAGCTGGATTTCTGGTATCACAGCAACAGCCAATCCCCCACTCTTGAGGCGTCACTGGCTGTCTCTGAGCTGACTTGGTCCCATGAAGATGGTCGCACGTCAAAGCTTGATAGCTTGGCTTTTGACGCGGGGGTCAACATTCAGCCTGCCGGCTGGACAGGCCGACTCCAATCATTTGCTATGAACTCGAATGGCTCTGATTTTTTCCTGGACCGACTACAGATTGAAAACCGTGGAGATAGTCTGCGGTTGCAAACCGAAGCATTGGATGTCGGTGATTTGTTAGCAACGGTGGTTACCAGTGATTTATTGCCAGGGAAGGTCTCTGACATATTTTCTGAGCTGGCCCCAACAGGGTCTGTTCTGGCAGTAGAAGCAGAACTGGCAGATTGGCGGCAGCCGCTTTCAGACTGGTCTGCTACGGCAGAAGTCAGAGACATTTCCGTACAAGCACGAAAAAAGATACCAGGACTTTTGGGTATGGATGGAACGGTGGTGGCGACTCATATGGGCGCCACAGCTTGGCTCGATACCCAGAACTTTGTATTGGATCTACCCAAGGCGTATCAAAAGCCGATCGAATTCACTCAGGTTTTGGGGAGGCTTTCGGCAAGTTGGGATGCAGATACGCTCTTCCTGAGGGATGGTGTTTTTAAGGGTGAGCAAGCAGACCATCAAGCCCGCGCCCTTTTTGGCATGACCATTCCTCTGGTGCCTCAGGCTGCGAAGGGTCCGCCTTTAGCGATGTACCTAGATGTCGGCGT
>ERZ1048068.848-NODE-848-length-25581-cov-10.454439_pt1 | contig 25581 bp, 25 predicted proteins | sample MGYA00383098_ERZ1048068 | MGnify/ENA primary metagenome ERZ1048068 (study PRJEB29581, sample SAMEA5548368) | metagenome | biome: marine; feature: coastal; material: water | depth 1 m | study: Short-term variability in the microbial, nano- and picoplankton... | reverse complement strand
TAATAAAATAAAATTTAATAAATAATAAAATTAAATAATAAATTTTATTTAGAGAGATTTAAATATCATTAATATAATAATGAGTGAAGGAAATTATAAAGTCGTTTGTACAAGTCTTGAAATTAAAGATCCAGAACCATTCGCAGAAACGTATAATAATGATTCTGGTAATAAACCATCAACTAATAAATATAGATTTGAAATGGCAACAAAAACACAAACAAAAAAAGATATGGGTTTAACCCGTACAGTATATCATGGACAATCAATAATAAAAACTGCTACACAATATCATATTATACCTTTTTTTGAATTAAAATCTACTGCTGCAAATACCCCATACACTATTGGTAGAATTATATTAGAAATAAGTGATGTTACCGGTGTAAATAATGATAATGATGCTCAAAAACAACTATTTCAACTTGTTGGAACAACACAGGAAAATACTCTCATAGTAGCATCAAATGTTAATTCAAGTGATACAGCTTTAACAGCACTTACTCCTAGTAATTTTGCTTATACTTCTAATTTTTATTTAGATGGTCTTGCAGCATCAAAAACAAAAAAATGGATTATAGATTTAAATAAAGTATTCATATCTCATACTTCTAGCACAACTTCATATATTTCATTAGCACTAAAATTTAATACTGTTCTAGTTGAAGCTACTACTATTAAAATAGATGCCTATACTGAAATCATTTCATAAATTTATAATTTTATTAATTTATACTTTCAATTCATAGTTACAGAATAGATTTAAACTGGGAATAATCCTCTTCGGAAATTCTTTTTGAAATAGTATAGTGATAATCAATTATTGATTTTAGACACCAACCTTTGTAGCCATCGATTGATGTTAGTTTATAACCACAATCATTTTCATTTTTATTGCCATTAATTAGACCGATATAATCAGTGTAACTAATGTTTTTTTTTTCCTCTTCAAGTTTTGTTTTAAAGTTTTCGTAATCAATCGTAGTTCCATTCAAGATAGCAACAAGGGATTGGATATTGGATTGACTCATTCTTTATCTTTTAATAAGATAATTATGCAACATTCAAATCAATTTTATATTTCCGTATCAGAGAAATCATAATCAAAATTGTCATTATACATGGCATATTTGGGTATTCCAACATTCGGTTGATATAATGGTTCGTCATCATTCTCATCTAAATCATCAAAATTAAATAATGGATTCGTAAAAGTGTGTACTTCAATAGTTTCATCAGTTTTAGTTGGTTTTGGTGTAACATATAAACCATATAAAATAAAAAATATCGATACAGAAAATAAAAGTATAGATACACCATAGATTACTTTACTTCTTAAATCTGTTTCTTTATTAGATTTATTATGATGTATTACTATTGATTTATTTGAACCGGAACCTGGATCAAAACCTGATGTGGAACCGGAACCTGGATCGAAACCTGGAGTGGAAGTGGAACCTGGATCAAAACCTGATGTGGAACCGGAACCTGGATCGAAACCTGGAGTGGAAGTGGAACCTGGATCAAAACCTGATGTGGAACCGGAACCTGATGTGGAAGTGGAACCTGAACCGAATCCATAATATTCAGGTATATGTATCATATCTGTATAACTTTCACTTGTAGTTGTAAAATTATCGCCATACGTACATATATTAAATAGCAAAAAGATATACCATTTTAACATTCTTTTTGATTTTATATATTTTCTATAACATTTCTCTTTAATATTAATTTATTATGAATTTTAACAAATTTTATTATTAAATTGATATTATTTATTTATTTAAATATTGAATAGCAATTTCCTGTATATGTACCGTGTTTTCCAAAGCGTTCGCCCAAATATGCTTAAAAATTTGTATAGTAAACCACAACTTAAACCTTATCCTAAACTAAGTGATTTTGTCTTTACACCTCTACCTCGAAAATGCGAAAACTTGCTTCCAGTTATTAAACATGAAACAGTTAAACATAAATAAATTTAGCGATTATTTAGTAATACTAGTTCACATTCCTTTCGCATACTTTCAACTAATTCTTTATCGCCTTCATCGAAATATTCTTTAAATTTAACATAATTCGAAATAGTTTGAGAATTTAATTTAGGCGATACTGTATCATAATGAGTATCCATTATAAAATATTTGCCATCTACTAAATCATTAATGATATCATCTTTTTTCTTATAAACCCATTTATTTCCAGTAAAAATTTTTATTTTATTATCATTTTTATTCGGAAGAACTATATTTTTATTTTCAGGTTTGGCATCATTAAAATGAATCGCTTCAATCATTAGTGGAATCATACCATAAGGTTTTTTTAGTAATGAATTTTTTACTGTATCCGTTATATGACTCATATCTTCACGTCCATAATTATTTAATTGAATGTTTGCAGTGTTATTTTGGATATGTGTCGTATTTCCAACTTTTTCTAATAAAGTCTCCATTTTTTTATATAATTCTTTTTTCTCTTTTTCAGCCTTTCTATAGAGGTTTTTGTAATTCAAATCATTATTTTCAACACATCTATGGAGTTCATGTCTTCTCATACTAGAAAAAGTATTAAAAGTATCATCACAATAGTCACACATAAATTCTGAAATGATCTGGTTCTTTTGCGGTTCTTTTTGGTTCTTTTGCGGTTCTTTTTGGTTCTTTTGCGGTTCTTTTTGGGTCTTCAGTGTTATTTCTTCTAATTTGCGAATATGCTTCTTCGTTAGAAGGTGTCTTTTGTGATCAGTCTTTAGTTTCGTAGAAAACATACAGAGGCTACAAGAATATGGAGGCATTAATAGTATAATAATATAAAATAATATTAAAATAATTTTTAAATGGTCTTAAAAAGTAAGTTTTTTTTAAGTTTTTTTTAAGTTTTTTTTAAGTTTTTTTAAGTTTTTTTAAGTTTTTTTCAAAAAACACTTAAATGAAACAAATACAAACCATTATTTTACAAAAAAAAACTTAAATGATAAGGAAATTTCACAAAAAAACTTACTTTTCATTTTACATATCGGGGGGGGGGGGAATGGAGAAATAATTTAAAATAAAAAATCAAATTACAAATTTTAAAAATTCGAAAAAAAAAATCAAAACTTTCAAAATTCTAAAAAAATTAAATAGTTTCATATTTAATGGTTTTCATAAGGTGGCGCTTATAATTAATAAATAAACCAACACTACGAACATAGTAATTATTACTGAAATATTTTTTAATTTTTGCATTTGAATAGACATTTACATTCATAAATGGATTAATCCTAGATGTAAAGAAGATCAAATAGAGTAGTTGTTTCATAAGTTCTAAATTATCTTTATACTTTTCCATTATAGTTAAAATGTTTCCCTCTTCGTACTTATGCCATCTTCTACATTTTTTACACCATGTTAGAGTTTGCGTATAATTTCTATTACACGAATGATTATCGATTTCTCTTCCTATATCTCTCACTTTTAAATGTTTTAAAATAGTAATCCATAACTCTATAGGTAAATAAAGTGGTTCTTCTGGATTATCAAATCGCAATACGATCATAAATAGTGTTTTTATGACTTCAGATTGCCAAGATGGATAGCGGATTTTTTTACCAAAAAAATATTGTGAGTTCATTTTATGCCAAGTTAATTCTCTTGTAATTTTATTGTCAGCTGGATTGTAATGACAATAATTACAACATTGAAAAATGATATTATTGGATAATGAATTAATACTATCAGTACAATTAATACATACTTTATGCGTTAATTTACAGGTTAAACAATATTTATGAGAGTGATTAAAATTATATTTAATAGAAGTTTCCATTAATTTTTATAGTATATATTTAATGTTGGCAACTATTTTAAATAGTATTCATTTTTTTGTTTTATTTATTCCATTTTTAATCTATTTAGTACCTTTCAATAAAAAAATAAACCGTTTTTATAAACATTTAATATTATTACTATTATTAACGCCATTACATTGGAAGTTATGCGGTAATAAATGTTTTTTAACGTATATAACAAAAGAAACTGGGGATTTACAAAAGACTGAGAACTTTACTGAAAAATATCTGAGATGGTTATACGAACCTATCATGAAATATGTTTTTGGATTGGAATGGAATGACGAAAATACAGATAAAATGGTGAATGTTAATTGGATACTTATTTTTATAGCCATATGGTATTATATTTTCTATTACAATCCAGGTATATGTCGTTAAACTTTTAGTTTAATTTATTATTAATTTATTATTATAATTTATTATTTATTATTATAATTTATTATTTTATTTATTAATTATATAGATGAAAAACAATTCTCTAAATGTTGCCGTTAAAATTATAATAATAATGGTATTATTAATTTTAATACAAAAAAAAGTAAAAGAAACTTTTGAATCAGAACCATCAAAATTAACAATAGTTACTGCTTATTTTAAAATAAATAGAACTAGAAATATAGATTATACAAATGGACGCAAACATATGCCAAAAGATAGTAATGGAATTTATAAAGAATGGATGAAAGGATTATTAAGTTATAAAGGTCCAATGATAATATTCACAGATAAAGAAACGATTGATTATATTAAGGAATTAAGAAAAGATTTTCCAAAAACTAAAATAATAGAAACCAGTTTAGAAAAATTAGAAGCATATAAATATTTTGATAACAATGCGTTAAATACTAAAGAATATCCTACAATGGTTTGGGCGGAGGCTACTGACCCTAATATAAATAAAAAACTTTATACTATTTGGAATTCAAAATTTTCATTACTTAAACAGGGTGTTGACATGAATCCATTTAATACACATTATTTTGCTTGGTTTGATATTGGTTATATTCGGGACCCAACTAAAAAATTAGAATCTAATTGGCCTGACCCATCTAAATTAAATATATTAGATGATAAAGTATTATTTAAAATAGTATATGGTGGACCAGATTGTGAACAAGGTGGTAGTGTTGCCGGAAACTTTATAGGTTGTAATAAAAATAATATTCATAAAATACACAGTTTATTTTTAGAACAATTAAAAAAAAGATATAAGGAAAAGAAATTTGCTGGAAATGATCAAGAATTATATAATGATATAAGATGTGCTCATCCTGATTTAATTAAAGGTGTAAAAGGATTAGTTACAGATTATTGGAATAATGTTCCTCATAATCAATGGTTTTATATGATACCATATTTTTATAATAAAGTTTTCAAAGTTATCGAGGAATTTGTTAGTTATTAAATATAATTACTAAAATTTGGAAAAGGTAATTCTAATAAAACTTTATCCCTATATTTCCATATTATATCACCTAATATACCAGCATTTAATTCATTCCAATTTATAGGATATTTTGATATAGTACCATCCTTTAATTTTTTACCTGTTTCATCTCGTACATCTTTACTTGGATTTTTTTTTAATAATTCAAGTTTATTATCTAAAATTTGGTGTAATTTTAAAAACCATTCATGAGTAATAGGTGTTTCTGATTTACAAATAAAGTGTGTAGTACATATATTAAATTTAGCGCCTAAAGGTGACAAAGATAAAGTTCTATTACCATTATTTCCTAAGTAAGTTCCTTTAGGAGTTGGTGATGCATTAATCCATTTATCGGAATTATTTAAATTATCAAAATATTTATTATAATCTTCTGTTGTTCTTTTTATATCTAAATAACCTCCTCCATAAAAATGCATTAAATAACATCTTAAATAATCACTTTTAACAGTTTCTGATAAATAATTATAAGCATCATGTAATGGATAATCTTTTTTTATATATAAACGTAAATTTTTTGTAGTAATTAAAACAACATCTACTCCTAAATTTGTTTTCATTAACTCTAATGCCTCTTTTCTATTATTGCTCATTTCATTATTACCCGTCCATACACAATAAATTTTTTTATCTGCTGGTCTAATAGTATTACTTTTACATAATTCACAAACTGGTATATTATGAAAGTAATATTTTTTCGTCCATTGTTTTTTTTCATTATCATTCATTTTATTGAATATTTCGTTATCAAAATATTTTTCACTATTAAAAGAGTTTTCTGGATCTGTAAATGTTTCTAAATCTAATTTATTATAAATAATTTTAATCAAATAAAAAATACACATTGTTAAACTTAATATAAGTATTTTTTTCATATTATTATTATATAAAATTATATTATTTTATTTTTTCCAAACATTAACAAATTTATCTTCAATATTACTAAATTTATTTTCAACTAATATATTTTTAATTTTAGCATAATCACATAAATGAGGCATATCTTGTTCAAATATTATTAATCGTATTTGTTTTATAAAATTTGGATATTCTTCTAAAAATCCACATAAACATCCTTCACAATCTGCAAAAAGCACATTTATTTTATTAATATCTTTAATATCGTATAATTTTATTGTTTTTATTGGAATATCTCCTGTTTTTTGAACAGTGCTAGCTAAAAAATTAGGATCAGTATCTTTAATTTTTAAATTAGTTTCATTTGTTATAGCCCCTTCAATTATTATATAGTTACTATTATTTAATATTTTATTTTTTTTTAAAATTGGAAGAACTTTGGGGTGTGGTTCAACACATATATTTTTACTTTCATTATTTAAAATTTTATCTGCCATTATGCATGATAAACCTATATTACCACCTAATTGTAAAATATTATCATCTTTATTTAAATATTTTTGTAATGCAATTTGTTCTTCAACTTCCATGTTCCATTCTGTATTTTTTTGTAAATTTTCATTAATATCATAAAATTGAAATTCAATTAAATCATTAAATGATTCTTTAGTATGTTTATATATTAAATAAAACACTAAAATTAAAACTAACACACTAAAAATTAACAACAGATTCTTTGCGTTTTTATTTTTAATAATCTTCATTACTATTTGCCAATATTTTAATATTTTTTTATTAAAAATATTTCCTTTATATTAATGGTAATCGTACAAAGTTTATGGGTTGGAAATCCCTTAAGTGATATGGAAACATATTGTATTCGCAGTTTTATGAATGCGGGTCATGAATTCCATCTTTATACCTATGGTAAAGTTAAAAATATTCCAAATGGCGTTATTATTAAAAATGGTAATGAGATTATGCCTGCAAAAGATATTTTTCGTTTAAAGGAAACATTTCTACCCTTTTCGGATATTTTTCGTTATAAAATGTTATACGAAAAAGGTGGGTATTGGGTTGATCTTGATATGATTTGTATTAAAAAATTAGATTTTAAGGAACCTTTTGTTTTTTCGTCCGAACGAACTATCCAAAAAGGTGCGTATAAAATGAAAGTACCATATGTTCCAAATATCGGAATCCTTAAGGCACCTCCCAAAAGCGACTTTTATAAAGAATTATATGAAAAATGTATGGAACATCATAAAAAAGGAATTAATAAAGATAAAATCAAATACATGCGAATTTTAAGAGATACAATTGATAAATACAACTATCATAATTATGTCAAAGAACCAAGCTATTTTTGTCATTTAGATTGGTGGTATGCCAAAGATGCCTTTTTAGATCTTCCATCACTCCGTCCTAAATATGGGGTTCCAGGTAAAACACTCCAAAGTATGTTCAATGGGCCCTATACAGTTCATTTCTGGAGAGATTTAGTTACTAAAAAATACAAATTAGATACAAATGGTACCTATCCACCAAATAGTTTATGGGAACAGATGAAACGGTTTGTTGATAATAACACTAATAAGAACAAAAATAAAAATAAATCTTCTAAAAGGATTTCTAAAAGAACTTCTAAAAAAGTGCATAAAAGAACTAAAAAGAATACTACAAGAAAAAACGTATCTAAAAAAAATAAAAACTAACTATATTCGTAATAATTTTACCACCCTGAAGCCTTTAGGTGTGGTTTTAACATCTTGCGGGCATTTTTACAAATCTGTTTCGTATCTACTCGCGAATTTAATAGTTTAATTAGATCATCTTTAGTCTCCACTATAAAACAATTTACATTATGTTTAAATGGTGTTTTCACCCCATCTACCCATTTTTTATTTAATATTAAGGCACAATTCATATAAATGGCTTCTAAAAAGGTGTATTGACTTCCACCACCATCTTTTTTAATGGCAGACATATCCACCACAAATTTGCAATCTTTTAAAAGTGAATTGACGGCATCAAATGTTTTATCGAATTTTCCTTTATAGTATTTTTTAAAGTTTGTATGACGTAATTTGTGGTACACATACAAATCATTTAACGCACCATAAATGGCAACTTGTTTATTGGAAGGCAATTTATCATTTGCTTCTATAATAATATCGGTATGTTTATCGAAATCAACGCGCGATAATGAAATAGCTTTTGTTTTAGTGGTTTCGGTTTTTGGGAATTCATAGAAAGGATGGTATAAAAAACGATTAGATAAGTTGTATTCTTTAGTTAATAATTTGCTGACTGTTTCTCTAATCGTAATAATTTTGAATCGCTTAAGAGCTTCTAGAACAGGTTCTTTTAATTCGGTAGGATCGTGAATAACTATGGTGGCAGATTTAATTTTTGGTAAATACTCATAGAACTTTTTGTCTATGCATGTTATTAGCAAATTCGGTAATTTTATCAAATCATCAATGGTTATATTTTGATACTTAACATTGTACCCAAAATCTCGTTTTTTGGATTCGGTATTATTATTTATTTTATATAATGGATAATCAAACTTATTTGCCAAATGAGCTGTGAAAGAAACCCAACCTCCATATGGCGGTTTTGCCATATAGACTAGATTGTATTTATTTTTATTTTTATTTTTATCACTAACTTTTTTAGATTTATAATTTTTAGCAGTCGTTTGTTTTCTTTTACTTACCATTATATTATAATTATATTAAATAAATTAAATAAAATGTAATAAATAAATTAAAATTAAAATTAAAATTATAAGATTAACTTAAAAAAAAATGCTAGTCTTTAATTAAATGAATATAACTATATCTCATAGTGATAGTGCTCATATAGATTTTAAGATAAATAATAAAGACACATTATGTAATCTTTTAACAGATAAATTATATGAAGATAGTGATATCTACGAAAAAATTCGAATTATTAAAATGATATTAGAATCGCATGACATGAGCACGTATTTTTTAACTTCCAAATTAATGTATACCAGTGAAAAAAACATAATAGAATTATTTACAAGTGATACAGTATATAATGATTCTATAAATGAAGAAGTAGTAGATATTATTATTGCATTTTTTAGTAAAGTGAATTCATTTAAACTATCATTTTTGACCATTTGTTCCAAATTTAAGATGATTAATATTATCAGAAAACTATCGACAAAATATATTTTAAAAAGTAGATATGAAAGAGTAAGTAAAACAATAAAGGATTTTAGTGTAAAACGCGATCGGGATTTATTGAATTTCACACAATTTTTAATTAGATTATATAGTAAATTAGATGACTACCCATTTATTTTAGATATGAAAAAGGAATTATTTGAAATTATATTAGAGAAATTAGATGTTGGATGTATTAATTTTTTGGAAGAAATAAGTTTATTAAAATTATCAATAGATGAATTGAATTCGAAAATAGATGAATATGATTCACCCAATAATATAATTTTTATATCAAAATACAAACTTAAAACCATGTTAGAAGAAACTAAATTACGTGTATGTATTTTAAAACAATTTCGATTTACTATATTTAATTCGCCCATACTTGATTTTATAGAAAAAATAATAACTACCTATAATGATCCTAATTCTGAATTACATCAATATAATCAAAATACGTTTGTAAAAATTGTGGTAAAATATAAATTCCATCAATCTATTTTATATAAAAACACAAATACTCTATTCCTATTTATTTCATCTATCATTAATGCTTCTGCCGAAAATGAGGCTGTGATTTCAAAATTAAATCTGTATGATTCATTGACATTACTATATAAATTTGTATTTAATAGTTATCCAGGAAATTACGTTACCTATAATAAACGCTTTATTGAAAATTTACTAAAAATAACATTAAAAATGAATGTACATTTTACACATAACAGATCGTTGGTAAATAATTATGCGAGACTATTAAATATATTATATATAGTTGATTCAGGAACATATAATTATATTTTTGATACCCAAACAATCAACATCAATCAATTAACATTTATTCTTCTAGAAAATTTAAAAGAGGAATATACTAGTATTATTCATATAGATGAATATGACTATATAGAATATATTGATTCTTATAGAATAACCAAAGAAACCTTAAACTTAATACAAAATAGTTTAGATACTTCTAATACCTTTTTATATACTTTGGAACTTAAAAATAAATTTTTTGAAACCATCTTTATGGTTTTTGATAAAATTTATACTAATGAAAGTCTATTTAAACTGCCATTATATGAACCTAAATTTAAAAATCTAAGAGAATTTTTTAATAAGTTTAATTTAATCGTTCATAGTATTTATACTTGGAATTATGATAAAATGATAAGTATTTATGGTATTGATTATATTGTATTTAACAAAAAATTATGGGAACATTATCAAAGTTATACCGATTTTAATATTAATGTAGATAAATTATCTATAAATATTAGTTGTTTGAAATTGTTAATAGAAGATAACTATAAAGATTGTATGGATCCTCTTTGTCATACATTTATTGAAGAACCTCGCATGCTTTCTAACGACATTATTGTAGATGCTTCTATTATTTCTAAATATATATTAGAGAAGGGCGAGAACCCTTTTAATAGAGAAAAAACGAGTATTGATGATTTGGAAAAATTAAATTTCGCAGACGATATTTCTAACAAATTAAAAAAGTATAAAAGTGATAACAGATATTGTTTATATATTACCTTTTTAAAAACATTAAAAAAAAATTGATTTGAAGATTTGCTGTTATAATATAGTAATAAAACAGAATGTCTCAAATGTCCAAAACTTCCCAATCTGTTTACTCTGTGTGTGTCTTCTATGATGGTGTTTATATGATGACCTCTAATTGTTATGAAACTAAATCTAATGCCAAAGAATTTATGCAGTTCTGTTCTACTATGGACCCTTCAAAACTACAATTTCAAATGTATTCCCATAAATCTACTGGAACACCTACATCTATGACTAAATCTGAACATACTTTTGATCTATCAAGCATGACTCTTGAACGTTGGGGTAGAGGCTATCTTCTTCGTCCGCAGGAAGACTGTGAATTTTATGGTGAAAAGTATTTCCTAAATGGTTGGTGGATGCCGAAGCATTTTGCCTGGTTCTTTAGGTCTGAATATTTTGATGAACTTATCTTTTATGGCGCAGAATACATTTCTGATTACGAAGTCGCTACTGAAGTAGATCCAGAAGAGGAAGATGATGAATACATTCTAGCAGAAGAGGAAGATGAAGAAGAAGAAGAACTAGAATTTGATTCTGGAGATGAGGACCATGTTGATTATGGTGATATTGTTCGGGGTCTTACTCTTGAAAGGTATGGAAAGGGATATATGTTGTACCCTAATAGTAAAAAACACACGCACTATGGCGAAAAGTATCTCGGTAATGGATGGTGGAATCGCCGAGCATCAGGGTGGTTCTTTAGGGAAATGTTTCTTCAAGAACTACTAGATGCAGGAGTTCATCATGTGTCTGATTCTGATATGGATACACTTCCAGAAACAACATTCACAAGTAAGAATGTCACTAAAACTGCAAAAAGTAATCGTAAAGTTGCTTTTAAGAAATCACCAAGTCCTTCAAATAATGCCACACAAGAAAAAGGAAGTTGGAGTACATATGGGAAGGGTTGGCTTCTTAAACCTATGAGGTCTCATGCTAAATATGGACAAAAATCTTACCGCGGTGGATGGTGGATGGCAAAAAACAAAGCATGGTTCTTTAAGAAACATGTTGCCGAAAGCCTCTAAATCTTATCTAAATCTTTATCTAGATCTTATATAAATAGTTACATCTAAATTTTTAAAAATTTAATTAAATTTTTTTATTTATTTTGTTTATGTACTTCAATAGAAATTAATAAAATCTCATTTAAGTCCTTAACCATTTTTATTTTTTTGGATAGTGTCATATCCGGTTTATTGAACGCGCGTTCTAATTTATCAAAATGGGCAGTTATTTCTTTTTGTTTTAAATTAAGTAATGGATTTTTCAATAATTGTTTATGTTTATTAAAAAGTCGATTAAATTCTTTATTTTTTTTTTGGGTTTGTTTTTTACTTTTAGAAGGTTTTAACATTTGTTTTGATTGTTTTTGTTGTACTTGTCTTTGTCTTTTTTTAGATACAGGCATGTTTACTATTATATTAGATTTTAATTTATTTACATATAATAAATGCCTCAACCATATTTTTTAATAGTTTTAGGTCCACCTGCTTCTGGAAAAGGTTCATTACCTGAAAAAGTAAAGCAATATTTAAATTTAGATTCTAAACCTGCGGTTAAAGTATTAATAGACGATTTAGTTGAAAATAGTCCTTATTATAAAAAAAAATTCAATGAATGGATTCAGGATAAAACGGAGAAGCAAATTCAACGTGAATTTAGAAGACCCTCAAAAAAGACGCTTAACGAATTTAATGATATGTATTTTACTGCACGAAAATTTACTAATTGTAAAACAGGTGCTAGTATAAAGGAAAAACCGAAATCAAATGGGACGCCGGTAAAAGGGACGTGTGATTATATAAATAATAAAAAATTAGAAAATGCCATAAAATATAAAAAAAATGTCATTTTTGAAACAAAAGGCGAATATTTTCCACAATGGCTATTTGATATATACGATCTTTCTATGTATCATGTAATTAATGCTTGGTCTGTTGTTGATTTATGTAAACTATTAGACCGAAATAAATCACGGGCACGACAACATGTATCTAATTATTTAAATAATACAATTATTAGCGATAAACTTCCACCACGTTTGCCTAATTTAAAATTATCTGTCTATGCCAGTGGATTAAGAAAAACTATTGAAACATTCAAAACCACATTAAAAAAAAAAAATATACTTTGTGGGGTTGATATAGATGGAACTAAATGTAATGAAATGAGACTACTCGTCTTTAACAATAATTCATTAAAACCATCTTTAGAACCAGTATATGATAGCAAGAAAGGTAATCTAAAAAATATTAACGTAGAAGAACTAAGAGGATTAAAAGCTATTAAACCATATAACGTACATAAAAAATGTACTAAGAAAATTAAATCTAAAAAATCAAATAAAACGAAAAAATCTAATAAAAAATCAAATAAAACAAAAAAATCTAATAAAAAATCAAATAAAACGAAAAAATCTAATAAAAAGTAATTTATTTTATACTATTGAAAATTTAAAATCCACACATTATTTTCAGTTCATCAAAAACCGTAATTTCAATATCAAACAGTCTATCTATGTTTTCAATAAACCAGAATTGTAGATGTTTATTATTTGGATTTCCTTTCTTTAGGATTTTAAGACCATCTGTTCCTAGATATTGACCGATATTATATGTTTTTACACTTTCTTCTGTAATCGCATAAGCATTACTAAGCACAAAGAGTGTATGTTTTTCATCATAGGTGTTGATGTTAGAACTAATGGTTCTCACATCATCTTTAATAGAACCAACCAGTGTATTTGTAAAATCAAGACCACTATTCTTTTCGGAAATGATTTGTTTCACCGAAAAACTCCAGAATTGGGTATTAATGGCATTTCCATCAGGTAGATAACATTTCTTAAGATGTAAAGATTGAGCGACTTCTTCTACACAGATATAAGAAGCATCTTGGTTGTAGAATGTTGGTGGTTCTACCGTACCAATTGGAACAACTTTATCTTTACTATACAAAATACAAGTATAGAGTTTTTCGATTGTTTTAGATTTATCGTATGAAGGCCTTCTTGTGACTGCATTAACGAAAATCACACAATTAGAGGTATGATCTACAAAATAGGCACCTGGTTTCATATCTGATTCATGTTCCAAAAAAGTGTTTAGGATAATATGAGTCATTGCGACAAATGTATCGCTGTGAAAATTATGAATGTGTCTTTCTACTGGCGATTTTGGATAAATCAAACCGACTTCTAAAGGTTTAGAATTATTAAAGGAAGTTTCATTCGTAATTACTTTTTGGATTTTCATCCATTCAATAAGATGTTTCAAAAATTCACGATTATCCGAGTACTTAACCTTAAGAGGATTCCAGACAGTTTCCATAAATTGAGTTGTAGTCAAATACTTAGATGCATCATTGTGTGGAACACTATGCCCATCTTTAAGGTAATTTTCAAGATTAGGGATGGCAGATGTAATAACTTTATCAGAAGCTCCGAGTGAAGGGATTTTTTGTTGGGTAGTCATGACTATAGACACAATTTTTAATTAATATAAAAATGAGACTGATATTCAATTTTATCTAATCTTTTATATGTTATGAGTTAAATAAATATCATTATATAGAATAAGTTAAAAACATACAGAATTATTATTATTTAAATAGTAGTATATTTTAAGTATGGGAAATTGTATGAAGATACCTAATAGAAGACCTTCTTCACCGGTAGAACCTATGGCAGAACCTCCAGTGGAAAATACAGTAAATACAAATACAAATATTTATAGTTTTTCAGGAGAATGTATTATTTGTATGGAAAATCCAGTTCAGGCAGCTATTTTAGATTGTGGTCATTTAAATTTTTGTGTGCGATGTTTACATGCAATGGCAGACAATAGAGATCCAACTAAAGATTATTTAAATAATTGTCCTGTTTGTAGAGCTCCATTTAAAGGTTATACTGTATTCAAACCCAGTTTTTATTATAAATTGAATTATTTGTATTAATTTATTATTAATTTATTAAAATTAAATGATTTAAAAAAATAAATTTATTTTGTAAGTATATAGTATAAAATGGCTGAACCTGGATGTTTACACGATGCTCATTTTCAAAATTTAGAAGCTTCTGATGTTACTCTAACTAATTTAACTTTAACAGGTACCTTTAATTCAAATTTAGATGTTGTTTTAATTGATCCTCACGCAGGAACGCATGCAGCCTCTGGCACTGAAGCGGCTGCGACTTTTTCTTTGACAGCAAATTCACTTAATATCCTTACAAAAACAAGCACCACAACCAACCCATGTGTATTAGAATTACCTAGTATTACTGGATGTGCTGCAGGAACTGTTGTACAAGTAATGTTAGCTGCAAATCAAGGTGTCATAGCAAAACGAACTGAAATAAGATCAAAGGTCGGGGAAACACTTAAACTATTCGGCGTAATTACATTAAGACAAAATCCCGCAGCAACGGACGCAGCAGGTGCAGATAGTCGACCAGCCCAAGATATGACCATTGTAGTTGCTTCAGGAGCAGCCGCTACCGGGCGGGTGGGGGCAACACGTATTAATCTATGCGCTGGCGCCGACGAAACCGTCATAGATCAAGCAGGAAATCGAGGTGGACAACTACAATTTGTAAACCGTAATCAAGAATATTGGTGGGTTACTGGTTCATTAATATTAGGAAATAACTGCATAAACACATTAGCCAATATGGATCAAGCAGATGGAACAAATGCATTTAATGTAGCTACACTCCATATATGTACCGCATAATTTTTTCTTTATTCTAACTATCAAACATTAAAATTTAAAATTTAAATTATTTTTATATTTTTCAATAACAAAGAAAAATGCTTTTTACTGATACTCAAATAGAAGAATTTAGAGTTAAAATTATGGCATTTGCCGAAAAAGGTGGTAAATCAAAGATGAATTCGTGGGAAGAACATTTGGTTGACTATACACGGATTCTTTATGAAATGGTAGTAAAGACTTTCCAAAACAATATTTAATATTTAAATTTAACTATTAAACTTTTTTTTTTTTTGAAACAATTTAATCAAAATTATAGACAAATTTGATTATTTTCATTTTTGTATTATTTAAACAGAAACTGTATTTATTTAACAAATGGGTATCTGTACTTCTATTTATGCCTTCTTTGGGTGTGATGAACCCGAATGGAGTGAAGTATGTCATGATCCTTCTAGTGGAAGGTATAAAAAATGGTTGGGGGACCCACCTAAAAATACAATGATGTGTTTATCAAAAATTAAAGATATAAATTATCAAAATTTATTGGTGAATTTGGCATCTCAATCTAAAAATATATATAGTAATAACCTTGTAGATGAAGTAATTGGTGTTAATCGACAAAAAAGACCAAGACTTATTAGAGTAAGTAAACGACTTGATTTTAGTACATTAACATTATATGAAAAGCTTCAGTTTCTATCAACTGATTATCCAAGGGTATGTAAATTAGAATCCGGACATTCTAGTGGATATAATGGTTTTATTCATTTGACTAAAAAAAAAAGAGTGATATACCATCGCGAATCAGTAAATAATATACATCATTTTAAGGAAGAAATGATTCATGCTACAGAAAGTAAAATTAATGTATTTCATCATAAAACCCGAAGACCAGAATATAAAACAATAAATCCTGAAAAATATATTGCTTGGGATATTGGTGGTATTACGGGTGTTGATAGAGATCGGACATTACAATGGACAAATATTATGTGTTATCAAATTGTTCCAACAAATATTGAAGCGATGGCAGCTTCTATGTTAATCAGATTAAAATTACCTATTAAAGATCATATTTGGGGATTGAGTAAATTTATGCAAAGTATTGTTGAATCCTATAAAACAATACCTATAAATGGTGTTCAATTTAGATGTAACTATTATAAATCCGATGATACATGTTTACTTATTCGTAATGGTAATGTACCTGAAATGATAGAAACTGATAATGAAAAAGAATTGTATGTCGATTCTATCAATTCGTTGCCTGAATTTGTAAATAATCAATTATCCTATGAAAATATTTTTGGAGATATAAATGGTAATCATAAATTGGTAGAACATTATGATTTGAATACGTATTCCTCGATATATGAATCCGATAAATGTAAATTGCTAAAACAATTTTATAATGAGTATTCAGTTGTTGGAAATCATCACTGGTGTAATTCTAATATTAATTATGATAATATTAATACTGAATATAGTCTTATACCCATAAATAAAAATACGAGACCCAAAAATTATGAGATTGAATCGCTATTTAGTGATTTAATAGAAATTAATATAGATAAAAATGTATTTGAATAGAATAAAATTGAAATGTAATACATTTATTTGTTATTTTAAAAGATGCCTTTCATTCCTAAAATTGGAGAATACTATATTATAAGAAATAAAGAAAAAAATAAAGAACAATATGCTCATCTAGAATCTATTAGCGGAAAATCGTATTACTTTGATTATGGTGTATTTGGATTCCATGAAACTAATTGTAAAAAAAAATATATTAGAGAACTAACTGATACAGAAAAGACCTATCGTAAAAATAATGAGTTTTGGAAATTGCCACAACAATTTTATCAATCTTTTCCGACATAATTTCTAAATTTGGATTTAAATGAATTTAAGAATCGTTGTTTTTTAGCTACTTTCTTTTTAGATAATTGTTTTTTATTTTGTACTTTTTTAACATTTGAAGATTTCTGTTTCTGTTGGTTTCTTTTTTGTTTTTTTATAGTTTTTTGTTTTGGTTTAGTTTTTCTTTTAGGTGTTGATTTCCTTTTTTTACCAGGTGCTTTTTGTGTCATTTTTCTAGGTGTATTTAATAATGACTGTATGGCATCAAGTAATTCCATTGTTTTATTGACGTATGCATAAGAATGATTTACAATAGTATCTACACTAATAACATGTTCTTTCATGTTAACTACATTTTTCGGTTTTGTATTTATTTCATTTAATTGAAATGAATTGGGTTCATTTGCTATATTATTTTGTAAATTATTAAATTTTGTTTGTAATGTAATTATATTTGCGTTATTTTTATTATTATTTTTATTAACAGAATTATTATTTTTATTAACAGAATTATTATTCGCAACAGTTTCATTTAATGCCATTTGTGGTTGTGTTGGAGCAGTTAACATTTTAGGTTGTGGTGGAGCAGTTAACATTTGTGGTTGTGGTTGTGGTTGTGGTGGAGAATTTAACATACCACCCTTAACATTTCCTGTTGCATTAGTGAAATTGCCCGTTGTATTAGTTAAATTTGATGCCAAATTAATTAGTGGGTCTTCTTCGGGAGCACAATACTCTGGAGGACTCCATATTGTAACTGTCGAACCACCTAAATAGGAAGGCATATCTACACTAATTGTACCAACCATATTTGCCATAATACATTTACAAGTTCTCATTAGTTGTTTAATTATATTCCATTTTGCTCCTTCCATATCATTAGAACCAGCTACACCAGCAGCAACAGCATCTATTAATTTGAAAAATGTAAAATCTAATGTATATAATTTCTTAATTAAATCCTTTAATAGTTCTTTAGTGGCGAGGGTTGAAGCATAAACAGCTTGAACAACTGCTTCTGGTTCTAAACGAATCATTAATAAACTAATAAATAAGAGTAATAGTTCGATTTCTATCGCTATTAACATAACAAATAACCCAATTCTGATTACTTGCGCAAGACCATTTCCAACAATTGGTATAAATTTAGCTGGAATTCCCAAGACCTCTGCCATAATTCCTACAGAATCCACTAAAATATTATGGACGAGACGCATTGTATTGCCAATGAGAACAATTAACATCATTAAAAGTTTCATTAACATTATTATACATGTCTGCCAAGTAGATGGATTTGTTATAACACACCCATCCGTTTTTATAACTTGTTTCATTTTTGAAAATCCAGATTTAAGATCTTCCTTAACATTACCAATATTATTATTAATGCTTCCTAATTTATCTTTTACTTCTTCTTGACTTGCCTTTATAAAACTTTGTCCTTCTTTTAATTCTTGTTGACCTTGTTTTAGTTTTTCGAATTCTCTTAATAATTCAGCATGTCGTGCTTCATTGAGTGCCTCTTGTTCTGAATTTTTTGTTGCCATGGCAACCAACATTTCGGAACCAACATTTTGTGTCGATTGATTAATTTGAGCAATATCATCGTCACCTAATAATTCTCTTCGCATTTGTTTTTGGGTTTGAATTTGTAAATTAGAACCACCTACATTTCTTGTATTATATATTTTTCCATCCGCAGCTTTTCGTACAACTCCGGTTGCTACTTTTTCTTTTTTTTGATCTAAAACACCACTTAATTGGGTTAATATATTAGAAACATTGGAACTTATTTTATCTTCTAATTCTTTACATTCAGATAATACAACTTCCAGATAGTTATCCATAGTATTTAGTTAGATTTTATTATTTTATTAATTTATTTTTATTTTATTAATTAATTTTTATTTTATTAATAGTATATGACTAAAACAATAAATTTAAAGGGTGGCTTTCATTTTGATATTCCAGGTAAATTACCTGATAGTGTATCAAAATATATGGCAAATACAAAAGGAACAACCGAAATTACCCAAGAATCATGGAAAAAATGGGGTATAGATAAATCTGAAGTAACCTCTATAACTATTCCAGATACTGTGACTAAAATAGCAGAGGGTGCTTTTTTTAATTGTCAAAAGTTAACAGCAATAACATTACCACCAACAGTTACAGAAATAGAAAAAAACGCATTTCATAGTTGTTTTGCCTTGGCCCGAATAACGATTCAAGGTCCTATTAAAAAAATTCCAGAAGGCATGTTTTATGATTGTCGTAGTTTAACCGATGTCACTGTTCCAGAGTCTGTTAAATCTATTGATAAATGGTCTTTTTTTGGATGCACTAATTTAACTACTCTTCGCGTTCCATTATCGTTGACTAAAATCGGCAATAATGCCTTTGAATCAACCCGAAATCTTAGAGGTCTTGAAGCACAATTACCTAATTTACCAGATACTATTCTCGTTAGAAAAGATTGGAAACCACAACCAAAACAAAGAGGTCTTACTGTCGAAACTCTTCCTATTATTGATACAATGATTACAACCCCAATTTCAATTCAAGATCTTTCTGGTGAAGAGTACTTATTAGAAAATTGGGGTTTAATAGATAATTTGAGAACTAATTTTAAAGAATATATACATGCGTTATATCCAGATTTAGGACCTGTAACAGAATGGGATGTAATGCCACAAGAAAGAGATGAAGTGCTACCACCCATAACAATAAATGAATTATTAATAATGATTATTAGAAAAGAAATATCGTTAGAAAATCCGTGGTTATTAGCTTGGACTGCCCCACCTGGTTCTAAAAAGAAACCATCTAAAAAAAACTCTAAAGGAAAGAAACCATCTAAAAAAAACACTAAAGGAAAAAAAGTTTCTAAAAAGAAATAGATTAATAGGTACCTTTATTTATTTTAGAAAGGGTAGCAACTGATATTTTAATATTGTAATCTGTGTGTAATTTAAGGCAAATTGTTTTTTGATTTAATTTATTATATTTGGAAAGACATGCTTTTATATCTTCAATTTGATCTGGATTTAGTTTTTTCCGCGCTTCTTTTTGTTTTTTATTTTCCTTTTCCTCGATATATTCAAAATTAAGGTCTATACCTGTATTAGTTTGAATGTATCCATGTATTCGTAAATTGTCATTGTGAACTTTAATATGACACGGTTTACATAGAGGCACTAAATTAGATTTTATGTCTTTTTGTATATGACCTATCATATTATTTATATCTGCCGTACATTGAAATTTGATATGGTGAACATCTTCGGCTTTCGCCCGGCATACCATACAATGATCTACAAATACCGCGGCATTATATTTACTCTGTTTATTTTCTAGAATATTTTCAGAAACACCCATTAGTTTTTGGCGAATTTCAGTTGCCTTTTCTAAAAACGTGCGATCCATATCCATCGCTTTACACACCTCTAATCCATAAATGGCATTTCCACTACCTTCTGTTAATTTGCGATTATAGATTAATTTGTCTCGTTCTTTATCATAGATTACTTTAAGATGAAATAATTTAATATGGTCTTTTAATGCCATAATACTATCCATTTTACACAGTTCATGCAGATGTGTGGCAAAAATAAAACTGGATTTTTTAGATACAAGGAAATCAACACTGGCGGCAAAAATAGAAAGAGCAGACACACTTTCGGTTCCAGAACAAAGTTCATCACCTAAAACCATACTATTAGGTGTTGCACGTTTAAGGATAGACCTAAGTTCATTCATTTCTACAGCGAATGACGATTCTCCTTTAAAAATATTATCGTTATTATTAATCCGAGTGAATAGATATTTATAGGGTTTAAATGTAAATTTAGTTGCCGAAACAAATAATCCAGCTTGCGCCATAATAATATTCAAACCGATTGCCTTCATTAAACTACTTTTCCCAGAGGCATTTGTACCAAATAGTAGAATACCTGTATCTCCAATATCAATATCATTTGGCACATATTCTATATCTTCTTGGATGCGTTCTATAATAGGATGTCTTAATTCTTCAGTTTCTATAAAACTATGTTGATGGGTTAAATCTATGCTTGGTCTTTTATAACCGTATTTAATGGCGGTTTTGGCGGCAGATTTATAGAAATCAAGAGTTGCGATGTATTTAGTGATTACTTTTAATGTCTCACTATATTTAAAATCAAATTCTGCTAGTTTTTTCAAATATACCTCGCGCACTACTATTCCAATTTTATCCCGATTAATTCTCAAATCATTTGCCATCTTTTTTAGTAGATTATTGGAAATTTTCATATTGGTTTTGTTATAGGTCTTAAATTCTAGGTCTTGTGGATTAATTGAATATTGGTCGTTTAATTTAATAGGTTGGTGTTTAATAACTTTGAATTTTTGTTTTAAAAGTGTTAGTCGTTTAGTAGTAATGTATAAAAAATGTCCGTCGCGTTCATTATAGTCAAGGTGGATAAATTTGCCTTTTTGGTTAGAATCAATGAGATGAGTTAGTTTTTCAGCGATTATATCAAATAATTTCAAATCATTATCTATTTTATTTTTAATTGTATCTATTTCCGGATGATTACCACCATTAAAAAATGAATTATTGATTTTGTCTAGATGGTATTTGCAGATTTCATCCATATCAAATTGTCTTTTATAGTCTTTAATGAATTCATAGAATAAGGCAAATACTTCTTTGGGGGGTTTCAAATCATGCATTGATTCTGGAAATATAGTTGATAGTTGGAGGATATTTTCATAGGAGATATCTAGACCAACAAAATCTGCTGGTTGGAGTAATCCAAGACTTATTTTGCGATGGAGTCGTTCTATATCCATAATCTTATTTAAATGAGTTTCAAATGATTTATAATAGGGTTCATTTGTTTCTGGATTATTTGAAATAAACATATCTATAAGATCATAACGTGATTGAAGTTCAGTGGGATTGATAATAGGATTTAGGAGTGTATCTTTGAGTTTTCGTTTACCAATAGAAGTACTTGTATTATTAAGCACTGCGAATAGCGAATTAAATTTGGCTGAATTTGCTTGACTATGATGAGTTACAATATTTAGTTGATTGATGGAATTATTGGTAAGAATAAGGTATTTATTTTCATCCCATATAATTGGTTTCTCCATTTTTTTAATAATAGTTTCATTATGTTTATAGGCAAATTCGAGTGCCAACATAAAGGCAAGTGTGCCATACGTTTTAAATTCCAAATCCAAATATTCTATCACCGAAAGCATTCCTTTATTTTGATAGACTTTTTCTAGAAATGTTTTTTGATATTGGATATTAAATATATGGGGTTCTACTTTAGATTTAAAATGAACGACCCGATTATGGAGTTCTAGATATTTTGAGATTTCATTTTCAGCTATGTGACAATTATTTAGATAGACGACAATTTCTTTTGGGTCATGGGTTTGGATAAACCGGAATGCTTCGTCAAGTGCCAAATTTTTATCGTCTAATTTAGAGAAGGTTTCATAGACAGTAGAATTACCAATAGATACATCAATGCTTGCCATTCCTATATATAAAATCTCACCTTTATTCATATTCATTCCTATTTTTGTATTTGTTTCAATATAAATAGTCATTAGATTATTGGTATCTCCTTTTGAAAGATGGGCGATATTGGTACCTGGACTATATATGCCCGTAACTTCTCGGTCAGGTTCTGGTGGTGGTGTGGTTTGTTCAATGAGAATTGTGGTATAATTATTATTGAGAAGAAGTTGGATATATTTATCTATAGAGAATAGATTTACACCGATCATGAGTGGATTACCACGTGAATTTTCTTTAATACTTTTATTTTTACGTGTAAGTTGTATATTTAGAATATCTGATAATCTATATATATTTTCATTATTGGATTTTTCTTTTTCATTATCGACAGCATAGGCTTCATAGAAATGACCGACTTGCATTAATACGCAGGTATTCTCGCCATATTCCAAGGCGTATTTTTCTTGATAATCAATATAATCATCTATGATAGTCATTATATTGAAATTATTTTGAATAGATTAAATAAATATGGTGTTAATTCTTTAAATATTTCTATAAAAAGTTTAAAATTACAATCCTAAGTGGGCTTTAATAGCAGCAACTTCGGATTCGAGAGTAGCTACTTTTGCCTTTTCGGCTGCTAGTTCGGTTTCAAGTGTTGCTATTTTCGCTTGTTCTGCGGTAAGTGTTGTATCTATCTGCTGAATGGCTGAATGGTGAAGGGTAAATATTTTATCTTTATCTAATTTTTTAAAATCAGTTACTTCTTTTCCATAGAGGAAAATGTGTGTCCATTGTTGTTTTAATAAAAATGAGGTCTGTTCGCCATCAATCGCTGTAATAAAGATTGATTCATTAGTTCCATTATTTAAATCAAATGTAGTGTCATTACTGACTTTAATTCTATATTTATTAGTTGTTGATAAATCTGTTAAATCGTTTATTGTTAATTTCCAGTAATTTCCTTCCGATGTATTTTCAGTATTTATAGGCGTGGTAGTTTCTGTAAGTGTATAATTTGTTAATAATCTATATTCATTTGGAATACAATTTGTTTCTGTATGAACTGCTAATGGAAAAACAGATTCTACTTCTTGGGCAATAAAACCAGGTGTTTGTGCTGTTCCTCTACGTGCTGTATCTATATAAGTATAATAACGACAAGGAATATTACGTACATACTCTAAAGCACTAGAATCATCTATATCAACAATATTAGTTTTGATTCTACTGTCTGAGGTAAATACTACACCAGAAGTATTACAATGGGCTCCCCCATCTTGACTCATATATACCCTAGTTATATTTGCATTACCTATTACGGCATAATTATCACCCTGTCCGGTTGCATATGTACCTATAACTATTTGATTAGTACCATCTGGCGCGTGTACATCGGCACTGTGTCCAATTAAAACATTCTGACTACCAGTCGTAAGACCGTCGCCACTACCATCACCAGAATAAGTTCCAGCTTCCCCTATCACAACATTTAACGTACCACTTGTTATTTGACTACCGGAATTATAACCTACACCAATATTCTGACCCCCCCCCTCTATACTGGTTAAACTTAAAGACCCAATTGCTGTATTTTTTAGACTGTAGGGTGCTGAGTGAGAACCTCCCCCATATAATGCCTTATAACCTACAGCCGTATTATAAGTATCACTAGTAGCAACGGCGGTTTGATATTTCATGTTCTCCATTGCATATGAACCTATAGCAGTATTATATTTGTCACCTTTATTGTTTTTTAATGCATTAAAACCTATAGCAACATTATCAGTCCCTTTTTCTAAAATGTTAAATACATAATCACCTATTCCAATATTCCGGATGGCGGCATTTAAAGTTCCCGTTGTTGTTGAATCTCTTTTAATTAATATAGAATTTGCAAACTGTCCTGCATCTTCTTTTATATATAAATCATTAATTTTTCCAGAAATTGTAGTATTTGAAGAAGTACCAGCACCTATAGTAACATCTAATTCACCATCAGCATCACCATCTTCAATAGTTAAACCAGCAGTCGATGTTCCATCATGTTCTGCTACTGAAATTGTAAATTTACCACCTTCTTGACCATTAGTATGAACTTTAACTTGTGATTTAATTTCACTAAATTTAACTTGGTCTTGATTAGCATCATCGGCATAAAATTGAATTAAACCAGCAACATCATTCGCAGCTCCAGCAGCACCTTTATCTTTAACAAAACGTAATATGGCACCATCAGTATCATTAGTAGTATTTTTGATAATAACAAGTGGATCATTCGCATTTGAAGAAGCAAATGTAGCAGTATCGGTAGTAAAATCTATACCACCCGTTCCAGAAGTCATATTTATTTTTGATGCCCCTGTGGCATTACCAATATTTACAGTGCTAGCAAATGCTCCAGTAGAAATAGAAACGGTTCTTTCTCCTTGTGTACCAATATTAATTGCTTGATCAATATCGTCATTTCCTATACTAATAGCACCTCCACTAGAATTTAAAGTTAAGACACCTGCTGAATCTATATCCACTGTACCATCTGCTGTGATTTGAATAT
>ERZ1048068.847-NODE-847-length-25603-cov-6.957218_pt1 | contig 25603 bp, 17 predicted proteins | sample MGYA00383098_ERZ1048068 | MGnify/ENA primary metagenome ERZ1048068 (study PRJEB29581, sample SAMEA5548368) | metagenome | biome: marine; feature: coastal; material: water | depth 1 m | study: Short-term variability in the microbial, nano- and picoplankton dynamics... | reverse complement strand
AATTTCAAACGCTTTTGTAATATAAAGAGGGAAACCCGCTTCATCGTGACCTAACTGTTCCCAAGGGTTTTCCCATTTGGTATTTCCAGGTTTCTCTTTAAACCACTCACCTTCAGGAGTAACAGTTTCATTGACAACATCCATCCATTTGACAGCCGAATGACCGTTTATTTTTTTACAAAGTGCCGTAAAGTATTCCACCATATTGGTGTTTAATTCCTCGTGCGTACGATGATCTTCTTTGGCCCATCGAGAAACTTGAGGGCTAATGGGACCATGAATTCGGAGCGTAACGTTGTTTTTTATTGCAAAATCTAAGTAATCTTCCAATTGACTCCAATCCCAAACGTTGGGTTTTGGGTGAATGCGGGACTGCTTGGCACAATTTTCAGGAGTAGAATAAGAAAAATCTTTTAAAAACATTTTTTCGATTTCGGTACCTAAATGACGATGGTTGAGCGTTGCCCCGATATATACTTTCTCAGAATCATAGCCTTTTTCAGTCAGTATTTCTTTAATTGGTTTTTGAATCTTAACTGGATCTGAACGCTTTGGAATTTCTGGAAATGATTGAGAATTAAAAAAATCAAAAGCATTGTTTTTTAGGTTTTTTATTGGGTTCAAGTATCGGCTGTTATTCATCAAATTAACAGTTTCTAAAGGGTCTAATTTGTAATCATAAAATTCCTCCGCTATGATATCCGATTCCTTAACAGCATGTGTGCTTTTGACTCCATCTTTTAACCAAACCGTATATCGATGTTGTGTACTTCGAAAGCTATAACCCATTGTTTTTCCACGATTGTATTGACTGACGGCAACCTCTTTGACAGATTGTAGTGTACGATTCATAAGTGGCACCAAGCTAGTTCCATCGAGTTGTTTAGGTTCTTCTACACCTGCCAACTCACACAAGGTTGGAAAAACATCTACAAACTCAGTTGGAGAAACAACCTGTGTTGACTTTTTAGAATTCGGTGTATATATGATTAACGGAGAACGCGTAGCTTGTTCAAAATTAGAGTGTTTGGCCCAAAGACTGTGGTCACCCAAATGCCAGCCGTGATCACCCCAAACAACAATGATTGTATTTTCGTAAAGACCTGTTTGTTTTAATGTATTGATGATTTTTCCTATTTGAAAATCAATAAAACTAACACACGCATAGTAGCCGTGAATCAATTCTCTTTGAAAATTTTCATCAAGGTTTAATAATCTTTCGGAAGTAACAGGATACGATCTTCCGGGTTCTAAGTAGCTTTGCAATTCACCGGCACTGTGATAAGCTATATCGACTTTATTGGCTGATTTTTTTTGAAAAGGTGCCAAAGAAAATTTATCGCGTTGGTATAAATTCCAATATTTTTGTGGTGCGGAAAATGGCAAGTGTGGTTTTTTAAAACCAACCGCCAAAAAAAAGGGAGTTTCTTGATTTTCACTCAACATTTCCAATTGAGAAACGGCATACTTTGCTATTGCACCGTCAGTGTACGCGTTATCGGGAACATCACTAGAACTTACCGGTGGCTTGTATTGTGAAGTAATAAATTTGTGAAGGTTTTTTTTGTCTTTACCGCTGGCACGCTTTCTAATTTCTGCAACTTGAGCCTTGATCTTTGGGTCTTGATAATTTCCCAAAGCGGGAAAACCATGATCAGGGTGATATTCCAGTGCTCTTGATTTGGCAAAAGGCTGACTCCAAGAAATTTCATCCAAACCAGAGTCCACGCCTCTGGGATCAAATATTTTACCTACACCAATAGTAGTATAGCCCTTTTGCTTGAAATGCTGAGGGATTGTTAAAATATTCGGATTTTGATCTCTCATTTTGGTTTTTAAATCCCAAACCTTGGTATAGTCTGGACGTTTGCCAGTAAGTAAGCTTACACGAGAAGGGCTACAAATGGCTTGTTGAGTATGTGCGTTGAGAAAAACAGTCGCGTTTCTTGACAGGAAGTTTAAATTAGGAGTTACTGCAACTTTATCACCATAACTTCCAATGGTTGGCTTAAGATCATCCACAGCAATAAATACAATATTGGGCTGTTGCTGCGCCTCAAGAAAGGAACATATGATTAGTAAAAACCATTTTGAAATTTTAAATAAAGATTTGAAACGCATGATAGCTTTATATTTAATTTTTAATGATTATTTTTTGAAAGAAAATCTGATGATTGGTCAATAAAATTTCCGTCATATACACTCCGTTCGATAGCTGTGAAACATCTACTTTTTGGGTCGGATTTTTTTGAAGAAACACCAACTTTCCCTTGAGTGAAAATAAGGAAATTTTCTGCACTTTGTTATTTCCAATAAAAAGAAAATGATTGGTTGGGTTTGGAAACAATCGAATTGCGGCGTTGTCCTTTTGAGTCGTTGATAGAGCAGGTGACAGTTGCACCTGAAAATCATCAAAAATATAAGTTCCCTTATCTTTTCCACAAAGCACTTGTATTTCTAAAGAGGTGGTTGATGGAGGAATAGTATATGAAAAACTAAAAGGAGTATCTGGATAGGATGTGGATAGATCAAATTCGTTAGAGGATATAAAATTACCTAAACCTCCCCCATTTCTTTTTATTCTCAACTTAAAAGATTGTCCCAATGCGTTTAAATCTCCCGAAAGTGCTTTAGCAAAAATTGAGATTGTTGCCGTTTTGCCTTCAAATTCGGAATTAGTAATGGTGTAAGGCGTGTTTTTTAATACCACTTCGTTAAAATTATTTCCTGGGGAGTCTACAATAATTTTTGCCGATCCATAATCTGTTCTAGAATGGCATCCACCGTATCGTTTTCTTGCCACTGCACTGCCTTCGGTATATAACGTCCAGTCATTATCAATTCCACACTCGAAATCGGCATTTGTAACCCATGAAGAGTTGGTACAATTGGATGTTTTAAGCAATCCCAAAACAGCGTCTTTTACATCATCAACCCAAATACACTCATCAATTACCGTGCTTGGCACATTTTGAGAAGTATCAGCATAGCTATTTAAGATAAAATAGTCTGAATCGTAGGAGATGTTATTGGGATCGTCGTTTCTTAAATGAAGTGTTTTGGAAGATTCATTACCCGAGTCCCACACTGAAAAAGCAAAACCATTTGCAATAGCTAGATCTGAAATAAATCGATGAAAATCAATTCTTGAGTTGTTATCAGGACCTCCATCTGCATAGCCCGTGCTATTTGAATTAATTTCTCTTAAATCTCCCGTTTCATAGGAGTATCCAAGAGAATTATCCGCACCAAATTCTCCTAAATAAATAGCTGCCGGAGGAGAAAATTCATTGGCCCAATCCAATACGGTTTGAAATTCATTGGTAACTGTGTTTTTATCTGCGACCGAACCCCATTCAAAATCAGTATAACCTTCTGAGCTAGATTTGGTAAATGAAAACGGGCGATAATAATGAAAAGTGGCTATTAAATAGGAATCGTTTTGAAAGATACTTTCAGCTATAGTTGTAGGCGATAGATATGAATTTTGAGATCCTCCTGTAACAATGATTTTACGCTTGTTATTATTTTCGCCACTCATACGAACAATAGAAATAACCTCTTGATTGATTTGATTCATTTCTGTATCGGAAACTTCAAAATAAGGTTCATTAAGAATCTCAAAAATTAAGTCATCTGAATGATTTTTAAATCGATCCGCAATTTGAGACCAAATAGAATAAAATTTATCTAAATCAGCCAATCGCTTTGCGGAGTTGGGGTGTGTATATTGACTTTTTTGGTCATCGAAAGTGTATAGAAATTCGTTTTTAAGATCCGATCCATGGAAATCAAGTACCACAATCAGGCTTTGATTCAATGCCCAATCAATAACCGTTTGAACACGATCTAAGTAAGCGGTGCTTACGTTATAATCTGATGACGAACCTGAATACTCTGAACCATCGTCTAAAGGAGAATAAGCATCGGTTTTTTCTGGAGTGCGTTCTCCAAAAAAATCCATCCCAATACGAACATTGGTAAAACCCGCACTAGCGACGTCCATAAAATATTTTTCTGTAGCAGCAGAAGACCAGTTTCCCTCCACAGGAGCCTGAAGAACATTTCCTAAATTGATACCTCTTCCCATAGCATTTACCATTTCTTGGGGAGTGGATTGACCAAAAAAATAGCCTGATATGAAAATACACATCAGGCAATTTCTAAATTTCACCATTTTTCGAAGCAAAGTTTAAGAGTTGTCCACTTTCTTACGTGCATTTTGAGCAGATTTCATAATGGATCTGGCTTTTTGACTTCCAAATTTTTCTGTCAAAGCTGCGGTAGTTTCTTTATTCTTCTTTTGATAAATTACTTTTTTTTCAGAAGGAGAGAGCCCCTTGGTGTTTTTCTGATTACTCATTATTTGGTTGACAAACAATTCATAAACGAAGCTACGATCTTCTTCACTCAAAGCATTGTCCTCTGCAGCTTGACTCGCCATCGAATTTGCTCTATTCATTTGCCACTTGGTGGGCTCTTGAGCAAAAACAAATAGTGAACAGAAAAACATTCCAATAAGCGTAATGTTCTTTAATAACCTCATGGACTTATTATTTTTTAATGAATTTTTTTGTTTGACTTTCTCCTTGTTTGTTACTCAATTTTATCATGTAAACTCCACTTTGAAGTGAACTCACATTCACCATAGGAGCAACCTTTTGAGAACTTGAAAGCACTGTTCTTCCCATAAGGTCTAACACTTCAACACTTTCTATTTTCATATCAGAAACAATAGATAATTGATTGGATACTGGGTTGGGATAAATTGAAATTGACGTTTCTCCAAAATCCTGCAATGTCAATGTTGATGCAGCAGAAATAGTGATAGCACTGAAGTCTAGAGTTTCTCCAGATGATGCATTAACAGTTGTCCATCCACTATCATCCGCTTTTCTTTTTTTGACAACTATATTAATATCTTCTATATTTCCAGCCCACGCGGCGCTGGTCATATCAAATTCATACGTTTTCTCTGCAGTATCACTAGCAGTAATCGTTTGGGTATTGTATTTTATATTGCCATCGGATCCAAGATATGTAATTTGAAGTCCTGTATTGATTGAATTGTTTTTCAATACTATTTTGATGAATTTATTGGTGTCTGCATCTACATGATGATCATACAGTTTTAGTTTAGGAGTTCCTGCATCCAAATTCAGCGTGTGAGTACTGCCTGAAATGGTTGCAGTTGCATTTACAGGATACCAGCCAGTAGCAAAATCCAATGAGGCTGGAGCTTCTGTGGTAACACGTTTAAACACTACGTCATCGATTAAAATAAAACTTGTGCCATCATTTTTTGAATTAAATACTTTGGGTTGGGCGCCAGCTTTTGTGAGCGTAAAGGAATGCGTTACTTGCTCCCAATCAGCAGTAGATGATACATGAACAAGAGAATTTATTGCCGACCCTTGATATACCTGCAATTTGCTTCTTGACCCAACGGGGCCCTTTACCCAATAACTCATCATATAATTTCCCGCTTCTATTTTAGAAGCGCCTACTTGGGTATATTTAATTTGTCCATTATAATTTCCGTTTTGAGCAAGTAGTTCATATGAACTTGACCCATCAGCTGTATGAGTTTCAGCAGGATTTTTGATACTACCCGTAGTGTTAACAGTTGTCCAACCTGCAGCATCGACAAATGTCGAGTTTGTAATTAAATTTTGGGCATGACTGAAGGAAACCGTCAAGACCAATGCTAGAAAAAATGTATAAAAATGTTTCATATAAATTAATTTAAATTAGTGTTCAATATTATTGTTCTTCTGCGGTAAAGGCTCTAGAAACTTCAACTTTGATTTCATCAACCATAAACATAGCACCTCCAGTAGCAGTTCCTGTTTTAACAACCCTCCAATTCACATACATATTGGTAGTTCCTGTAGGAACATCAAAAGATTTTGATGGAACTTTGTTTAGCGTACTGTCTCCATTGAGTGAAGCCCATAGTGAAACCGAAGACCAATCGGTATCATCAGGAGCCATCAGCGTACTCCAATTAGTTTCGGTAAAAATTCCTGACTCTAAATCAGAAGTACTTGTTCCTGTATGGACATATCTTTCGTACCAGCCCAATCGGTTGTTTCCATATCCAAAAGCTTCATTAAAAGACACACGAAGTTTTTTCCAATCCAAAGCCACGGGCAAAGTGAGTACCAAAGCAGACTCTATGGCTTTTGCTGTCTCGCCGCCGGATTGAGTAACTCTTGCAACTCTCACATTTTTAGAAGAGATATAGGCTGCCAAATGATTTTGAACAGACCCGTTGAGTCTGTAAGTGGATAAACTAGAATCAAAAACATTTGGATCAACAGGATCGGCAGCCAAGTCAAAATTTTCATAATAAACAGGAGTAGTGTCCCAACGTTCTTCCACTGTAAGGGTAAGTATGTCACTAAAATCATACGTATTACCCGATGCATTGGTAGCTTTGGCTCCCATCAAATAGGTGCCTACTGGTAAATTTGCATCTGCAAGTATGGTAATTTTCCCCTCGTTGTCAATCGAGAATGAACTTGAGTAGGCAGTAAGTGCATCAGGCAGAAGCGCATCCCAAGAAGCTGCAGTCATACCCACCAAATTTGGCGATACAGAAGTATATGCTGTATTTGGAGAAAGCGTTACCTGCTGTAAAGAAGTTGTTCCATCTTGCTGAAGCAACTCAATTGTTGGAGGTGCTCCAACTGTGACTGTTAAAACATTATTGAAAGTTATGACTCCCAAATTGGTTGTAACAACTACCGAAATTTTGTTTTCACCTGACAAGGCTCCATTCACTTTACTAATAACCCCTGTTGACTCATCTACAGAAAACCCACTGGGAGTATCGGATGATAAAGCATAAGAAACCGAACTTATCAATCCCTCAGAAGTATCTGTGTAAGATAGTGTTGCCATTGCTCCTTGCTCAAAAATCCCAGCAGATTTGGCTGCGTTATCTATTTGAAGGGTAATAGGAACTTCTTCGATATTGAAGGTTAGCAAATCGGTGTGAAGGGCTACCCCATTGGAGTTAGCAATTCTAACAGATATTACATAGTCGCCTGGAGATAAATTTTGATTTTTATTATCATAAGTAATTACACCTGTCTTGGGGTCTATAGACCACATTCCAGCAACAGCTGTGCTAGCTGTAGGCACTTCAATTTCAGGTTGTAAAAACTGATACGAGCCAACCACTTCAAAGGTTGGAGCATCACTAGAAATTTTATCCTTTACAGGATAGCTCGTTACGTCTTGATAAACGATAGATCCGTCATTATCAACCAATACAGGCTGTTCATATTTTGAATAGTCAAGATCGATGCGTTCTTCGCATGCTCCAAATGCAAATAAAATAGCAATGAGCACTGCAATTTTGTTAATGTATGTTGATTTTATCATTAGTTGGCGATTTCTTCGTTATAATTAATTTCAGAAGCTGGTATGGGTAATTTCATAACAATAGCTTCGCTTGTTTCGTGTGTAACATCAATAGCAGCTTTAAAACTAGCTGATGTATTGTGAGGTATAATAACATTGTTAAGAAAATAGTCATAGCCTCTTCGTCTGTTGTTGAACCAGTCGTGACCTTCCATTAACAACTCAAATTGATATTCTTTCATGATTGCATTTCGAAAAGCAGCTTGATCACCGCCTGTGTAAGCAGCCAAAGGTGTTGTGATTCCAACTCGGTTTAACACTTCTTGAACGTATCCTAAAGCCTCTCCGTTTTGAAGTTCGTTGGAAATTTCAGCCAACATAATGAGCAAATCTGCGTATCGGTAAATGATTACATTTTGATTTCCTTCTCGAATCATATTGGCTGGATCCTTTGAACCTAATTTATAGAGGTATGGAAATCCGTTCCAGTTTGTTCTATTCGTAACATTGGGATACGAATTGTAGGTTTTACCATTATGTTGTTGCGTATAATTTGTTAAAAAAGTGGCCGCAATTCTTTCATCCCCTGGATAAGTGGCGTTATGCAAATCATATACATCCGCATTGATTCTAATATTTCCAAAGGTATTGGCTTTCGTATAATTAGATGCCGTAAATGAACGAACATGATCAGTAGAAGCTCCTATAGCAACTTGTAATTCAAATATAGATTCTGAATTCGCATCATTGGAATCTTCGATAAACAAATCGCTATAATTTGTCAAAAGTTGGTATTTTCCATAAACGTTGATAGCATGATCGTAAGCCAATTGCCAATAGTTTAACGATGAATCTTGAAGAGATGCATCTGCTGTGGCTAGCGTCATATATACTTTGGCCAATAACATGTCAGCTGCATATTTTGCTGGATACCCTTTAATAGGAGTTTCACTCATCAAAAGCGACGCTTGATTTGCATCTTTGATGATTTGATCATAAATCTCTTTTTCGGCTGCTTTTTGTTGATGAATAGCCGAACTTGCGGTGGGTTCGATTCGAAGAGGAACTTGACCCCACAAACGAACTAAATTAAAGTAGTTGTAAGCTCTTAAAAAATAGGCTTCACCAATAATTGAATTAATCCCGATGTCTTCACTAGATGTGGCTGCCTCAACAGGAGGTGCGTAAGCAATAATATCATTGGATTTGCTAATTGTTGAATACATTTGAATCCATGTGTTTTCAACATAGGTACTCGAATTTGATGGTTTTAAGGAAGACAATGTTAAATTATCAAACGAAGTATTTCTGTTGCCTCCTCGTTTCGACCAGCCAAAACCCGAGCCTAAATTTGTAATAAAATAATATTGATTTCCCATGTAGCCCCAATCAATCATATTGGAGTAAATTCCATCCAAACTTCTTTTGTAGCTATCCAAAGAAACAAAAGCATCTTCCTTGCTAAGGTTTGGATTGTCTTCTTCGATAGTACATGCGCCTATGAATGAAACTACGATTGCAAAAATTATAATTTTAAATTTTTTCATGTTCAGTGATTTTAAAAGTTGATATTGACACCTAATAGATAGCTACGGACATTGGGGAGTCCATTCCAATCAACACCAATAATATTTCCATTATTTAAAAAATTAGTTACCTCAGGATTGTAACCGCTATAATCAGTTAAAGTAAAGAGATTGATTCCTGAAACATAGATGTTGCACGACTCAAATACGCCCTCAACATCGACATCGTATCCCAAGGTAAGATTGCTTAATCGCAAATAGCTTCCATCCTCAATGATTCGGTCATCAATACTTGTAGCCTGATTTATTTTATTGTATCCAATTCTAGGATAGGTTTCTGAGGGTGCTTCTGGTCTCCACGCATTATGGTATGCAGCTGCATACACATTTCTTCCTGTACCTTCGGCATATCCCAATCGCAATAAATTTCCATTAGCAATTTCGTTTCCGTAGGAACCGTTCAATAATGCGCTCAAACTAAATCGTTTGTATCTCATATTAAGATTCATACCAAAAATAAAGTCAGGATTAGGGTTTCCAATGATAGTTCGGTCGTTATTATCAATAACACCGTCTCCCGTATCGGGCACACCGTCTCCGTCAGAATCTACCGTGAGTTGGTCAACAATTCTTACGTCTCCAGCCTGAAAATTTGAAACAGAAATATCGTCTCCTTCTTGATAAATTCCATCGGTTTCCCATCCGTAAAACAATCCTATTTCTTCTCCTTTTACAAAAATATTAGCCGGAGATCTGAAGTAGGTTCCCGAAGAAACATTTTGACCCAAATAATATGATTTCTGAGTCATTTTACCATCCATTATAATATCTGCATCAGGAATTCCAAGGCTTAAAATTTCACTTTTATTAAATGAAATATTTCCACCAAAGTCCAAACTAAAATCTTTTGTATTTACTACTGTGCTTGACAATGAAACCTCCAATCCTTTATTACCAACACTTCCTCTATTTATTAATAATGTAGCGTATCCTGTTGACCCTGGAAGGTTTAACGCCTGTAGCAAGTCATTTGTTTCTTTCGAATAAGCTTCGATACTTCCAGAAATACGGTTGTTGAACAATCCAAAGTCCAAGCCTATATTGTACTGCTCGGTGGTTTCCCATTTCAAGTCTGGATTTGCAATATTGTCTCGGGCAAATGACACAATATTTTCATTGGAAGTGTTACTGTATAAATATGCACCATAATTTTCAGCAGTTTGATAAGCTCGAATTGCCTGATTTCCTATTTGACCCCAACCTGCACGTAATTTGAGTTCATTAACAGCATCTATAGAACTGAAAAAGTCTTCTTTTGATAAACGCCATGCTAATGATAACGATGGGAAAAAACTGTATTTGTTGTCCCCTGTAAATTTAGAGGACCCATCTGCTCGAAAACTTCCTGTAAAAATATACTTATTGTTAAACGTATAATTAACTCGTCCCAAATAAGAAAGTAATTGTGTTTTAAAAAAAATGGTTTTGTTGGGCGTTCTGACGTCTTGAGCATATTGAGGTTGATCTCCACCATATTGTAGAGTAGAAAAATTCCCAAGTTCATACAATTCGTTTTCAGAATTTCTAACATCATAAGTAATTCCCAATACGGCATTTACTCGGTGTTTTCTATTATAATTTCTGTTGTATTGTAACAAATTATTAATTTGGTACGACTGAGATGTTAAATCCGATACAGCAAGAATACCATTGGCTGAACTTCCTTGATACGTAGTGATTCCATAAAACCTTCTTCTTTCTTTATTTCTGATGTTTCCACCTGCTTGTACTTTATACTTTAACCCTTTGACAGGCAAATCGTATGTAAGAGAAACATTGGCAAAATAGCGTGTTTCTCTAGAATTATCCTCAAAGTCATTAATCCATGAAAGTGGATTCGACAAACCTAAATCGTTATCAAGTCCTTGACCATCGTTTCCGACCAAAGGTCTGAATCCGATAACGTTCGAAATAAAACTTCGCGATCCACTGGTTCTGTCTCCATCCTGAGCAAACATTCCTTTAGATACAAATCCACTAATTCTTGCTTGCAATTTGAGTTTTGAAGACAATTGTTGGTTAAGGTTTATGCGAATATCGCCACTTCGAAATTGGGAATTGTCAACAACTCCTCCTTGATTATTGGCCCCCATTGAAACAAAGTAATTTCCGTTCTCAGAACCTCCACTAAAAGAAGCACCAACACTATTACTAAGTCCCAATTTAAAAATTTCGTCCTGCCAATTGTATTGAGTCAAGGGAAATGGATTCACTACAGAATTTCCATCCTCGTCTTCTTCAAACTGATAAACCGTGTTGCCTTCTATTTGGTACCTTGCACCGTTATTGTTGTTTAATTGACGTTCGTTTTCATAACGAGCATAGTCTGCTCCGCTGAGAACTTCGAAGGTTTTACTGACTTGAGATATTGAAGTGTTAACGTATCCATTAATTTTCATTTTTCCCTCAAAGCCTTTTTTGGTGGTAATAAGGATAACACCGTTTGCTCCTCTTGAACCATAAATAGCAGTGGCAGAAGCATCTTTCAGTACTTCTATTTTATCGATATCTCGAGGGTTAATTCCGTTCAGACCGTTCTGACTTTCTTGAATAGAATTTCCATCCGATTCTGCAAGTGCTGCATCTTCTCCTGCGGACGAAATAATTACTCCATCAACAACATACAAAGGTTCATTGTTCCCTCGCAAACTACTTGCTCCACGAATACGAATACTTACTCCAGATCCTGGTGTACCATTTTGAATGACTTTAACTCCAGCCGCTCGACCTTGTAGGAGTTGATCAACCGTTGTGGATTGTCGAGCAATATTTTCCTCGACTTTGACGGATGAAATAGCACCTGTTAGGTCGCTTTTTCGTTGTGTCCCATAACCAACAACTACTACCTCATCAAGTTCTGACACGTCTGGCTGAAGGGTTACAGTCAATGTACTCTGGTTTGAAATATTGACTTCTTCAGTTAAAAAACCAATGAACGAGACCACTAACACTTGAGCTTCGTTTTGATCAACCAAAATTGAAAAATTACCATCAAAATCAGTAATTGCTCCTAATGAGTTGGAGCCTTTGATTTGAACAGTAGCTCCTGGCATTGGTTGATTCGAATTGTCTTTAACTACACCCGATACCGATCTGCTTTGAGAAAGTAATATGTATGGAGTGAACAGTAATAATAAAATTATTTTTTTCATATAGTTAGTTTTCTGATATAAAATTATATGTAACGCAATGTTTTAGGTAAAACATTTGGGGATAATATTAGAACAATTGAAGCAAGAAACTTAGATTTTCTATATTCAGAGCTTATTGAGCATTTTTTTATTGCCAATCAACGGAATTGATTTATTTCAAAAAAATGAGACAAAAACTATTCTACTCTTTAAAAATTTAAGGCATTCTATGAACAATGTCACGAGCAACAATACAGCCTATAGCAACTCCCATTCCTCCCAGTCGAACTCCAGCGACGACTCGATCAGAGACTTGATGAATAAGCGGTATTTTTTGACTTCCGAAAGCCATAATGCCCGACCATGTATAGTCCAATTCTATAGTGTGATGAGGAACAATTAATTGGTTAGCATCGTGTAAGAGTTGAGTTTTTAATGTTTCATTAACACCAAACTCTGTGGTGGCTTCGCCTTCTTTATCAAGATGGCGTCCTCCACCCAACAACAGTCTTCCATTAATAAATCGAAAATAATTATACCCGTTGTGGTAATGAAAAGATCCTTTTATACTGGCATTGGGAATCGGCTTACTAACCATTACCAACCCTCGACCAGGATTCAAATCTATATCGGGACAAAATTGCTTAGAAAAAGCATTGGTACACAAAGCGACTTGTTGAGCTTTAAGTACATACTCAGGGTTGTCCTGTCCAATAACAACCTTTACAAAATTATTCTCTTCTTCAACCGAAAGCACATTGGCCAGAGTTAGGGATTGTACTCCAAGAGAGGTTGCTTTATTTTGTAAGCTGACCATGAGCTTACCAGTATTTACAGTACCTTCAAGATTGTTTTTTATAAGCCCTTTTATTTGCTTTGAAAAACCAAATTCTTTTATTTTATGGTTAGATGCTTCAAAAGGTCTGGACTGTAATGCTTTTTCAAGAAGATCGTTAAAATAGGTAATTTTGTCTTTGTCAGGAAGCTCAAAAGTAAGTTCGTATCCGCCAACTTCTTGATAATCAATATTTGTGGTTCCTAGCACTTTTTGAAGTTCTTTGAGTCCTTGATAGCGCTTTAGAACCAAATCTATCAATGCTTCAGAACTCATGTGAGTAAGATCGTCTTGTAGCTCAGAAAGGGATCCAATACAAGAAAACCCTGCATTTTTAGTGCTAGCTCCTGAAGAAAATAGACCTCTTTCGACTATAACAATTTTCGCATTGGGATAACGTTGAGCATAATAGATTGAAGTAAAATATCCAACAATGCCTCCTCCCACCACAACCAAGTCGTAGTCGAGCATTTCAGTTTGTTCCCAATAACTTAAATTCATGCTTTATGAATAACACTATTCCAATTTAGTGTTTTTGTAGCATATTTTCAAATTCGCAAAAAAGGCACTACCTCATTATTCAAGGTAGGATTCTACCTCAGATAAACGTTGGTAGGTGCGCGCTTTTAATGAAACAAATTCAGATTCTAGCGCTGATGCGCCACCCTGAATATGCGTATAATTAGAAGTTTCATTTGCTGAGGACGGAGCTACATATTGCTGAAGCTTATTGTAAAGATTGTCCATTTTAGCTGGTGTAAAAACTGTATTGGAGAAACTAGAAAGATATCCTTTGTAAGAAGTATCGTAATCAGGGATTCTGATAAGATAATTTATTAAAGGCCAGTCCGTAGTAACTTCTAGCATTGAAAGTGAAACAGGAGACTCTTTCCCTTCCGATTTGAATGCCTCATTGGCTCCACGAACAACCCATTTCAGTAAATCATCGGCAGGATCATGGTACAAATAATAATTTCCTCTTTTATTACCGTAGGTATCCCAATTTTGAATCAAATTGTTAACTGCTAGGTATTTTAAAAATCCATCTACATCAAAAACGGCTTCTAACGACTGTTTCCACTGCTCCAAATCTGTTATTCGCAGGGAAGAATTTAAGACATCAAACAATTCTTGAATATCTTCATTAAGGGTAATGTCTTGATTTGTTTTAGGAATAAAATCAGTCAACTCAAATTGATCACTATATAATTTGGACCCTGCGTTTTGCGATTCGTAACTGTTTCCTGTTTTGCTTAAAAATTGACGTTCTAAAAGATCGGGAGCAAAATCTTCAATTAGTGTATATAACCCAAAATATTCCGGGATTCCATTGCCTTTGTCAACATATACTTCGTAAAAAGAAGTCAAAGGAGCAGGTACATCAAAAGCACGATATATATCCAATGCTAATTTTTCTCTAATTTGAGAGTTATCATTAAAATTGGGATGAAGTGAAAGTTGTCCGAAACCATAAAATCGCTGATCTTCAATGTCTTTATTGACAGATTCAAATTCATCAAAATCCAATTTGAAAGGTAATTTCCCGTTGCCTGCATTGAAAGCGTCAAAAGCATTGCTATTCGCTTTATAGCGAACTCCAACGTCATACCACTGAATGCCGTTAAAAAAGAAATCACAAGAAAAATAGTCCGGATTGGTTTGTGTATCGTTGCTTGACACCAAAGAACTAAAATTGGATTGCATATCCGAAAACTCAGCTTCGGTTAAAACAATATCAATTCGATTAACCCGTGTTTGGTCAAATACTTTGTCATAATTGGGTTCAACCAAATTTGAATGCGTATTTTCTCTCCAATCCAAAGCAGAGGTTACAAATTCCTCTTTCTGACAGGAAGATGCTATTGTTAATAATATTCCCAGGAAAACAGTTTTTTTGATTAGTGATTTCAAATCTTTAAAATTTTAGTTTATGAATAAAAGAAAGTCCTACTACAGTTGATGACTTGGGATTGGGTTCATTGAGTTCTTTAATAAATCGAAAGAACACCTTTATTTTACCAATTTTTTTGAATCGGTAATCGGTTGCCAGAGTTGCTCTAAATTTACTGAATTCACCATCAATTTCACGATACAACTCTGCGGAAGCTATGGGGTCTAATTTCCAGTTTTTGATATTGTATTTCACACGCGTTTTGAAACGTAAAAACTGGTTGCTTGAGGATTTGGCATCCAAAAAAGATTTGTTTTGAAAACGCAATCGATAGGATAAAGTAGTTCTTTTAATGGCGTGTTTGTAGAGGACACCCAAATGATAGCGGTTGGAACTTTCGTTAACAGAAACCCCATTATCTTTTTCATTGCTTGTAATCCAGCGATAACCACCAGAAATCTCAAAATGCTTGGATAAATTGTATGACATACTCAACTGAGTAAAATATTGATCCAAATTCTGGCTGTTTTTATTCAATCGGACTTGTTCTTGAAGCTCTAAGTTCAATCCGTCAATAGGTTCGTATTCCAGTCCAACAGAAGACCACGTTTCAAAATCTTGAACCGTTTTAATATATTGAGCAGAAATTTGTGTACAAAACAGCAAACCCAAGTAAAAATAAATTGGAATTTTAAAAAATTTATACTTTGTCATTGTAATATATTGTTATGATAGCCGTATCTCTTAAAAAATCTACAGAACCAATTTCAACTTTTATAATTTGAAGTCCTGTTCTTTTTTCCAGGTCCTCAATTAGTATCTTTCTATTTTCGGGTTTTATATTTTCAATTATTTCGTAAGTTATTTTTTTAGAAACTTGATGGTTTAGCGACCAAAACCATTCGGCAACATACAACACAGAAATGATGATTGCATTGGCGGCAAAAAGCTCTACAATGCTCATTTTTTTATTAGCCAATGCATTAATTACCGACACCCCGATTACAACAAACAAATAGGTCATCTCTTTGATTTGAATGGGATTGGTTCGATATCTAATGATTCCAAAAATGGCGAATAAACCCAGAGCCATTCCCAAATCTAGTTCAAACTTTTTTAGTGTAAAGCATATAAAAAACACGATTACGCTAATCATGTAATAAGTAAAAAAGTATTCTTTGCTTTTGGAGTTCTTATAGTAAAGGAAAAGTATAATAATTGTTAGAAATAAGATGTTGACTCCAAAACGAAAAATCATTTTGTAAAAATCTTCATCAAATAAGGGGATTCCATAAATGTCCATTAAGCTGATATTTTTTTAAGGGTTATAAGTTTTTTTTTGAATCGATTGTATTTAATACCCTGAAAATGATGCAATACTCCAATACAATATTTACTGATACTAAAAGGGTATTCTCTGCTGTTTCGCAAGGCTTGAATAATGGGAGAATTTCTGTTGACGCCCTCTTGTTTTACCTCTATTATGACGGCTTTCTCAAAAGTTTTCACAGATTCTTTCAATGCGAACGAAAGGTTTAAATCAATCGTAGCTCGCTCATTAAGGTTGTTGCTTACCAACGTAATACGTTTGAAATCATTGTACAATGAGGGTTCTAATTGTAAGGATTGAGAGGTAATACTTTCTATGAATCTATTTGATTTTGAAGATAGTACCGTTTCAAAATCAGGAATTGAAGTTCGCGATTTTGTAGTGATTCCTTTTCCATCCTTTTGTTTAATTTCCAAGAACGCTATATTGGAATCTACATACTTTCGGATGCGCACTTTTAGCCTGTTAATTTTACCGTTATGATGGTCGTGGTAAAAACGTTTCTCAGGCGTATCAAAATACTGCGAAGAGTAAGTTGTTATTCGTTTGTTGTTAACTTCCAATACACAGTATTGATTGGAAATACGATCCAATAAACCATCGAGCTTGCTCAAAGGAATGACAAATTTCGTGTCGGTTCGCTTCATGAGAGCCACAGCATCCATTTCACTCAAACTAATGGAGGGCATTTTATTTATTTTAGATTTAATGGTTCCTGTCATGAACTGCTTAAATTACAAGTCAGAATCTAACCAATTCACTCTTTCAGTCATCCACTGTTTCAGATGATCCACTTCTTCTTGGTAAGTGTCAAACCATATTGGATTTGGCCAAAACCATTGCCCAAGCGTACCCCACAACTCATAGTTTTTTTGTTGAGACACATCAAGGAGTTTGCCGTATTCATCAATCTTTGATAAAATCTCAGGCATACGGTTTTTAAAATACTGAAATCTATTTTTTACCTGACTCACAAAATATGGATCCTGAAAAAGTCGGTCCCACCAGGGGTTTCTCTTGATGTGATACCCTTCAATTTCGTAGGAATCATAAAAATTCCACTCAGGATAAGCACAATTTCCAAATGACAAATCAAAATCCCAAAGGGGACCCATTTTAATTTTTTTGCCTGGAACATAATTGAGGAAGATACTCGAATACCATTTGGCATCTACACTTTTAGCAATTTCTTGAATTACATACCAATCCACAAAGCTAGCTACATCTATGTACGATCTGTATCCAACTTCCGGGTCTTTAAAATCGGAACTAAATAAAGCAGCTTCAAATGCATCTATGTGGTTTTTGATTTCCTGATATTCTGTCCCACCACTTTGAATCAAAGGATATTTTATGGTAAAGACTAAATCATTAGCCGCCCAGCCTATCATGTCCTTCATCCTAGAGGATTCATACCTTACATCAGAATCCTTGAGTCTACCTCCCTGAGTGATCTCAAGCAAATAGCCTGTTGGACCAATATCCAGTCGATTGTTTGTGACCTCAGCTTTTTGTGCCAACAAATAAGTTCCCATAGGTGAACCGTTGAAATACAAATCAACATACTTTCCTTTGGGTGTATATTCTAAATGGCTCAAACTGCTTATGTAAAATGCTATTTTATTTCGAATCAGTGATTTGTCAGAATTTTCAGCCAACAACACCCATCTTCGATCGCTAGGCATTCCCAAAACTTCTTGCTGTTCTAAAAACTCTATTTGATAAGGCTTTTTTCCTAAATTACTTCCATAATACCAAGTGGAATTTCCGCGTCCTCTAATTTTCATATCCGTGGACTCAATATCATCAAAATCCAATCCTCCATAAAGTGATAGATTGGCATCGTAATAAAATTTATTTTTTACATCAGAATATTCAATCTCTTGCCCACCTTCCACATTTATGTAAAGAGCTGGAAGGCCCGAGTCAAATGCCAAACGAACAAGATAAACAGAAGAAGCTGTTTCATCGGCGCTTTCTGTTTTAACAACAACCTCTTTGCTAAAGTCTTTGACTGTTAGACCGCTTTCTACAATTTCATTATCCATATAAACAACACCCTCCGCATCCTCAATATCAAAAGAGGGAATCAAGTTATTAATATCGGCTTCTAAGGGAGCCAAACCGCTAAAAGTGTTTTTGCCGTCAAACTCCAAAACGACATCTTCTTCCAATGTGCTGTTAAGTTCAGCCTCAAAAATTATTTGCTGAATTGCCAGCGGATTCAAATCAATCACCTCAACAGGATTAGGAATGTCGGTCTCCACTATACTTTCCAATACAACTGCCTCATCCTCACAAGAGATAAAAAATAAAACACCAAATAATACGAGTAGTTTTTTCATTAATTTTTTTATTTTATCAAACATATTAAAATTTAAACAAATTAACGTGTGTTGATGACAATAATTAAAAATTAGGGTTAAATTGATAGTGATAATCCTAGATTTCAAGGTTTAAAACAAACAATTATTGAAAAACACTTAAAACAAACACAGATTTCTTAAATTTACACTTTGAATTCCAAACACCAAATTTGCTACAATCATATTTTTCATTTGGACTCGGAATTTTTAGGTAAATACACATTTTCAAAAACCAAATTCTACTAGTCGGTAAGCAAGGTTTCTTAATAAGCTTTCGACATAAGAAATGGTTCAAAGTGTATAAATAAAATCTTATGAAAGCATTAGACTCTAATATCGATACCCAAAGTAACTCTTTTACTGACAACGCCCAACAAATGAAATCGCTTGTTGAACAGCTCAACGGTTATCTCCAGATCAGCAGAGAACAAGGAAGTGAAAAACAGGTTGAGCGTGCTCGAAAAAGAAATAAACTTTTAGCTAGAGAACGAATTGAGTTGGTTTTGGACAAAGACAGTCCTTTCTTAGAACTTCTTCCACTCATAGGCCTCGAAAACAAGGAAGGCTTTGGGGCTGGTGGAACCAATGTGTCTGGAATTGGGTTGGTTGCTGGAAAGATGTGTATGATCAACTCCAATGTAGGATCTCGTAAAGGAGGTGCAATTGACTTCGCCACCAGTGAAAAAGGAATTAGGATTGCAGAAATAACACTCCAAAACAAGCTACCCACCATCAATTTAGTAGAAAGTGGCGGGGTAAATCTTCCCGATCAAGATCGCGTTTTTAACAATGCTGGAGCGTCATTTAGAGAGATTTCTCGAAGATCAAAAGCGGGTCTCCCAACTCTATCGGTTGTATTTGGGAATGCAACTGCCGGAGGAGCGTATGTACCGGGTATGTCTGACTTTTCAATTTTTCAAAAACAAGCTGCTAAAGTATTTCTGGCGGGACCGCCCTTAGTAAAAATGGCAACCAACGAAGTTGCAAGCGCAGAAGAATTAGGAGGAGCAGAAATGCACAGTCGCGTTTCTGGTGTTTCTGATTATTTAGCAGAAGACGAACGCGATGGCATTCGAATTGTACGGGAAATCATGGAGGTAATCAACACCTCGCAACCGCATCTAATTCCAGACAGTCCTATTCAGCCGCCCAAATATTCTCAAGAAGAAATTTTAGGCATTGTTCCTGTAAATCCAAAAACACCTTTTGATGTTAGAGAGTTGATTGCTCGCATTACAGACGGTTCTGAGTTTTCCGAATTCAAACCCGAATACGGAGCAACGCTAGTAACTGGATGGGCAAAAATTCATGGGTATCCAGTAGGTATCGTTGCCAACAATGGAGTCATTTTTTCTGAATCCGCTAACAAAGGGACACAATTTATTCAGCTATCCAACAAAAACAACATTCCGTTGCTATTTATTCATAACACAACCGGGTTTATGGTAGGTAAAAATTATGAAGAGGGTGGTATTATTAAAAACGGAGCCAAACTCATTCATGCGGTTTCGGGGAGTGAAGTTCCTCATCTCAGTCTCATGGTTGGGTCTTCCTACGGCGCAGGAAATTACGGAATGAGTGGAAGGTCTTTTGAACCTCGATTTTTATTCACCTATCCCAATGCAAAAGTAAGCGTTATGGGCGCGGAACAATTAGCAGGAGTTATGGAAATCGTCAAAAAACAATCCGCAAAGTCAATGGGAAAAACAATTGATGACAAAAAGTTAAATGCCGAAAAACAAGCAATGATTACTGATGCCACCCAAAAATCAACTTCCTGGTACTCTTCTTCTGAAGGCTGGGACGACGGAGTAATAGACCCTAGGGAAACAAGAAATTATCTTGGCTTTTCCCTCGCAATTGTATACAACCAGCCAATCAAAGGTGCTAACACCTACGGGATTTTTAGAATGTAATAAATTATGAAAACAACACTTTTTAAATCCATACTAATTGCCAATAGAGGTGAAATTGCTTCGCGAATCATTAGAACTTGTAAAAAAATGGGAGTCCGAAGTATTGCCATTTATTCTGAAGTCGATCGTGAGGCATTGTTTGTAAAACAAGCAGATACAGCCATTTGTCTGGGAGGAAATAGCCCATCCGAATCGTATTTGAATCAAGATAAAATTATTGAGATAGCAAAAAATCAAAAGGCCAACGCCATTCATCCTGGCTATGGTTTTTTATCAGAAAACGCCTCATTTGCTGAAAAATGTCGAAAAGAAAACATCGTATTCATTGGACCCCACCAAGAAGCAATACAGGCCATGGCTCTTAAATCCAATGCAAAAGCTTTAATGCAAAAAAGTGGAGTTCCTGTGATACCGGGATATGCTGGTTCTGATCAGACCTTAAAAACTCTTACCAAAGAAGCACTGCGAGTTGGATTTCCACTAATTATAAAAGCAGTTGCTGGTGGTGGAGGAAAGGGAATGCGAATTGTTCATGCCAAACAAGAATTGAGCGCTGCAATAGAAGCCGCTAAAAGCGAATCCTTACACGCTTTTTCAAACGATGAGCTACTCATCGAAAAATACATTCCTTCTGGAAAGCATATTGAATTTCAAATTTTTGGGGATCAACACGGGAATGTTATTCACATCTTAGAACGTGAGTGCTCCCTCCAGAGACGCTATCAAAAAGTAATCGAAGAAAGTCCCTCACCGGCACTTACAAAAAGCCTTAGAGAAAAAATGGGGGCTGCCGCTGTTAATGCTGCAAAAGCCATTCAGTATGACAATGCAGGAACAGTTGAATTTATTTTAGATATATCAACGCAAGAATTTTTCTTTTTGGAAGTCAATACCAGACTGCAAGTAGAGCATCCGGTTACCGAAGAAATAACAGGATTGGATTTGGTACAACTTCAAATTGAAGTTGCACAAGGAATGCCACTTTCTGTCAATCAAAACGACATTGTTTCTGATGGATATGCGTTGGAATGCAGACTTTACGCAGAAGATCCCGCTGCCAATTATCAGCCTGTAACAGGAACCATACATCAATTTAGTGTTCCAAAAGTTGAAGGATTGCGCTTAGAAACAGCTATTGAAAGTGGTTCTCAAATCTCTGTTTTTTACGACCCAATGATTGCCAAAATCATTGTCAAAGACAAAACCCGACAAAGTGCCATTCAAAAAATGATATATGCACTTTCTCAAATGGTTTGTTTGGGTATCAAAACCAATCAAGGGTTCTTAAAAAACTTATTGGAGCACACTGATTTTTTGGAAGGAGGCTACGATACACACTTTTTGGATACACACCACAAAGATCTTATTATCAATAAAAACCCCAAGCGTTCCAACGCACTTGCAAGTATTGCATGCACCCTATTTGACTGGAACGAACGTGAAAGCAAACGAACGCTTTTAAAACATATTCCATCGGGTTGGAGAAACAGCTTTTATGAGCCTCTGAAAGAAGCATATAAAACAGCTCAAGATCAACAAATCACTTGCCAATATCGTTTTCAAAACGGAGCTTTTTCTTTTTGGATAGAAGACCAATCATTTGAGGTAAAAATGGTGTCAATTACTGGTTCCAAAATCCATTTAGAAATTAATGGAATGCTTAGCTCGTTTGAAATCGTTAAAAACAAAACCGCCTATTTTATTCATAACGAATCTACAGGAGCTATTGAATTGCACCAACAAAGTCGTTTTCCTGAAATTAAAAAAGAAAAAAAACCGGGAAGTTATGAGGCTTCCATGCCCTCTCAAATCATCAAAATTTTGGTGCAAAAAGGAGATGAAATCAATGAGAATGATCCGTTGCTTGTTGTTTCATCTATGAAAATGGAAAGCACTATTGTCGCCAACCAACAAGGTGTTGTTAAAAACATTACTGTGAGCGAAGGACAAAACGTAGAAGCTGGATTCTTATTGCTTCAAATTAAAGAAAAGTAGGAATTTCAATTCTACAATGCATTTATTTGTCTAAAAATTGAAGATTTTTTTATGGTTTATCCAAATAAGCAAGCCCAATAAATTCAGCAATACAAGCAGGTTTTTTTTCGTCCTCAAGTTCAAAAACAATTTCCAATTTGTATTTCGCTCCTGCTGGAATGGGTGTGAATTCCATCAATGAAACTTTGGCTCTTACAGGAGAGGCAACTTTGGTAGCTCTCATAAAGCGTACTTTGTCCAATCCATAGTTGATCCCCATATTTACGTCCAGGAAGGCAAAAGTTTCGTTGCAAAACTTAGGAATAAGAGATAAAATAAAAAAACCGTGAACGACGGTTGTTTTGTAAGGCGAGTGAGTAGCTGCCATCTCAGGATCTGTATGGATCCATTGGTTGTCACCAGTTACTTTAGCGAAGGCATTGATTTGCTCTTGAGAAATCGAATGCCAGTTGGAAATTCCTAATTCCTTTCCAACATAATGCTTCATTTCAGAAAGTTGTTTAAATTCCGTTTTGTAAGGGGCGTTGTTTGTATTGGTCATAGGTTAAATATTACATGGATTAAAGAAAAATAGCTTCTTTATTTGTTGGGTTTGTTATAATGATTATTTGTATTTGCATGATTTTGTTCAAACTGTTAATGATCCGCCGTTGGCGTGCAACGTAATTCCGCTCACAAATCCAGCTTCTTTAGAGGCTAAAAAAAGATATACGTGCCCCATGTCTTCTGGAGTTCCAATGCGTCCTACAGGAATTGAGGCAATGTTGGCTTTGATGACTTCTTCTGGCATGGAATCCGTCATTTCTGACTTTACAAATCCTGGAGCCACTGCATTTACAGTGATATTGTATTTCCCAACCTCTTGAGACAATGCCCGAGTAAATCCAGCAATTGCCGCCTTGGAGGCTGCATAATTGGTTTGCCCAAATGCTCCTTGAAAAGCATTGACCGAAGAAGCCGAAATAATTCTTCCATAACCTGCTTCTTTCATATAAGGGAGTACGGATTTGGTGGTAACATATAACGAGTTGACATTAACATTCATCACCTGATTCCATTCATCAGGTGTCATTTTGAGAAACGAACGGTCTCTAATAATTCCTGCGTTGTTGATGAGAATATCTATTTTTTTATGTGTAGAAATGATTTCTGAAACCGCATCGGAAACTGCTTTAGAGTCGGTCACATCCACTCTTTGAAAAAAAACGTTTCCGCCATCATTGGAAAGCAACTCGGCTGTTTCTTGACCTGAATCCAATACGTCCCAAAGAAAAACAGTGGCGCCCTCATCGCAAAAAACCTTGCAAATGCCTGCTCCGATTCCACGGGCTCCTCCTGTAACTATAGCAATTTGTCCTTCTAATTTTTTCATACAGCTAAATCTGTCTTAAAATTACAATTTTTTTATTTCAACGATATAACAATTCGATTTGATTTGTACCAAACTCCTGTAATTTTATCTTTTTTGCATAGATTTACATTTTACGACATTCATCTAGACAACTCTCTTTTATGATCAACCGACAATATCTTTTAGCCAAACGTCCCAAAGGACTCCCTGAAAAAACTACATGGAAATATGTAGAAACTTCAGTGGCAGAACTCCAAGAAGGAGAGATGCTAATAGAAAATCATTATGTATCGCTTGATCCTGCCATGCGCGCCTGGATGAATGAAACGCGTTCCTATATTGAACCCATTGGGCTTGGAAAGGTCATGCGTGCTGGAACTGTTGGGCAAGTCATTCGCACTAAGGGAAACACAAAATTTGAACAAGGAACTTTTGTAACCGGATGGGGCGGTGTACAAGACTTTACCATTTCATCAGGAAATGATTTTTACCAAATTGATCCTGGTAAAGTCGGCCTTCCTACTTTTGTTGGCACATTGGGAATGCCTGGAATGACTGCCTATTTTGGAATATTAGAAGTCGGTAAAATCAAAAAGGGAGATGTTGTTTTGGTATCCGGAGCTGCAGGTGCTGTTGGAAGTATTGTGGGTCAAATCGCCAAAATAAAAGGATGTAAAGTCGTTGGAATCGCTGGTGGAAAACACAAATGCGCATATCTTGTTAACGAACTGGGCTTTGATGGAGCCATTGATTACAAAAACGAATCGGTTCGAAAAGCTATCAAAAGAGAATGCCCAACTGGAATTGATGTGTATTTTGACAATGTAGGCGGCGAAATCCTTGATGCAGCACTGATGTTTTTGAGAATGCACGCCCGTGTTGTGGTTTGTGGGGCTATTTCTCAATACAACGAAACGGTCGCTAAAGGCCCTAACAATTACTTATCACTTCTTGTAAATAGAGCTTCTATGGAAGGAATGGTGGTTTTGGACTATGCCAAAAATTATCAACAAGCAATCCATCAAATGTCTGAATGGATGGCGAACGGAAAACTAAAAAGTAAGGAAGACGTGTATGAGGGAATGGATCAATTTTATGAAACTTTTCTTCGACTTTTTAGTGGAGAAAAACTTGGAAAACTTGTGTTGAAAATAAAACAATGAGCAAAGCATTTTTATTTGATTTGGACGGTGTTTTTTATATTTCAAATCGACTTATTGAAGGAGGAAATGAAACCCTAGCATACCTGCGGTCCAAACACATTCCTTTTCGTTTTGTAACTAATACAACCACATTTTCTCGTAAGAAATTATGGGAAAAACTCTCAGGACTGGGATTGGAGTTGTTAGAAACGGAAATTGTTAGCGCCAATTATTCGGGAGTGTTGTATTTGAAAAAACAACAAGCCAAATCCTGTAAATTGATTTTAGAAGAAACAGCAAAAGAAGATTATCGATCATTTAATATTCAAGAAAAGCGTCCGGAATACATTGTCATTGGAGATATTGGAAATCGATGGGACTACGACTTAATGAACGAGCTGATGAATGATGTCCTTGAGGGTTCCCAAATCATAGCGCTTCACAAGGGACGTTATTTTCAAACAGATGAAGGACTTAAAATCGACGCAGGAGCTTTTGTTGCGGGAATAGAATACGTAACCAAAAAAAAGGCTATTGTTATTGGAAAGCCAGTTGCTTCTTTTTTTGAGTTAGCTGCCTCTGAATTTGAATGTCTTCCTCATGAAATCACGATGGTCGGAGACGACCTTATTAACGATATTTATGGAGCACAACAAATGGGCTATCGTTCGATTTTGGTAAAAACTGGA
>ERZ1048068.845-NODE-845-length-25656-cov-38.370376_pt1 | contig 25656 bp, 16 predicted proteins | sample MGYA00383098_ERZ1048068 | MGnify/ENA primary metagenome ERZ1048068 (study PRJEB29581, sample SAMEA5548368) | metagenome | biome: marine; feature: coastal; material: water | depth 1 m | study: Short-term variability in the microbial, nano- and picoplankton... | reverse complement strand
GCATCCTGAAATTTTGAATTCTCAGCATCTCGCACGACTTCTTTGATTGCTGCCATGACAAGCGGTGGCCCGCTTGCTAATAATTCTGCCATCTCCCATGCTCTTTGGTTAAGTTTATCAGCGGCTACAATCTCGTTTACAAAACCCCAGCGATTGGCTTCTTTAGCGTCTAACCAACGGCCGGTTAAAAGCATTTCCATGGCGATGTGATAGGGAATTCGCTTCGGTAGTTTGATGGAGGCAGCATCAGCAACAGTTCCTGAGCGAATCTCTGGTAGAGCAAAGGTTGCGTGCTCAGCGGCAAGGATAATGTCCGTGGATAAAGCAATTTCTAGACCACCACCACAGCAGATACCATTAACCGCACAGATGATGGGTTTGTTGAGATCGGGTAGTTCTTGCATACCTCCAAAGCCGCCAGCACCGTAGTCTCCGTCAACCTCATCACCATCGGCAGCGGCTTTAAGATCCCAGCCTGGGCAGAAAAACTTCTCGCCAGCGCCGGTGACAATTGCCACACGAAGCTCAGGGTCATCTCTAAAGTCCTTAAAAACTGCTCCCATTTCTCGACTGGTTATTAGGTCTACCGCATTGGCTTTTGGTCTATCCAGCATCACTTCAATGATAGGACCTTTTTGGGTTATCTTTACTGAATTAGTCATTGGATTCTCCACTATGGGACTATTGAGCTTATTGTATTAAGTATATTGTCGGACAAGAGCATCAACAGCTAATGCATCCTGCTCTCGCACAATCAGTGGATTGATATCGATCTCCACTATTGAGTCTTTGTTCGCCTCTACATAGTTTTGCACCGACATCACAGCATCTACTAGGGAGTTGATATTTGCGGCTGCTGCGCCACGATAACCTTGTAGGATCTGATTAATTTTTAATTGACTCAGTGCGTAAATCACATCAGATTTGGTGACCGGCATTACTAAAGAAGCACTATCATCTATGAGTTCAGTGAGAATACCACCGGCTCCCATAGTTAATAACAGCATACCCGAGGTATCTCGAGAAACACCAATAATTACCTCAACTATCGTGTTATCTACCATTTGCTCCAATAAAAAACCCACAGGAGAGACTGGAACCTTCTCAATTGCCGCTCGCAGAGAAATATCAGAATCGATGTTCAAGACTACCGCACCAAACTCGGATTTATGGGCCAAACCAAGAGATTTTAATACCAAAGGATAAGTCAACGTTTTGGCAGACTTCTCTATATCACCTTTATTGGCAATCTCTTTGGTTTGAGGAACTGCAAGGCCAAATTTTGATAGTAGCCGCTTAGCCTTTGATTCAGTCAAAGTACTCAGATTGCCAATGGGTTCATGCGTCTGGAGCCATACCGGATCTGGCTGTGGTATGTTTAATAATTTACTGGCAGCTACAGCAGCTTCAATGGGCTTTAAACCAATCTCAAGCCCATGTAAGACTACTATGCCGTGTCGGTGAAACTCATCGGTCTTTGCTTCATCTATATTTTCAGGTAGCGATGTAATTACAGCGACTTTTGCATGAGTTTGTTTTTGAGCTGCAATAATTGCATCGATGGCACACTGGTGGCCTTGTGTCTCACACTTATCTGGTCGAGGAATATCTAATACAAAGATGTTTAGATCAAAATCTCCTTCCATTACTGTTGCAAAACAGGCTGTCATACTGGGGACATCTCCCCAAACATAGGTATGGTAGTCCAACGGATTTGAGATGGTCACTTTATTACCAAGCACGCTGGTTAATTTTTTGCACTGCTTGGTATTTAAGTCTGGGAATTCGAGAGTTGAGTTATGAGCAGCATCTGCCATTAAGCTAGCTTCACCACCAGAGCAACTGATAGAAGATATCTTTGAGCCAGTCAAAGGACCAATGACATCAAGAATTTTGAGTGTTTCAATAAACTCGCTTACTGAATTTACCTCAACGATTCCAAGACGCTGCAGGAGCGCAGAAGATGCAGCCGCTCCACCAGCCAGCGTTGCAGTATGAGAAAGGGTTGCATGCTGAGATTTCTCTGACTTACCCAACTTTAAGGCGACAATACTTTTACCTGCCAAACGAGCTTTCAGAGCCATTGCCTCAAAGGCCGGAATATCTGAAAAGCCTTCAATAAATAGTCCTAGCGTGCTGATTCTGTGGTCTGCAATAAAGTGCTCAGCGAGTTCGTTCAATCCGACGCAGGCTTGATTGCCGACAGTACAGAGAGCGGCTACTGATAACCCACGTTGTTGCATGGTCATATTTATTGCCACATTCGATGATTGAGCAATAATCGCTACGCCTTTATCTACTTGATGACCGCCGTGCTGATCTGGCCATAGAGTGACATTGTCTAGATAGTTCAAATACCCATAGCAGTTAGGTCCCAGCATTGGCATGTTGCCCGCAGCAGAGACCAGCTGATCCTGTAAGTCCAGGTATCCTGAGTTTTTGATTTGGTGTTCTTCATTGGCCTCTCTATAACCAGAGGCAAAACAGATAGCGCCACCCGCATCGATAGAGTTGAGCTCTCCAATGATTTCTACCGACAATTCTCGATTAACGCCGATAAATGCAGCATCAGGCACACCAGGTAAAGACTGAGTATCGGCAAAACACGTAATCCCACCAATGTCAGAGCGATTTGGATGAACCGGCCAAATTTCTCCGTTATATTTTGATATTTGAAGTTGCTCTATGACGTTCATAGCCCAAGAGCCACCGTAAATGGCAATCGATTTAGGTGTTAGGAAACGTTTTAGGTTTGCCATCTAAATATTTAAGCGCCCAGAGGGCGCAGCAGACTTCGGGATATGATATGTCGTTGAATCTCAGACGTACCTTCCCAAATTCTCTCGATTCTTGCATCGCGCCAAATGCGTTCTAATGGCAATTCGTTCATTAAACCCATACCTCCAAAGATTTGGATTGCCTCATCGGCCACCATCGCCAGCATTTCAGTCGCTTTAAGCTTGGCCATTGCCATGTCTGCATCAGTACAGGTGCCTTGGTCATACTTCCAGCCTGCCTCCATTACCAATAACTCAGCGGCTTTCATTTCTGTTGCCATATCAGCCAATTTGAAAGAGACGCCTTGAAATTTCCCGATGGCTTGACCGAACTGTTGACGTTCCGCTGCATACTGCACAGCTAAATTAAAGGCTCGCTCTGCTCGCCCTAAACAGGTCGCAGCTACCTGTAAGCGAGTGGCGCCAAGCCAGCTGTTTGCAACATCAAATCCTTTATGGATCTCGCCAAGCATAGCGCTCTGGGGTACCCTACAGTTGCTATAAACCTGTGTGGCATTGGTATACCCTCGGTGTGAAACGTTTTGATAGCCATCTAAGATCTCAAGCCCTGGATTGTCGTGATCAACAAAGAATGCACTAATCAGTTTTTTTGGACCGCGTGGGGTTTCTTCCTCACCGGTAGCAACAAAGACAATAGTAAAGTCAGCTTCCTTGGCATGACTGATAAAATGCTTGGTACCGTTAATTATCCAATCATCGCCATCTTTTACTGCTGAGGCTTTCATCCCACGTAAGTCGGAGCCCGCTCCTGGTTCCGTCATCGCGAGGCAATCTGATTTTTCACCTCGCATACAGGGTTCGAGATATTTCTTATGTTGCTCTGGAGTGCCTGCGCACAAAATATTGGATGGTCGAGCCACGCAACGCCAATGAAGTGCATAGTTAGCCCGCCCTAGTTCCTTTTCATAAAGCAACCAAGTGACGGTATCTAAGCCGGCACCACCATATTCAGCTGGGATATTAGCAGCGTAAAGGCCTGCCTCAAGCGCCTTAATTTTGATACCTTCAGCTAAATCATCTCGCAAATAACCGGTAGCCTCCACTTCAGCTTCGTGGGGGTATAGTTCATTTTCCACAAAGGCTCTTGTGGTACCAACGATCATCTGTTGCTCTTCACTTAATTGAAAATTCATTATTTTATTTCTCCTGCAGAATTTCCGTACTGTTTGGCTAGCTTATTAATCCGCTGTAGTACCTCTTCACTCGGCATACACGATTTTCGTGCCTGCAGATCTACGTGAACTAAAAGCTGGTCAGCCTCGGCAAGAACACGCCCATCGACATTGCACATTTGATGAGCCAATTTAAGCTTTTTACCTTCCGCCAAACTAATGCGCGAGGCGACATAAATATCATCACCCGCTTTGCATTCTTCGATGTACTTGATGTGACAATCAACTGTGAAGTAGCTTAAACCGGAAGCGATATAGTCTTCATCAGCACCGACACGAATCATCACTGTGTCAGCGGCATCAGAGAATACCTGCCCGTAGCGACTTTCATTCATATGCTGGTTGTAGTCTGTCCAATCAGCAGGAATGACACGCTTTACCGTAATTAAGGAAGTATTTGATTGATTTTCATCTAGTAGAGGTTTGTGTAAACCTTTATCAAATTGGTTTAGTAGCTCCCCTGCACCCCAATTCTGGGTTTTGAGTCCACGCATTATGCTAATTAAATTATCGTCGCGAAGACGCTCTAGTTCACGAATACTGTAGTGGCCAGATTGTTCGTCAGACTGCCCAGCAACCTTATCTATTAACTCATCAGTAAGCTCTGGTACGTCCATTAACTTGGTCCAAGGCCATTCAAGACAGGGCCCAAATTGCGCGATAAAATGTGCCATTCCGGCTTCACCGCCTGCCACACGATAAGTTTCGAACATTCCCATTTGGGCCCATCTCAGTCCAAAACCAAAACGAATGGCATCGTCAATTTCTTGAGTTGTGGCGATATCATCGTTAATCAACCACAGACCTTCGCGCCAAACAGCTTCGAGTAATCGATCGGCGATGTGTGCATCGATTTCTTTGCGCACGTGCAAAGGGAACATACCTAGGCTACTTAGCATCGCTTTTGCTCGGTCCACCGTAGTAATGTTGCCAACTAATTCAACCAGCGGGAGTAAGTAGACAGGGTTAAAGGGATGAGCCACGATAATTTGCTCAGGGTTATCAGAGCCCTGTTGTAATTCGCTGGGCTTAAAACCTGAGGTGGAAGAGGTAATAATGGCTGATTTGGGGCAGTGACTTTGAATCTCGGCCATCACCGAATGCTTAAGTTTTAGCTGCTCTGGAACACACTCACTGACCCAATCTGAGCCATCTACTGCCTCAGAGATTGAATTAACAAAACTCAAAGACCCCTCAGGTGGAAGAGCATGTTCATACAGAGCAGGGAGAGAGCGGCGAGCATTTGAAAGAACTTCATCTATTTTGCGTGGCGCTTCAGGATCTGGATCAAAGATTTTAACGTCCGAACCCATCAATAAAAATCGAGCTACCCAACCACCGCCAATAACACCGCCACCAATAACTGCAAATTGTACTTTCTTAGCTAGCGTTTCGGTTGATTTATGGTTTGAGCTAGTCATCGAGGGGATCGTTTAGTTAAACCCAATTCATCTCGAACTTGCTGCGGATTCATTAGTGTTGATCCCATAGCCTCTATAATGGTGGCTGCTTTTTTAACTAGAGACTCATTGGTAGCTAGTACCCCTTTTTCTAACCAAAGGTTGTCCTCTAACCCCACCCGGACATTACCTCCTGCTAAGACTGATGCAGCCACATAGGGCATTTGATCTCGGCCTATTGAAAATGATGACCAATTCCAGTCGCTGGGGATGTTATTCACCATTGCCATGTAGGTATTTAAATCATTGGGTGCTCCCCAGGGTATTCCCATACAGAGCTGGATTAAAGCAGGGCTTTCTAGGATTCCTTCTTTCACTAATTGTTTGGCAAACCAAAGATGTCCTGTATCGAAGGCTTCAATTTCCGCTTTAACACCAAGAGCAGTCATCATGCTACCCATTTCCCGCAACATTCCGGGTGTGTTGGTCATGACATAGTCCGCTTCAGCGAAATTCATCGTTCCACAATCTAGAGTGCATATTTCAGGTAAACATTCGGCAATTGGCTCCATCCTACTTTCCGCACTCCCCATATCAGTTCCATCTTGCAATGGCAGTGGAGCCGATGGTGGCCCAAATACCATGTCTCCACCCATACCTGCCGTCAGGTTCAAAACCACATCAGTCTTTGAATCACGAATTCGATCTGTGAGTTCTCGATATAATTTAGGATCCCTAGATGCCACACCCGTTTCTGGGTCACGCACATGACAGTGCACAACGGCTGCGCCTGCTTTGGCTGCGGCGATAGCGCTGTTGGCTATTTGCTCAGGTGAGCGAGGAACTTCGGCGCTACGATCTTGGGTACTACCTGATCCTGTGATAGCGCAGGTGATAAAAACATTGGTATTAATACTTAGTGGCATGGCAAGGCTCGACTATTAAAATAAGGGTTTATAGTTCAGGAGCTAAATACACTCTACCTCTCTTTTTAAAGCATACTAAGTTTAAACGCAATAGGCGTTGTTTCAGGTTTAATTCGTTAGGACTATTCAGTGTATTCGCGCACCCTGTTCTATTAGTTTTTTCTGCACTTTGTTAATGTTAACGTCAGCGACGTCAACATTAGTTTGTATTGAAACAGCAGCAGCAACGCCAGCACCTTGGCCGTTGACAGCGCAACACATCATATTTCGAACCGCAGCATGGGAGTCACGATCACCACCTACGCTGCGACCAGTAACTAACAAGTGGCGAACACCTTTTGGGAGCATACTGCGGTAGGGCACCTGAAAGTAACGACCGGTCGTAGGCAAGATTAAAATGCCATAACCATCAATAAACTCTGGAAATATTCCGATACTATCGTCGAACTTACCCTGTTCACGGACATCGTGCGCAGTCATGTTATACACAGCATCAATTTTCCGAGTATCTCGAACACCAAGTGTCATTCCAAAGTTTCTTAGTTTTGCATTCTCACAACCAGGATTAAATTGTTTCAAGGCCTCAATGGCTAACATGGCTTGTCTGCGGCCTTCCATCTCTCCTTTTGTTAAATGATCAGGGTTGGTTGCATCCAGTCTGGCTAGGTGGATTAAGTTTAAATAACTAAGGTCCCCTTGATCGCTAATCGCACCCCAGGTGCCAGTAATAGTGTTTAAATTTTTGGGAATTAAGCCAGACTTAATGGCTTTTTCAAACGGCTTTTTTAAGTAAGGTGAAAATAGCTTGTCCTCTTTCCCTGAAGTTTCCATTGACCAATCTGGGCCACACCAATCACTATAGGTATGTGGGTCTGCTTTTACATTATCGATAAAACGTTTTTTGTCGACACCATTCATCGAGAACATTACAGAGGCGGCCATCATCTCCTCTATGGGTGTCTTATGTGTCACAGCACCCGCTCGATGAGCGACATCAGCATCGCCAGTGGCATCAATGACGCGTTTGGCCAGAATTGCTTCTCGACCCGCTTTGCTCTCTACTATGACTCCCTTAATAACGCCACCCTCAACAATAGGCGCGACCATGGTTCTGTGTAGCATTGGGGTAATACCGGCTTCTTCGACCAACACATCGGCGACATATTTAAAGGCCTCACCATCAATAGCATGACTATTGGACTGCGGCTCTGGATTGGAAGCGCCCATAGACTTTGCCCGATGCTCAAATTCTGCACCAATGCCTTCACTATCGACAGTTTTATCGTGGCGATACCAGGCAAAACCCTCGACGCCAACCTGAGTGAGATTACCCCCAAAACACCCATAGCGTTCAAGTAGGGTTGTTTCCGCACCGGCTCTTGATGAAGCAATAGCTGCAGCTAATCCGCCTGGTCCACTTCCGACTACGAGTACGTCTGTGTGACGTATGATTGGTGTTTCACGAGATGCTTCAGTAATAGTGTCCATGGAAGATAACCAAGTTACTTGCTTACTTTAAGGCTGCTGCCGATCAGAGAGCGTCAAAATATAGGAAACGATCTCATTTAATAGTCAATGAATCATAATCAAATATAGCTTAATAAAGAACTAAAATATGACCAGTTTAATTGGTTCGTATCTATGGTTTACAAACTGCCTTGACGAGGAAGATTCTCTGAGGGGCAAAATTTATCAGGTTTGTTTAAGCATCAAAACCCAAGATAGTGGACAAAGGTACTATTATCAGCACGCACTGAACGGACATCATTTGCAGGAAAACTATCATCTGGATATCCCATGGCGATGCAAATCATAATATTTTGATCATCAGGAATATTGGCGTACTCACGAACAACATCAGACTGCATGATTCCCTGGCCATTAATGACACATCCAATGCCGCGTTCCCAGGCTGCAAGTACAATTCCGTAGGCGAGCGATCCTAAACCGAAATGAGTAATAGCTGCGGGTTCCAGATACTTATCATAGGTTAGAACGAGGGAAACAGGTGCATCAAACTGACGAAAACCTCTTAGCATCCAGTCCATTCGTTTTTCTTTGTCGTCCCTTTCAATACCCATTGCCTCGAATAATTGAACGGCAACATCAATTTGATTTTGTCTATGCCCGCCGGCGTACTCTTCTTTGTAAGGGAAGTCGCGAACGTGAGGCTTACCAGCCAAGGTGTTTTTGGTATTCCCTTCTCGGATTTTATTAAGAACCTCACCGGCAACTGCATGGATATGCCAAGTCTGAGTGTTGTAGGATGAAGGAGCCCATTTAGCAGAGTTGATGATGTCATCAATGACGTCCTTGGGGACCGCTTTATCTTGAAACCCGCGAACACTTTTTCGCGACTCTGCAAACGCTGTAAAATTCATAAGTTTACCTATTTAATGAGAGTTAATAGAAAATTGAAATAAACTGACAGTCACTATGCTAATTTATTTTTTATAGAGATACAACGGCAGCTCTTCTAGCAATAAAAAAACCCCTCTGTATGGGAGGGGCTCTATTTCAAAATAAACCTGCTGTCTGTGGTTACCTATGAGTTTGATTTTACATTCTCAACTGCAAGGGATATTTCTTTTGGGCTGACTATTTCGCCAAAATCTTGGTTCAGCCATCGCACCAAGGATATACTCAGTATAAACAATATGGGAATTAAAGGGACAGAGCTAAGAACGGTAATTGACAAAACAGTGTCCAGAGCGCCTGACTGTAATATACCGGCAGTAATTAGTGCCAGAAGAACAGCCCATGCTAAGCGATTCCATCGTTTTGGCTCGGCATCACTGCGTAGGTTCTTAGCAGAGATACTGGAGAGCACATAGGCCGATGAATCAATGGTAGTAGCGTAAAAAATTATTGATAACAGGGTAAATATAAACAAAGTAAATTTACCAAAAGGTAAGCTTTGTATAACCAACGCATTAACAAATGACATACCTTGAGTGCTCAGAATTTCTTTGACAGCAAGGGTCCCAGTGGTTTCCAAATATAGAGAATACCCGCCCATCACTGCTAAGAAAAGCCAGGTACCCAAGCAGCCCCAACAGATCACGCCCAAGACTAACTGACGGATCGTGCGGCCACGAGAAATTCGGCCAAAGAACAATCCAACCATCCCGGTATAAGCGAGCCACCACCCCCAGTAAAATCCAGTCCAATCCTCGGGGAAACTGCCATTTTCAATGGGATCTGTCCAGGTAGCTGTGCTGATAAAATTGTTAAACATTAATCCAATACTATTAACCGTGAGGTCCATAATGAATACGCCAGGACCCGCTATTAGGACAAAGAAAATAGCGAAAATGGCTAAGACAATATTGATGTCAGCGAGTACTTTAATCCCAGATTTCAATCCTCGATAAACACTAGCGCCAAATAATAAAGTCCATAACGAGAGTACGCTCATCTTAATCATCATACTGTCAGGGACTTCAAACAAGGTAGATAGCATTGCGGAGAGTAAAGGTACCCCCAAGCCAAGAGATGTTGCCACGCCACCAACAATACCCAGGACAATTAAAATATCGATGATTGTTTTTATTTGATCACGCCCACGTTTTGGCAATGCACCATCACAGGCACTGCTTATACGAAGCACTGGATAGCGTTTTACATAGAGCATATAGGCAATCGGCACCGCCGGTAGTGCATACATTGACCATGGCACGATACCCCAATGCAGCAGCGGATACATGTGAGCCCACTCAAAGGACTTAGTTGATCCGACCTCGATACCCAGAGGCGGGGTTTGCAAGTAAAAGATTGGTTCTGCAAAACCCCACGCAATGACACTGGCACCTATGGCTGTGGTGAACATCATAGCTACCCAGTGCATATCTGAATATTCAGGTGACTCGTCTGGTGCACCTAATTTGACGTGAGCATAGCGCCCGAGGACCAGCCACAGACAAAACAGAAAAGCACTTATACCAACGATAAGATATAGCCACAAAAAATTGGTCATTATAATCTTGCGGCCATCTGCAAGGATTTGTGATGCACTTTCAGGAAAAATCATGAGGGGAATTGCGCAAACTAAAACAATGATGACAGCTGGAATAAATACAGCCCAGTCTACTTCTGGTTCAGAGTTACTCATATTGTGATGATCCTTCAAGGAATTATTTTTGTGATTGCTTTAGGATTAGGATAACACAAGCAAAACATAACGCATAAATACGGGGAAAACCTTGGCAAGTTTTCATAATCAGCCAGCTAAAAAAGAATAGTCATTGCAGTTACCCAACTTGAGTTGTAAGTTAACCCAACTGAGTTGTTGTGTAGACTGATGAAATAGAACAATAGTGAAATGAGGAAGCGTCCCATGAGCAAGGATTATTTGAGTACTCTATTTACCATTTTTATAACTTTTGTAATTTCAGCATCAAGCGTTGGTATGGAGACGGATCAATTGCTTGCAAGCATTAAGGATGAGATCCCAGCTCGTGAACATGGAGAAGGGCATTATGATCAGTTGATTATCCGAGGTGCCTATATGATTGATGGAAGTGGTGCCCCAGCTACTGGACCTGTGGATGTGGTTGTTGAGCAAAATCGTATCGTCGAAGTGAGGACTGTTGGTACACCAGGTATTCCTATTGACCCTAAGTCTCGGCCACAATTAATAGACAAGAAAAATTTTAAGGTTCGAGAAATCGATGCCCAGGGTAAGTATTTGCTGCCAGGTTTTGTTGATTCACACACTCATATTCACTCACCCAGTCATGGTCAAAAGGTTTCAGCGGACTACATTTTTAAGCTTTGGTTAGGCCATGGTATTACAAGCACAAGAGAGGTGTTTGGCCTTGACGGAGAGAGCCGGGTCTTGGCATTAAAAGAGCTGAGTGATAAAAATGCTATCACTGCCCCTCGAATTACAGCCTTTCCTTATTTTGCTATGCCTGTAGATGGTGATAAAAAACTACCCTCCATTAGTTCCGCAGATGATGCTCGGAAAAGAGTGCGTCACTTAAAGCGTATTGGTGCAGATGGGATTAAATTCATGGGTGCTCCAGAGGAGATTTTATGGGCCGCTTTAGACGAGGCGGATAAATTGGAGTTAGGCACTACCATGCACCATGCACAGTTAAATGTGGCCCATGCCAATGTTATGGATACCTCGAGTCATGGTTTGGACTGCATGGAGCACTGGTACGGATTACCAGAAGCGCTTTTTACCGATAAGGTAATACAAAATTATCCCTCAGACTATATTTACAGTAATGAGCAGCAGCGTTTTGCACAAGCCGGACGTTTATGGAAACAGGCAGCTGGACCAGGCACTGATCGTTGGAACGAGGTAATGGACACATTGCTGGAACGCGATTTCTGTTTGAGCCCTACTTTCACTATTTATTTAGCTAGTCGAGACCTTATGAGGGCTTACACTGCCGAGTGGCACTATGAATATACATCACCTGAACTATGGGACTTTTATAGGGCTAGCCGAGAGAAGCACGGTTCGTTCTTCTTCAACTGGACGACTCAAGATGAAATAGAGTGGAAGCACAACTATAAGTTATGGATGCAATTTGTTAATGAGTATAAAAATCGTGGTGGTAAAGTAGTTGTCGGCAGTGATACCGGATATATCTATAGTCTTTATGGTTTTGGTTATGTTCAAGAGTTAGAGCTGTTGCAAGAGGCTGGTTTCCATCCCTTGGAGGTAATTCGCGCAGCTACAAAAATTGGTGCTCAAGTTCTGGGTAAAGACAATGAGTTAGGTACTATTCAAGTGGGTAAAAAGGCTGACATGATCATCGTCGATGAAAACCCATTGCATAACTTAAAATCTTTATACGGCACTGGAGTGCCTAAGCTAAATGAAAAAACTCAGACAGTTGAGCGTGTTGGCGGCGTTCGATGGACGATCAAAGACGGTATTGTTTATGATGCTCGTGCGCTTCTGGCCGATGTTCGCGCTATGGTCAAAGCTAGAAAGATAGAAGCTGGAATGGATCCCAAAGTACCCATGAGCGTTGAAAACTAGGGTTAGCATAGCTTAAGGTTGATATATTTAAACAGACATCAGTTTAGTCAGTAGTGTGATTGAGTATGAGTTTGATACGTTCCAATTCTGTGACTTTATGGGTATATTCATTGATTATGGCTCTCACAAGAAACTCTCAATATGCTACTGATAGATAAAAAAACAAAACAGATTGAGCACTGCAGTGCCCAAAACATCACTTCGGATGTGCTTACATCCACTGAGCCTCTGATTTTAAAGGGTCTTGTGGCAGACTGGCCGTTGACCAAGTTAGGCCGAGAGTCCGCTCACAAAGCCAGTGAATACTTGCTACAGTTTTATAATAACAAGCCGGTTAATGTGGCGCTTGGAGAGCCAAGTACAAAAGGAAGAATCTTCTACAGTAGTGATTTCACAGGATTCAACTATCAATCACTCAGAGTTAGTATGAAGATTTTGCTCGATAAACTTGAACAACACTCTTCTGACAGTTCCCCGCCAACCATTTATATGGCATCTACTATGGTTGACCACTGGTTACCTGAGTTTCGCAACGAGAATGACCTTCTACTCGCCCCTATTAATCCCTTGGCGAGCATTTGGATAGGCAACAAAACTAGAATAGCCGCCCATTATGATTTGCCTGACAATATTGCCTGCTCGGCTGTTGGTCGACGACGTTTTACATTGTTCCCGCCGGAGCAAATGGATAATTTGTATCCCGGCCCAATTGATCTAGCACCTGGAGGTCAATCGATTAGCTTGGTCGATTTTCACGAACCAGACTTTGAGAAGTATCCGAAATTTCATCAGGCAATACAGGCAGCTCAGGTTGCTGAATTGGAGCCAGGGGATGCTATATTCATTCCCAGTATGTGGTGGCATCATGTTGAAAGTCTAGACACGCTTGGTGTGTTGGTTAATTATTGGTGGCGTCAGTCGCCAAGATATATGAGTTCGCCTATGAATACTTTGAACCATGCACTGTTAACGATGAGGCATTTGCCTCCAGAGCAGAAAGCGGCTTGGAAAGATATTTTTAATCGTTATATTTTTGATGCTAATGAACAAACTCATAATCATATACCTGAAGAGGCCCTCGGTATTTTGGGCTCAATAGATGAAGAGTTAGCTAAAAAAATCCAGACGTTGATGCTCGACAAATTAAAATAAAAAAGGGATTTAATCCAGATACTCAATAGCTAATTATTGATCCAATTATGGCGATGATGTGATTTGTGAGGTGATTAAAAAAGAGCGGCCAACCTTTTACGACCGCTCTTTTTAGAATATCTGCTACCGCGAGATGTTGTAGCCAGTCTGCTCCAAAACAAATCGATCTTCGGACAGCCTTCCTACTGCTTGAACTTTACCTTCTTCATTGAAGACAAATCGAGTAACAACGTGTTGCTCGAATGGTAAATCAACAACCGTATCCACGTCTTTACCAGTTGACCAAACATAAACGATATTATCTTTACTTAGCACCTCGTTAATCTTTAGTTCGAATGGCCAATCATCGGCGTTGCCTGTTTCTAAGTCAGCAATAAGCTCTGATTTGTTGGAGTTATTGCTAATTATTCCTCGAGCGACTTCAATCTTCACTTTCTTTCCATCACGCATAACAGTAGCTTTGACTGGTTCACCTGGCTTTCCTCGAAAAGAGAGTTTCCCCATATTCTCTTTATTAACTGTCATACCATTTACTTCAACAAAATCGTCCCCTGATTTGAGAACTTTTGAGGCCGGACTATCCGCAATAACGCGATCGATGATCATTTTGTCTTGGTTATTATTATTCCATATAAAACCAAACCCAACATAGCGGCCCCCGAACACTTGGCCGTCGTCAGCAAAATTATTTTTAACGTACGTAATAGTCGCATCTTTGCCCGTCGCTTGCGCTTTCAGCCAGTTGACTGCAACTAGTTCATTTGATGAGGACTCTCCGGCCTCATGGTGGGCAGCTAAGGACGCATTACAAATCAGCAAAGCTGCAAATATGGAAACTACTAGTTTAATATTCATTAGAAAAGTCCTTTATCGTGAATGTATTAGATACTTGAATCTACAACAAATGTGGCGAAAATAATGCCTACCAAGTAAGACTAGTCACTAATGTATAGTAACGCAACAAAATAGAGATCGATAATTACCTTCATGTTTAAAATGTTGACTCGAATCAAAATGTTGATGGCCGCTTAAAATCTCAGTTTTGATAAAAATGTAGGCAACACCTCAAAGACAAATGTAGACTATAAAATAAAATCGATTTGATGCACCGGATTTGGAGTGAATAATGCAGTTTTTTAGAGGAATAATTTTTCTGTCAGCGTTGACTATAGGTTATGTTCATGCGGTTAGCGCAACTGACGAAATAGTTTATAAACAGGCAAAAGAATTGAGTTCAAAAAGCTTAAGAAGTGATTTGGCCTATAAAATAATAGAGAGCCTAACCACAGAAGTGGGTCAACGTCAGGCGGGTAGTGAGGCAGAGAAAAGAGCCAGAGATTGGGGCGTTGCAAAGTTTAAACAGCTGGGGTTCGAAAATGTTCGCGTTGAGCCTTTTGAAGTGGATTACTGGCAGCGTAACTTAGAACAGGCAGAAATTATTTCTCCGTTCCCTCAGAAGTTAATTATTACAGCCTTAGGTGGCAGTGTTGCAACCCCTGCTAATGGTTTGACTGGGGAAATTGTAATCTTTCCAACTTTACAGGCACTTAAAGATGCTCCTATGGAGGGGTTAGAGGACAAAATCGTATTTGTAGATGAGTTTATGACAAGGACTCAAGACGGATCAGGCTACGGAGTTGCTGTACAAAAACGGTCAGGAGCGGCTAATGAGGCAGGCAAAAGAGGAGCAGCAGCAGCCCTGATCAGATCAGTGGGAACAGACCATCATCGATTCCCTCATACGGGTCAGATGAGCTACGAAAAGGGGCTACCTAAAATTCCTATTGCTGCATTATCTGCACCGGACGCCGATCAGTTAGGGCGAGCGGTTTTGCTAGGGAAAGTAGAAGTTAAATTAGTTATCGATGTTGAGACAAAGGGCAAGCGCCAATCTGGGAACGTGATAGGCGAGATACCTGGTCACACTGATGAGATTGTTATTATTGGTGGCCATCTAGATAGCTGGGATTTAGGAACTGGCGCAGTGGATGATGGAGCAGGTATCGGCATAACAGTGGGTGCGGCAAAATTGATTCTAGATATGAGCCAAAAACCTCGTCGTACTATTAGAGTGGTAATGTTTGGTGCCGAAGAAGTTGGATTGGTTGGCGCAAGAGCTTATGCCAAGCAACACAAGTTTGAAATTGACAAGCACATAGTAGGAGCCGAGTCAGACTTTGGAGCTGGAAAAATTTGGAGTTTTGAAACTAGATTTGCTAACAGTAAGCTCGCTATGGCTCAAGAGATGCACAAAGTTCTCGAGCCTTTGGGTATCGCTTTAGGAGGGAATAAAGCTTCAGGTGGGCCTGATATGGGGCCTTTGCGGACGATGGGAATGCCAGTGGTTACACTTAAACAAAATGGCTGGGATTATTTCGACCTCCATCACACGCCGGATGATACGTTTGACAAAATTAATCCAGCTGACATCGCTCAAAATGTAGCGGCCTACTCAGCCTTTGTGTGGATGGCTGCAAATATAAAAGGACATTTTCGCGAGGACTGAGATTTTACCCCTCTTCTTCGGAGAACCAAATCGGGGTTAGATTTCACTAACCCCGAACTGAGCGAGAGGCAGGCTAGATATCGTAATCTATTACCTCGTAACCCAAAGCTTCCAGTTGCGGCCGCAGCGTCTTGGCATCCCCAACCACGACCATAAGCATCTCATTAATATTTAGGTGCTTTGTGGCCAATGCGTTAATTTCATCTTTAGTAATAGTTTCTACTATTTCATTGCGCTCATCGACAAACCCTGGTGTTAGATTGTGTTCGAGAATTTGCGCCAAGAACCCTAATTTAGCTCGCGGAGTTTCATACTTGAGTGCATCTTTTTGATTGATAGCACTGCGCATAAAATCCAACTCCTCATCACTGATTCCTTGTTCCGCATAGGTTTTTATTTCATCTACAAATTCAATAATTGATTTATCTGTCGCATCAGCTCTAACTTCTGCGCTAGCAGTGTATGAGCCCGAGAGTTTGTCTCCACTGAAGTAAGAGCGTGCACCGTAGGTATACCCTTTGTCCTCACGTAAATTAAGGTTAATCCGACTATTAAACGCACCACCTAGAGCGAAGTTCATTAATGATGCTTTGTAAAACTCACCAGTAATATCTTCTTTCAAAGAGCGCTTACCAATGCGGATTGCTGATTGGGCTGCATCATCTTTATTGACCAAGTAAATGACACCAAGTTTAGTGTCTGGTTGGGGGATAGAGAGACTCAGTTTCTCTCCCGAACCCTCCCATGCTTTAAAGAGCGATAGGGATTGACTGGTTTTAGCTTGGCCTAGGTCTGAAACCACGATCAATTGGCCATTAGCCGGTTTAAGATGCCGGGAATAGAAGTCCTTGATATCCTCTATTGAGATATTAGACAGTGTTTCTTCGTTACCAGAGCCGGATATTCCAGCAATGTTATCTTGATTAAGCAGCTGTCTATAAGCTGTAGAGGCGAGATAACCGGCATCTTTTTTGTTATTGATGGCACCCTGTATAGAATTATTCTTCAATCGCTCAAATTCACTTTCAACAAACGCAGGTTGCCTCAGTTTCTCATAGGCTAGCAATAAGGTTGCATCGAGATTCTTTGTAAGACTACTGATATTAACATTCATGTAATGATTGCCAGCGTAAATAGAGATACTGCTACCAAGCTTTTCCAGAGCATTGCTCATTTCCTCAGCACTACGCTCAGTGGTTGACTCATTTAACATGGCAGCCAGTAATTGTGCTGTCCCAGCTTTATCTTTTGAAGAGTAATAATGGCCCGCAGGGATTTTAAGAAGCATTGAAGTCGTCGGAGTTTCAGAGCTTTGAGCGCCTAAAATAGAGATGCCATTGTCAAGACTACTTTCCCACATAGATGGCACATCAACGGCCTTATTGGCCCCAGCAGTGGGGATTTTACTTCGATCAAAGGTATCTTTGTTCTTATCAGCGGCAATAGCATTAGACGCCACTGCATTATTTTCGCCGGTGCTTCTGGCAGGGGGTACAAAATTATCACTGGCTGCGATTGCTGAAAGCTGTCCCTTGGGGACGACACTCATAATGACAGCATGTTGGTCCTTGATATATTTTTTATAGACCCGCATTACGTCTTCTTTAGTCACTGCATTGTACCGCGCTATATCTTCCCCAATATAATTTGGGTTATTAGAAAATGTTTGGTTCGCAGCTAGTTGGCTCACCTTTCCTGAGACACTTTGTAATCCAAATATAGAACCTGATTCTATTCCTGCTTTGACCTTAATCAGGTCATCCTCTTCTACACCGCGCTCTTCAAATTCTATCAAGCTATCGCGAATAACTTGCTCGATATCGGCAAGAGACTTTTGGGAAGCTGGATGGGGCAGGGCATAAAAATTAAATGTACAGGCTAATTCAGCACAGGGATGACTTACTGAGGCTTGGACTGCTATCTGGGTTTTAACAAGATTTTTATAGAGAAGAGATGTCTTACCACCCCCCAAAATACTAGATAGAACATCTAGTGGAGCTTCATCTTCATGTCGAAGTGAAACGGTCGGATATGACATATAAATGAGTGACAGGTGGACGTTGTCCTCCATAGAGATATACCGATCAGCATCAATTTCAAAGCTAGGCTTTTCAGGCATTTCTACTTGAGGGCCGGCAGAGATGGGTCCAAAGTATTTTTGAACGAGAGTCAAGGTTGCGGTTTTGTCTATATCACCGCCGATGGTTAGGGTGGCATTATTAGGTCCATACCAGCGCTGAAAGAACGCTTTGAGGTCGTTGAGATCTGCTCGATCAAGGTCATCCATATACCCGATGACAGGCCAAGAGTAGGGATGCCCTTGGGGATACAGAGCCTCCGAGACGCGCTCGTTAAGTTGGCCATAGGGTCTGTTATCTACTCGCTGCCCACGCTCGTTCTTTACTGTTTCTCGTTGAACTTCAAATTTTTCTTGGGTTACCGCATCTAGAAAGAAACCCATTCGATCAGCTTCCAACCACAACACTTTTTCTAGCTGGTTGGCGGGAACGGTCTGATAGTAATTAGTACGATCCGTATTGGTTGAACCGTTCATTGTGCCGCCAGCTTCAGTAACCAATTTAAAGTGCTGCTCATCAGCCACATTATCAGAGCCTTGAAACATCATATGCTCAAAGAAGTGAGCAAAACCTGATTTACCAAGATCTTCTCTGCCCGAACCAACATGGTAGGTGATGTCTACATGCACTAGGGGATCCGAAGTGTCTTGATGCAAAATGACAGTCAGGCCATTGTTTAGTTCATATTTACTGTAGGGAATAACTACGTCAGCATTTTGATTATTAACTTGCTCAATGAAGTTAATTCCTTGAATACTAATGTCTGCTCCAGACACCACGGTTTGTTGATCATTGTTTTGACATGCTGATACGCAGAAAGCTATCAGAACCCAAGTCCAGTTTTTCAATGTCGTACTCCTAAAATAAAATTTAAGACTTAAATGATTGATTATTTTGCTCTCAGGCGCATACACTTGGCAAAATGAAGGTACAGTTATTCTGACTAAACTTTGAGAGAATACAAGCAAGATTAAACCTATTTTGCTTGTTTTGTGACCAGTCCGTCTCTTTGATGAATAATCGTTTGATTTCCTGACTGATTGAGTTGAAGTGGAGCAATATGAAAATATATCACCAACAAGTATTACTAAGCATTTTGGCATTGAGTTTATTATTGGGATCTTGCTCAGAATCTCAGTTATCAAACGATAATGAACGGGCAACATTTGACTATCCCAAAACGGTAAAAGGCAACGTTGTTGACGAGTATTTTGATACTCGAGTGCCGGATCCTTATCGCTGGTTAGAGGATGATATGAGCCATGAAACAGGTGAGTGGGTCATGGCACAAAACAAAGTTACGCAAAATTATTTAAGTGTGATTCCCTACAGAGAGAAAATTAGGGATCGTATTGAAAAGTTGTGGAATTATGAGAAAGTGGGTGCGCCATTTGAGGAAGGAGGATTTACCTACTTTTACAAAAACGAAGGGCTCCAGAATCAGTATGTAATTTATCGTATAGCTAGGGACGGCCAAACAGAGATATTTCTGGACCCTAATAGCTTTAGTGATGATGGTACGACATCCCTTTCTTCCCTTAGTTTTTCCCAAGACGGTTCTTTGGCCGCTTACTCTATTTCTGAAGCCGGAAGTGATTGGCGCAAAATCCTAGTCATTGATGCTGTAACAAAAGAGGCCATTGAAGAACCAATCGTCGATGTTAAGTTCTCTGGAATTGCATGGAGAGGACAGGAGGGCTTCTACTATTCAAGTTATGATAAACCTCAAGGAAGCGAGTTATCAGCTAAAACTGACCAGCACAAACTTTACTTCCATCAGCTGGGTACATCGCAAAAAGAGGATAAAGTTATATTCGGTGCTACTGCCGAACAAAAGCGCCGCTACGTAGGAGGAAGTGTTACCGAAGACGGCCGTTATCTGATTATTTCAGGTGCTATCTCTACCACAGGTAACGATCTGTATTTGAAAGATCTTACTGAACCAAATTCTCCTCTTGTCACGATACTGGATGACACTGACGCTGAGGCGTATGTGATTGATAACGCGGACACTAAGCTTTATATAGTGACCGATAAAGACGCACCCAATCAAAAAATCGTTACAGTGGATGCTAGTGATCCCCGTCCTAAGAATTGGAAAGACTTTATTCCTGAGGCTGAAAACGTACTACTACCCTCAACCGGAGGAGGGTACTTTTTTGCCGAATACATGATCGATGCACTGTCGACAGTTTATCAGTACGACTACAGTGGAAATCGATTGAGAGAAATTACACTCCCTGGACTTGGCAGTTCGGGTAGCATTAGCGGAAAACGTAAAGCAGAGAAACTTTATTACTCTTTTAGTAACTACAATACCCCAAGCACTATTTATGAGCTTGATCTAGAGTCTAATAGGTCCAAGGTGTATCGCGAATCTGGCGTTGAATTTAATAGTGATGATTACGTATCAAAACAAGTGTTTTATTCATCAAAAGATGGGACGCGAATCCCTATGATGATCACCCATAAAAAAGGCCTTGTCTTGGATGGCAAGAATCCCACCATGCTCTATGGCTATGGGGGTTTCAATATTAGCATTACGCCAAGTTTTAGTACTACCAATGCGTTCTGGTTGGAGCAGGGGGGTATTTATGCGGTTCCCAACCTGCGCGGCGGAGGTGAGTATGGTAAGCGCTGGCATGATGCGGGGACGCAGCTTAATAAGCAAAATGTCTTTGATGATTTCATCTCAGCAGCAGAGTACCTGATAGCTAGTGGATACACCTCTAGCGACTATCTTGCAGTCAATGGGCGCTCCAACGGGGGGCTACTGGTTGGCGCCGTTTTAACCCAGAGACCTGATTTGATGAGAGTTGCACTGCCCGGTGTAGGGGTCTTAGATATGTTGCGCTACCATACATTTACAGCTGGAGCAGGCTGGGCATATGATTATGGCACCGCTGAGCAAAGTCGAGAAATGTTCGAATATTTACAAGGTTACTCCCCTGTCCACAACGTTAGGCAACAAGCTTATCCTGCAACTATGGTCACTACAGGAGATCATGATGATCGGGTTGTTCCTGCGCACTCGTTTAAGTTTGCAGCACATCTGCAAGGTAAGAATACAAGTCAAAGCCCGATGTTAATACGCATTGAGACTGATGCTGGGCATGGTGCTGGTACGCCCGTTTCAAAAATTATCGAACAATATGCAGATAAGTTTGGCTTTACTTTGTTCAATATGGGCTTTAATGAACTACCCTATCAATATGGAGAAAATTAAAGGCGCCATAAAATTAGCAGTTGGATCGTAGTCTGGTAGCTTCACTGTTATAGTGGCCCTTTCAAAAGGGTGATAATGGATTTACAAGGTCTGCCCAGAGGTTCTTTTCATAATCCAACGCCGGAACTTAACCGTATCTTTGCGGCAATAAACATTTAATACACATTATGGAGTTATCATGAAACAGATGTTAAAAGTAGCTATCGCATTAGGTTTTTTTGCCGCGGGAAGTTTGTCCCAAGCCGCCTGTTCCTTCGATGTGGAGGTCGGTGATTATCTAAAGTTTAGTGCAGCTGATATGACAGTGGAAAAAAGCTGCGAGTCTATTACTGTCAATCTGAAACATACTGGACAGTTACCTGCAAAGATAATGGGTCACAATTGGGTGTTGTCTAAAAACGCCGATGTGCAAGCTTTGGCCACAGAGGGTATGAGCGCCGGATTAGCGGCAGATTATGTTCCTCCTGGAGATGCCAGAGTCGTTGCTTTTACATCTGTCATTGGGGGTGGTGAGAGTACGAGCCTGACGTTTTCTACGGCTGGGTTAACCGCTGGTGAGGGCTATACTTTCTTTTGTTCTTTTCCCGGACATTCCTACAGTATGCGCGGCGCGTTTAACGTCAATTCCTAACGGATAATTGTCGAAAAGGCCGCCTCAGGGCGGCCTCTAGCGAGATATTCTATTTTAGGAATTGGTTCGCTACCTTTCTACAAACGCTCGTTCAATCACGTATTCACCCATATGCCCATTTCGAGCTTCAGAGAATCCTCGATCCTCCAGAATCTTGCACATATCTTTTAGCATGCTTGGGCTGCCACAGAGCATAAAGCGATCATCTTGCTTGTTTGGTAGGGGCATATTTATATCGATAAATAATTTTCCACAGGTCATCATCTCAGTGACACGCCCGTTGTTTTCAAAAGGTTCTCGGGTGACAAGAGGGTAGTAAATCAGTTTCTGCTTAACGAATTCCCCAAAATATTCGTGTTCAGGCAGCTCGTTTTTTATGTAATCACTGTAGGCTAGCTCTGAGATATAGCGAACACCATGGGTTAAGATTATCTTATCAAATTGCTCATAAACCTCTGGATCTTTAATAATACTCATAAAAGGGGCTAGGCCGGTTCCAGTGCCTATTAAATAAAGATTTTTCCCAGGTAACATCTGATCAGTGATTAATGTCCCAGTCGGTTTTTTACCAATTAGGATTTCATCCCCAGGTTTAAGATGTTGTAATTTAGAGGTCAGTGGTCCATCTTCTACCTTGATGCTAAAAAATTCCAACTCATCTTCATAGTTTGCGCTCGCAATACTGTATGCGCGCATCAATGGCTTATTTTCATGTTCAAGCCCGATCATGACAAAGTGCCCATTTTTAAATCTAAAACTAGGGTCTCTTGTAGTTTTAAAGCTAAATAGGCTGTCATTCCAATGATGAACACTGGTGACGGTCTCAGTAATTAGTTTTGCCATGAAGACAACCTTTGTAAAATTGAAGCGATAAGGGTAAAAATTTAGCGGCGAATTATAAGGAAATTTGCCAACTAGGTATACTCTAAATAAGAGCCGTATTGCATACGCCTGTTGATATAAGGCCAATTAACAATTTTTGCGAGAATTTTCTGCAGAGCTTATATTGTCCAGGGGTCTGGCGCGTCTGAGTTGATTTCGAATCGGACCAGAGCTTCGCTCAGCACAGAAGAATCTAATAATTGTAGTCTCACTAAAGATTCAATGGCTGCGAGGGCTATATTATATTTATCAACTTCAAAAAAGCCTCGTAAAACGGCTCGTTGATCACTCCGACCAAAACCATCTGTTCCTAGGGCGATAAAACGACCTTCTACGTAAGGAGCAATAAGTTGAGGCAGTGCTGCGACATAGTCTGTTGCTGCAATGATTGGGGCATCGCCGGATAGACATTCTTGCACGTGACTTTTTTTAGGGGTCTCAGACGGACTTAATCGATTTTCTCTTTCAACAGATCTCGCCTGTTTTGCTAACTCGGTAAAACTAGTGACGCTAAAGATATCACTACTAATATTAAACTGCTCGAATAATAAATCTGCCGCAGCGATAACTTCATTGAGGATAGTTCCAGAGCCTATCAGTCGCACTGTTGATTGATCAGAGTCTTTACCTCGGTTTTGTATTTTGTACATACCACGGATAACGTCTTCTTCTACATTAGAAGGCATGTCAGGCTGGACAGTGTTTTCATTCATCACTGTGATGTAATAAAACTCATCTACATTTAATTCCATCATTTGTTGCATCCCATGATGCATGATAATGGCAAGTTCGTAAGCATATGCGGGGTCATAGGCACGACAGTTGGGTACGGTCGAGGCAACTAAGTGGCTGCTACCATCCTGATGTTGTAATCCTTCGCCTGACAGGGTTGTGCGTCCCGCGGTGGCTCCCAACAAAAAACCTCTGGCACGCTGATCAGCGGCAGCCCAAATTAAATCTCCTACACGCTGGAAGCCGAACATTGAATAGTAGATATAAAAAGGTAAGGTTGGAGTATCGTGGATAGCATAGGATGTTGCAGCGGCGGTCCAAGATGAAAGAGCACCGGCTTCATTGATCCCCTCTTCGAGTAGTTGTCCATTTTTGACCTCTCTATAAAACATCATAGATTCAGAGTCTTCTGGTTTGTACAGCTGGCCGAGGGGAGCATAAATACCTATTTGACGAAATAGGTTGTCCATACCAAAGGTTCTTGCTTCATCTGCGACGATTGGCACAATGCTCGGTCCCAAAGTCTTGTCTTTAAGCAAACCACCAAGCATACGAACAGCAGCCATGGTGGTGGACATTGATTTGCCTTTGGGCTGCATTGCAAACTTGGCGTATTGACTGATATCTGGGATTAAAGAGGAGCCGCTCTTTTTGAGCGAAGCATCGCTGAGACTAAATTTTCGAGCGGGCAGGGAGCCGCCCAAGGCCTCACGTTTTCCAATCAAATATAACATCTCGGGACTATCAGGGGCTGGTTTGTAAAAATTTAATTCTTCTAAATCACTGTCACTTAAGGGTAGTGAAAAGCGGTCTCTAAAAGCGGTTAACGCATCAATATCCAAACTCTTAGCTTGGTGAGAAGACATTCGGCTTTCACCAGCGCCCCCCATACCAAAGCCTTTTTTGGTCTTAGCTAAAATAACTGTTGGCTTTCCTTTATGGGCTTTAGCAGCTGCGAATGCGGCATACAGCTTTCGTAAATCATGTCCACCACGCTTTAATTTGTTAATCTCTACGTCAGTCATGTGGGCAACTAAAGCACTGGTTGCCGGATCAGTGTCAAAAAATTTAGCACGGTTATAGTCGCCATCTTTTGACCCTAGATCTTGATATTCCCCATCAACGGTTTCGGCAAATCGACGTAATAGAACTTGATCGGCATCTCTAGCAAACAAACCATCCCACTCTGACCCCCAAAGTACTTTAATAACGTTCCATCCTGCGCCGATAAAAAGACTTTCGAGTTCTTGAATAATCTGACCATTACCTCTAACAGGGCCATCTAGGCGCTGTAAATTACAGTTGACAATAAAGGTGAGGTTATCCAGGCCTTCTCGAGCCGCAAGTGTAAGTCCGCTAATAGATTCTGGTTCGTCCATTTCCCCGTCGCCAAAAACACCCCATACATGGCGATCAGTAGTTTTTGATAAACCTCTTCCCTCTAGGTAGCGCATATAACGCGCTTGATAAACAGCATTTAATGGGCCTAATCCCATAGAACCTGTAGGGAACTGCCAAAAATCGGGCATTAACCATGGGTGGGGGTAAGAGGACAGGCCGTTGCCTGCAACTTCTTGTCGATAATTAGACAGTTGGTTCTCGTCTAGCCGGCCCTCGAGAAAAGCCCGAGCATAAACTCCTGGTGCAGAGTGGGGTTGGAAATAAACCAAATCCCCAGCGAAGTCGCTAGTTTTTGCTCGAAAGAAATGATTAAAACCGGTTTCAAAAATTTCAGCTGCTGAAGCGTAACTCGCTATGTGTCCGCCGAGGCCGCCGTACGCTTTGTTGGCGCGCATGACCATTACCAGTGCATTCCAGCGATTTATGGCTGTAATTCGTTCCTCCAGTTCTAAATTACCTGGGTAGGCACCCTGTTGGTCTAAGGAGATAGAGTTGCGATAAGCGGAGAAAGGTTGGGCATTCGCAGCCCCTCCTGTATTTCTGATTACTTCTTCTATTTGTCTCAGTAAAAATTGAGCTCTTTCCGGTCCAGAAATTGAGCTGACAGAAAGCATAGAGTCAATCCACTCTTGAGTTTCAACTGGATCGCTATCGGGGATATCAGTGCCACTATTGAACGGCTTCATAGCTTAGAGCTCACTTTTAGATATGGGCAAAGTTTAAGCTGGTTATTGTAGTAGGTTTTGCCGTT
>ERZ1048068.843-NODE-843-length-25706-cov-10.964095_pt1 | contig 25706 bp, 38 predicted proteins | sample MGYA00383098_ERZ1048068 | MGnify/ENA primary metagenome ERZ1048068 (study PRJEB29581, sample SAMEA5548368) | metagenome | biome: marine; feature: coastal; material: water | depth 1 m | study: Short-term variability in the microbial, nano- and picoplankton... | reverse complement strand
GACATCGTCTTTGCCGGTGGAGGTGAGGAACTCCACTGGTCGCTCAGCTGCTTATTTGACGCTATGGGCGCCCTGTCCACGCAGTATAACGAGGCTCCCGATCAAGCTTCTCGTGCCTACGACGTGGATCGCGATGGCTTTGTGATTGCCGGAGGTGGCGGCATGGTCGTGCTGGAGTCCCTAGACCATGCATTGGCTCGCGGCGCCAACATTTACGCTGAAATCGTCGGCTACGGTGCGACCAGTGACGGCTACGATATGGTCGCACCTTCGGGTGAAGGTGCCGTGCGCTGCATGCAGCAAGCAATGGCCACCGTTGATGGTTCGATTGATTACATTAATGCCCACGGTACTAGCACGCCGGTAGGTGATATTCAGGAGCTTAATGCCGTCAGGGAAGTCTTTGGCAGTCATGAAGACGGCCCTTGGATTGGTTCTACAAAATCACTCAGCGGGCATTCATTAGGCGCTGCTGGGGTTCAGGAAGCTGTCTACTCGCTGCTAATGATGCGCGAAGACTTCATCGCCGCATCGGCGAATATCAACCAACTCGACGACGGCGCTGCGGGCCTCAAAATCGCCAGAGAGCGTATCGATCAGGCAGGGCTGAATCGAGTCATGTCGAATAGCTTTGGCTTTGGTGGCACCAACGCTACGCTAATTTTTCAGCGCTATAACGACGCCTAGCCCAGAAAATCAGCTCTCGCGATGCGACGTTGACGAGCCACCGTTAAAGAGTAGCCGCGGGAGAGAGAAACTCCGACACCAAAATGACGTCTAGGGCATCGCCCTCTAAAAGGGTGGTGCCAGCTGGAATCACTGCCAAAGCACTTGCCCGTCCAGCGCTACTCAGCACGCCACTACTTTGATCACCCGCTAGCTTGGCTACAGGTGTAGGTTGACTATCGAGCACAACACGAAGGTACTCCTCACGTGTTCCCGGACGAGGCCTGCTGAAGGCCGCTACGGCTTTGAGTCGGCGCAGTTCAGGCACTTTCGCCCCCTGAGCGGCCAGTAACCAGGGTTTCACCAGCAACCCGAAGGTCACCCAGCTAGAAACCGGGTTACCCGGCAACCCAAATATGGGACATCCAGCCACTGCTCCAAAAGCAAAAGGCTTGCCCGGCTTCAGGGCTAACTTCCAGAGATTTAATGTACCTCGCTGCTCAATTTGCGCTCGGACGTGGTCCTCCTCCCCCACAGACACCCCACCAGACGTAATTATGCAGTCGGCAGACTTAGCCGCGGCCTCAAGGGTCTCACCGGTGAGCACCGGATCATCAGGTACATTCGGATAGTGCAATGGCTCCATTCCCAGCATTCGAATCTGGCTGCACAACTGAGTGCCATTGCTATTAAATATTTGCCAAGGCTCAGGCTCACTCCCTGGATCAACAAGCTCATCACCCGTGGTGATCACTGCAACGCGCAGCGGCCGATAAACCGACAGCTGGTGGCGCCCCACCGAAGCCGCCAATCCCAAGTCCTGTGGCATCAGAAGCTGACCAGCTCGTAAGACGGTGTCGCCTGCGCCAATGTCACTGCCCCGACGACGTATATTCGCACCCTCAGCAGGTTGCTCGACCACTGTCACCAACCCCGCCTGTTCCCGCGTATTTTCTTGCATAACTACCGTATCAGCCCCGGTGGGCAGTACCCCGCCGGTAAAAATACGAGCTGCAGTGCCAGGCTCTAATGCATCCGCGGCACTGCCCGCTGGGATTCGTTGGGTAACCGGAATAGGACCCGGGATATCGGAGTAACGAATAGCATAACCATCCATGGCGCTGTTATCGAAGGGCGGCACGTCGCGCGCTGCAACAACATCCTCCGACAGAATGCGACCCAGACAGTGCTGCAATGTGAAGCATTCCATCGCTGGGGCCGCAGGAGTTTGGGCTAAAATCTGAGCTCTAGCTTCCGTCAGTGGCGTCAGCGCCACTGGCTAGGCACCCGCTTGCGTTTGCAGCACGCCTACAAAATTACAGGGTCTATGAGCGCCATCCAGCTGTTCTTTGAGCACGCCCTCCCACGCTGTCCTGCAGGCCCCGGTAGAGCCAGGCATACAAAAAATGACGGTATTGTTAGCAAAACCGCCAAGGGCTCGGGACTGAATCGTCGATGAGCCGATTTCAGCGTGGGACAATTGGCGAAATAACTCACCAAATCCCTCGATGTGTTTATCGAACAACGGCGCCATGGCTTCAGGCGTCGAATCGCGCCCTGAAAAACCCGTTCCTCCGGTGATGAGCACAACATCAACGTCTGCCCTAGCGATCCACGCTGATGTCACCGCTCTGATCTGATAAATGTCATCTTTTACGATGCTGCGGTCGCCCAAGGTGTGGCCACTAGCAATGGCTGCAGCTGCCAGAAAATCACCTGAGGTGTCGTTTTCTTGGGTTCGAGTGTCACTCACCGTCAACACACAGACCCCCAATGCCTGAACGCTATTACCTGTCACTCTGCTGCCTCCTGACAATACAACTCGATGTACCGACGCACGGCCCGCTCTACAAAGTCGCGCCAAGGCCGTTGTTGAATACCAAATTGATGGCGAATAGCCGTGCACTCGAGGGACCGGTTTACCATAGGCATGGTCCTGTCCTCACGCAGTTGCTCACGGACATTGGCAAATCGACCAAATTGCGATGCGCACGCCACCGCCGCTTCTGCAAAGGAAAAGTACCCGGTGTCCCCTTCGCTGCCATAGTGAAACAGGCCCCTACCGGGCGCGCCCACGCCGATCTGATCAATGACCCCAGCCGCAACACGCGCAACTTCAGCACTATGTACAGGACAGTCCCGGCGATTATCAGATGCCGTCAAACTTTCACCATCGCGCAGACTGTCCAAGACTCGGTTCATAGCACTGGGGCCTCGCCCCGAAAACACCCACCCCAGCCGCAGCACAAAAATCGACTCCACCAAATCTCTAAGCTGGGTTTCAGCCTCTATAAGAATAGCGCCCAGTTCATCCTTTGCATCAGCTTTATCGCTTTCACGATAAGGCCTTTTAAGCTCCCCAGAAAACACCCGAGAGCTCGACAGCAGCAAATAGTGACACCCCTGCCGCGCAGCAGTGCTGCCCAACCATTGGCTGCGTTCAATGTCAGCAGGCTCAAGGGCATCAACCCGATCGATAAGGCTTACCAGCCGCGCATCAAGAATGAGGTCGGGATCAGCAGTTTTTAGCAATTTTTTAGCGGGGCGCTGCCGCGTCCAACGGGTAGCCTCTAAAGGCACCTGTATCAGTTCATGCCGCTGAAGGGGCGGAATAAAAGCCCGAAGTGAGTGCCCAATAGGGGTATCCGATCCTAAAAGAAGAATACGCACGTCGACGTAATCCTTTTAAGGCGCGAAACTTAAAAGGGTATGTCGTCATCCACTGGGTCGAAAGAGCCCCCAGCGGGCGCGGCCTGAGTAGCTGGCGCAGATTGAAAGCCACCACCACCTTGATTGCTGTAGTTATCACCACTTTGGTTGTTGTAGCTATCGCCACCACCACCGCCTGCGCCGCGGCTATCGAGCATCTGCATTTCGTTGCCCACAATTTCAGTCGTATAACGATCTTGGCCAGTCTGCTTGTCCTGCCATTTGCGGGTTCGTAAAGTGCCTTCGACGTAAACTTTGGATCCCTTGCGCAGGTACTCAGCCGCAACCTCAGCCAAGCGGTTAAAGAACACCACGCGGTGCCACTCGGTGCGCTCCTGCTGTTGGCCGGTGTTCTTGTCCTTCCAAGTCTCGGAAGTGGCAATACTCAGATTGGTAATTGCAGCACCCGCCTGGGACATACGATTTTCAGGGTCCGACCCAAGGTTGCCAACTAAAATCACTTTATTAATGCCGCGGGAAGCCATAGCTCTCTCCAATGCTGCGGGCCGTTTTATTACAGCCGTGTGTCTCATTTCCCTCACTATACCAACGGGCTGATACCGAGGCGAGGGGCTGACCGCTATTCATGAAAAACCGCGGCAATAACCGGCGTAAATGGTCTTCGCCAAAGCGCTATTAACCACGCTAACGCCAAGAAGCCTGCCAAACCAGCCACAGCCTGGCTGCCCCCAGCCGACAAAATGAAGCCAGCAAGGGCACCACCCACGAAAATACCTAGAAACTGGCAGGTCGCGAAAATACCCAACGCAGTCCCACGCAGGCGACCGGGGGCCACTCGAGTCACCGTCGCTGGCAAGATAGCCTCTAATGCGTTAATTCCCACGAACATAAAACACAGCCCAACACCGACGGTTGTTAAATTGGGCGCCAGCAGGGCCACAAGAATGCCGCCAACGAGGGCAATAATAGCGAGGCTTAGGGCCGATCTGGGGTCTTCTCCGCCACGGCCCATCCGCATAATTAGGAGGGCGGGGGGAATCGATAGCACAACGGTCAGTAAATAGATTTTCCAATGCTCGCTAGCTGCAAAGTCGAAGGTATCGACCAAGGTGGCAGGAATAATCAGGAAAGTCGCCATCATCAGGCCGTGCAGTAAAAATACGCTGGCATAGAGGACCGGTAGCCGACCCCCAAAAACATGGTCGGCAGCCCAGTCTCCATCAGCAATGGCCGCCGCTTTGGGCGCATTTTTTGGCAGGACCGTCAATACAATAACCAATCCCACCGCACCCAAAGCAGCAGTTACAAGGAATACGCCCTGCAAACCCAGACTTGAGGCGATTACAGGCCCCAAGACAATCGCCATGACAAATGACAGGCCCACGCTAGCGCCAATAACCGCCATAGCTTTAGTGCGTTGAGATTCACGGGTGGAATCAGCAGCCAGTGCCGTCAGGGCCGCAGCGATGGCCCCCGCCCCCTGCAGAAACCGGCCAGCGATAATGCCATGAATGGTCTCTGCACCCGCGGCCACCAAACTTCCCGCGATAAACAAACACAGTCCGGCTACCACGATGGGCAAACGCCCAATACGGTCAGAAAGCCAGCCTAATGGCAACTGCAGGCACGCCTGCGTCAGACCATAGGCCCCCAGGGCGATTCCAAGCTTTTCTGGTGTCGCTCCGGGCAAATCGACGGCGTAAATCCCCAGCACGGGCAGGACCATGAACAGGCCCAGCATACGGAAACTGTAGAGACTACCCAGAGCCAAAATGGCGCGCCGCTCACCCGAAGTCAGCGTAGTTTGTGTATCCAAGATCAATACCGACGGTAAACCGCCAGTTTACCACGACACGAATCGAACTCGAGGCCATCGGGATTGGCTCAGGGCGCGTATACTGTCTGGTTCAGTCACTCATCCCTCACACAGGTCTGGCTATACATGGATACCATTCAGGTCCGCGGTGCGCGTACCCACAACCTCAAGAATATTGATCTCGATATCCCGAGGGATAAGCTGGTCGTGATCACCGGTCTGTCAGGCTCGGGAAAATCCTCCCTCGCCTTTGACACTCTCTACGCTGAGGGGCAGCGACGCTACGTTGAATCGCTCTCGACCTATGCTCGACAATTTCTGTCGATGATGGAAAAGCCCGACATTGATCACGTTGAGGGGCTCTCCCCCGCCATTTCCATTGAGCAAAAATCCACCTCTCACAACCCGCGCTCAACGGTGGGCACTATTACTGAGATTTATGACTACCTGAGACTTTTGTTCGCACGGGTCGGTGATCCGCGCTGTCCGGACCACGGCATCACACTCAAGGCGCAAACCGTGAGCCAAATGGTCGATGCTGTGCTGGCGCAGCCGGAAGGCAGCAAGCTCATGCTGCTGGCCCCCGTGATCAGGGACCGAAAAGGCGAGCATTTACACATCTTTGAGCAAATGCGCGCCGCGGGTTTTATCCGCGTGCGGGTCGACGGCATTCTTGTCGACCTTGATGACGTGCCAGCCCTTGATAAGAAGCGTAAGCATTCAATTGATGTCGTCGTCGACCGATTCAAGGTGCGGGAGGATCTCGGTTTGCGCTTGGCAGAGTCCTTTGAAACCGCCCTGGAACTCACTGACGGCCTGGCATCGGTCGCACCGATGGAAGGTGAAACCGGCGAAACCTTGTTGTTCTCAGCACGTTACGCCTGTCCCGAATGTGGCCATGCCATTGACGAGCTCGAGCCACGTCTATTTTCCTTCAACAATCCCGCCGGTGCCTGCGACGGCTGCGACGGGTTGGGCGTGATGCAGTACTTCGATGAAAGCCGCGTCGTTGCCCATCCCGAGGCCAGCCTTGCCGGCGGCGCCATTAGAGGCTGGGATCGGCGCAATGTGTACTACTTTCACATACTGACATCTCTGGCAGACCACTATGGTTTTGACATCGAAAAGCCCTTTGACGCGTTATCGAAAAAGCAGCGCGAACTGATTTTATTTGGCAACGACGGGGAAGAAATTGAGTTCGCCTACATCAATGACCGTGGCACCGTTTTCAAGCGGCGTCACGCCTTTGAGGGCATCTTGCCCAATTTTGAGCGTCGGTACCGGGAAACCGAGTCGCAATCTGTGCGAGAGGAATTATCCAAATACGTTTCGACGGCACCCTGTCAGCAGTGCCAGGGAACACGCCTCTGCCGAGACGCCCGCAACGTCTTTGTCGATGAGCAAACGCTACCGGAGATCACTAATCTCCCTGTTGGCGAGGCGTTCGACTATTTCGAACAATTGGCGTTGCCGGGGCGCGCCGGCGAAATCGCCGATAAAATTCTCAAAGAATTACGAGCCCGCTACCGCTTTCTGGTCGACGTTGGGCTTAACTACCTCACGTTAAACCGCAGTGCCGAAACACTGTCGGGAGGCGAAGCACAGCGAATTCGTCTTGCCTCTCAAATTGGCGCAGGTTTAGTGGGTGTTATGTACATCCTCGATGAACCGTCTATTGGCTTACATCAGCGCGATAATGAGCGTTTACTGGCAACCCTCACCCACCTCAGGGACTTAGGAAACACGGTACTGGTCGTTGAGCACGACGAGGATGCCATTAGAACTGCTGACCACATCATCGACATTGGTCCCGGGGCGGGAGTTCATGGCGGCCATATTGTGGCCGAGGGCACTATTGCAGACGTCATGAAAGTTGAGGACTCGTTAACCGGTGCTTACATGTCGGGTAAACGCGAAATTGCGATCCCCGCAACCCGCAGACCTATCGACACTGATCGCATGCTGGTTATTGAAGGTGCCCGCGGCAATAATCTCCAGGCCGTCACCTTGGAACTACCGGTTGGGCTTTTGACCTGCATTACCGGCGTGTCTGGATCGGGAAAGTCGACCTTGATCAATGGCACCCTTTACCCTCTGGCTGCTACGGAGCTCAATGGCGCGACTACGCTCAAGGCAGCTCCCCACGATGCCGTGACAGGACTGCAGCATTTCGATAAATGTATCGACATCGACCAATCACCTATTGGTCGCACGCCACGATCTAATCCAGCGACCTACACCGGTATCTTCACGCCCATAAGGGAACTGTTTGCAGGCACACAAGAGTCTCGATCTCGCGGCTACAAGCCTGGGCGCTTTAGTTTTAACGTTCGCGGCGGCCGCTGTGAGGCCTGTCAGGGTGACGGTGTAACAAAAGTTGAAATGCACTTTTTGCCCGATATTTTTGTCCCTTGCGATGTCTGTAAAGGCAAACGCTACAATCGGGAAACCTTAGAAATTCGCTACAAAGGGAAAAGCATTTCAGAAGTTCTGGAAATGACGGTGGAAGATGCCGTCGTTTTCTTCGAGGCGGTGCCCGCGATTTATCGGAAGCTGCAAACCCTCATGGATGTCGGGTTGTCTTATGTTCGTTTGGGTCAGGCCGCGACAACGCTGTCTGGAGGGGAGGCACAGCGCGTAAAACTTGCCAAGGAGCTGTCGAAACGGGATACCGGAAACACCCTCTATATTCTCGATGAACCCACGACGGGACTCCATTTTGAAGATATCCGGCAACTGCTGGAAGTCCTGCACCGCCTGCGGGACGGTGGTAACACAGTGGCAATCATCGAACATAACCTTGATGTGATCAAAACAGCCGACTGGGTCATTGATCTGGGGCCCGAAGGTGGTTCTGGAGGTGGGCAGATCATAGCCACCGGACGCCCAGAGACGGTTGCCACGACTCCTGGATCTCACACCGGCGAGTTTCTTAAGTCCCTTCTGGGTGACCGGATCGCAGCGGTCAAAAAAACCAGCAAGCGAAAGCCCCGAAAAAAGGCGGCGTAGGGCTTTTTATTCAAGCGGGTGTCTGGAAATCACCCGTTCCTGTCCTTGCATGACCCCTAACCATCGCAACCCTGTGTTCTAATCCTAGTGCGAGCGAAACCTGATAAGAGGACCGCGCTATGACCGCCCCTATGTCCGACCCTTACGCAATACCTCTCGACGCAATAGATGTCAGTAACCCCGACCTGTATGCCACAGACAGCTGGCGTCCGTGGTTTGCTCGACTGCGCGAGGAAGATCCCGTTCATTGGAGCGAAAACAGCGACTTTGGGGGTTTTTGGTCGATCACTCGCTTTGAGGACATCGTGACCGTTGATAAAAGTCACGGCGATTTTTCTTCCGAGCCAGCCATCACCATCGGTGATTACGGGGACGACCTTCCCGTGCGCCAGTTCATAGCGATGGATCCACCTCTCCATGATATCCAGCGTAAAGCCGTACAAGGCGTTGTTGCGCCACGTAACTTAGCCGACTTAGAAACACTGATTCGCTCCCGGGTCATCACTATGCTGGATGCGCTCCCCATCGGAGAGCCCTTTAACTGGGTTGACCGCGTTGCCATTAATTTGACCACGCAAATGCTCGCCACCATTTTTGACTTCCCGTTTGAGGACCGGCACAAGCTGCCCTACTGGTCGGACATGGCAACCTCACTGCCAGAGATCGCAGGTGGTGACGGTGACAATGACGAACGCACGCGGGCTCTCACTGAGTGCCTAACCGTTTTCACCAGTCTGTGGCACGAACGAAAACACAATCCACCGGGAACTATGGATCTGATCAGTATGTTGGCGACCAATCCGGAAACCGCCGGCATGGTTGACGACCCGCTTGAATATCTCGGAAACTTGATTTTACTGATCGTGGGGGGCAACGATACAACGCGAAACTCAATCACCGGCGGCGTGGTCGCCCTCAATCAAAACCCCGAGCAATTTGCCCGGTTGAAAGCGAATCCAGACCTCGTGAATTCGATGGTGCCAGAAATTATCCGCTGGCAAACTCCCCTAATGCATATGCGGAGGATCGCCACGCGAGATGTCGTTCTCGGCGGCAAAACCATTCGCCAAGGCGATAAAGTAGTGATGTGGTACTTATCCGGAAACCATGATGAAACCGCGATTAAGGACCCAAACGTCTTCAACATCTCTCGAGACAACCCGCGCTACCACCTATCGTTTGGCTTTGGCATTCATCGGTGCATGGGTAATCGGCTGGGCGAAATGCAGCTACGTATTCTCTGGGAAGAAATTCTCAAACGCTTCAGTGACGTTGAAATGCTTGGGGAGCCTCACCGCATTCAGTCCAATTTTGTTCGCGGTTATTCGGATTTATCAGTTGTGCTGCATCGCTAACCCAGAGCTTTTGACACCCCAACCTAAGCAAAAACTCTCATTGCGTAAGTGGGTTGCACGGGGCTTTGCCACTAAGTTGTCCGGCTACTGGAATCATATTTTACTGGAGGGCTTGGTGGCGTCATTGCCAGCAATGGCGCCTAGCTTGCTGGAGCCACCAACTTTGGTTTCAAAAGAACCGCCCGCACCGCCCCATGGGTCACCCGCGATGTGACAGTGCCAATTACTGATAAAACTCCGGCGCTTTTTTTTGGCTGAGGAAATGTTCTAAATCATGCTGTATCCAAAAGTCAGCTTCGGTCTCACTCACCACAGCCTCAACACGATCCATCGCAGCCAAGGTTGCCGCTTTATCAACGTTAAACAGGGGAACCACACGGTTAGCTCTACTCACGGGAAAATGATAAAGATCACCGGATAACACGACGGGGCCAAAATTCGCCAAATCCACATAGAGCACCTGATGACCCGGAGTGTGGCCATAGGCGGCGACAAGCTTTACCCGCCCATCCCCAAACACATCATGATCCCCTGTTAGCACTCGGACAGGTCTCGCTTCCATTGCCACTAATAGTGTCGGATCGACGGCAGGCACTGCGGCGCCAGTAGGGTCCAAAAAAGCCCTGTAATCGCCTTCCTGCACTAACCATTGACCGTTAGAAACGTCATTGGCGGCTCCTACGTGATCCCAGTGAATATGGGAGAACGCTATAAACTCAAGAGCGTCGAGGTCAAAGCCCAGAGCCATTTCCTTGAGCTGCTTAGCCAGGGTTTTATCTAAAGCAACGTCGACTCCTTCACCACGACTGACCCAGCCACTACTTTTCGCAACGTCTGAGGGCAGTCCCGCGTCCCAAAGCAACTGTCCTTTAGGGTGATCAATAATGTAGCAGGGCGCCACCAACTCACGAGTTGCGGTATCACCCTCAGAAAGACCAAAACCAGCCACTGATTCGAAGCGGATTCGGCCACAATCAAAAATGAACAAGCGCAAAGGCCCAGTAACAGCCGCGGTGTCTTGATCACTCACCGCTGAGCCCACCTTTACCCCCAATATCTCTGCAGTGGGCTTGATGGAGTCACTGCAACCCAACAATACGCCGCATAGAACAAAGACAGAAACCCACTTCATGCCCACGACACCTCCGAATAATCGTTCAGATTAAACACCCGCAACCGCCCCTCCACAGACCAGCTCAGTCAGCAACCACTGACGCAGGGCTTGGTCAGTTTGAACCGCTCAAGAGCACCGGGCAACTCTGGGAAACGATACACCCAAGGCACGGCAAAAAAAAACCCCAATACCAAAGGCATCGGGGCTTCCTACAAGTCTTAACGGTTTAGACGTGAGCTTACTCCTCGTCTTCACCCTCAATCACTTCTTCAACCTCTTCAGGCTCAGGGCGATCAACCAACTCAACATAGGCCATCGGTGCCTTGTCTCCAGTACGGAAACCGCACTTCAAGATACGGATGTAGCCTCCGGGACGCTCTGCATAACGCGGGCCTAGCTCGTCAAACAGCTTGCCGACGGCTTCTTTACTGCGAGTACGATCAAATGCCAACCTACGATTGGCCACACTGTCGGTCTTAGCCAGTGTAATCAAAGGCTCCGCATAGCCGCGCAACTCTTTGGCCTTGGGTACCGTTGTCTTAATCAGCTCGTGCTCCACGAGTGACACTGCCATGTTGCGAAACATAGCTTTGCGATGGGAGCTGTTACGATTTAGCTGTCGACCGCTATGACGATGACGCATTGTCTTTTTCCTTCCATAAGATCCCTAATTCGGGACCAGTTACCTAATAAGTGACTAAACGCTCAACAAACGCTCATCGTTACGCAAGCTAGCAGGCGGCCAGTTTTCCAACCGCATACCCAGTGACAAGCCTCGCGACGCCAAGACGTCTTTAATCTCAGTCAAAGACTTCTTACCGAGATTCGGTGTCTTGAGGAGCTCCACTTCAGTGCGCTGTACAAGATCACCAATGTAATAAATGTTTTCAGCTTTCAGACAGTTAGCTGATCGTACTGTCAACTCAAGATCATCAACAGGACGTAGCAAGATAGGATCGACTTCGTCATCAGCTTCTTGCGCGGTGGCTTGCGCCTCGCTCTCGAGGTCGACAAATACCAGCAGCTGCTGCTGCAATATGGTCGCCGCACGCCGAATAGCTTCCTCAGGATCAATGGTTCCGTTGGTTTCTAAATCGATAATAAGCTTATCGAGGTCGGTGCGCTGTTCAACTCGCGCCGAATCGACCACATAGGATACACGTCGAACGGGGGAAAATGATGCATCCAGCTGAAGCTTACCGATTGAACGGGTTTCCTCTTCGGGGTTGATTCGAGAGTCTGCAGGAGAGTAGCCGCGACCGCGCTCAACAACCACACGCATGACCAATTCTTGATCGGCTGTCAGGTGACAAATAACGTGATCAGGATTTCCAATTTGCACGTCGTGATCTGTTTGAATTTCAGCGGCTGTCACTGTACAGGGACCCTTGGCTACTAGAGACAGCTCTGCCTCATCCTTCCCTGTCATAGACAGTGCTACACCTTTAAGGTTGAGCAGAATCTCAATGACATCTTCTTGAGCACCCTCAACCGCAGAATATTCATGTTGAACACCGTCAATTTCCACCTCGGTAATCGCACAGCCCGGCATAGAAGACAGCAAAATGCGTCGTAGGGCATTACCAAGGGTGTGTCCGAAGCCACGCTCGAGCGGCTCAAGGGTTACCTGCGCGCGTGTCGATGACTTCTCATCGACCTTGATGACGCGGGGGGTAAGAAACTCATTCACATTCGTGGACATAGGATACCTGCTATTGGTAGTTAAGAAGGGCTGCAGCTCGAGTAACCCACAGGGTTACTTCGAATACAGCTCCACGATCAGGTTTTCGTTTATCTCGCTCGGGAGATCCTGACGCTCGGGCTTAGACTTAAAGGTCCCTTCGAGTTTTTCTGAATTAACTTCAATCCATACCTGCTCGCCGCGCTGTTCAGCGATCGACATAGCGGCTTGAATACGAAGCTGCTTCTTTGCTTTCTCGCGTACTGACACCACGTCACCCGGACGTACTTGGTACGAAGGAATGTTCACAACAGTTCCATTGACCAAAATACCCTTGTGGGAGACCAACTGCCTTGATTCTGCGCGTGTCGATCCAAAGCCCATTCGGTAAACAACGTTGTCAAGCCGGCTTTCAAGCAGCTGCAGCAGATTCTCGCCTGTTGCGCCTTTGAGCCTTGCAGCCTCTTTGTAGTAATTACGGAACTGCTTCTCCAGCACACCGTAAATGCGGCGTACCTTCTGCTTCTCACGAAGCTGAACACCGTAGTCAGAGAGACGACCACGCCTAGCACCGTGCTGACCAGGCGCTGTTTCTGCCTTGCACTTGCTATCGAGCGACCGAACGCCACTTTTGAGTTGTAAGTCAGTGCCCTCACGACGGGAGAGCTTGCACTTGGGTCCAATATATCGAGCCATTCTGAAAGATCCTCGGTGCGCGCTGTCTTAGACGCGGCGCTTCTTTGGGGGGCGACAACCATTATGAGGAATGGGCGTCACATCGGTAATGTTAGTAATCTTGTAGCCACAGCTATTTAGCGCTCTAACCGCTGATTCACGGCCGGGGCCAGGACCTTTCACCTGCACATCAAGGTTTTTCAATCCATACTCTTTGGCGGACTCTCCCGCACGTTCTGCTGCTACCTGAGCGGCAAATGGCGTCGATTTCCTAGAGCCACGAAAACCGGAGCCCCCCGCTGTTGCCCAGCTGAGTGTATTGCCCTGACGGTCGGTAATAGTCACGATCGTGTTGTTGAAAGACGCATGCACGTGGGCGACGCCGTCGACCACTTGTTTGGTGATCTTCCGCTTGGTTGTCTTACTGTTCTTGGCGTTCTTGGCCATAATTTCCCTACTTCAATATCAACGCTACAAATTGGGATGTAGCTACATTGGATTTAAATTACTTGCGAATGGGCTTTCGTGGGCCCTTGCGTGTTCTAGCGTTGGTCTTCGTTCGCTGACCCCGTAACGGCAATCCTTTTCGATGACGCAGACCACGGTTACACCCCAAATCCATCAGGCGCTTAATGTTCATTGAGACTTCACGGCGCAAATCGCCTTCAACAGTCAGCTCGCTGAGCAGGCCTCTAAGCTGATCTAGCTCGCCTTCACTCAGTTCACCGACCTTAGTCTGGTAATTGATGCCCGTAGCATCTAATAAGCGTTTTGCCTGAGTACGCCCTACACCGTAGATGTAGGTCAGTGACACCAATGCATGCTTATTGTCGGGGATGTTGACACCGGCGAGTCGCGCCATCGATTTATCTCCAAACGTTACGACGTGACTGAGGCAAAAGGCCTACGCACGTACAGTAGCAAGCCCGTCGGTTCGGGCACTGCTGATTATTGACTGTTAACTCAAACAACAAAGGGGTTCAGCCCTGTCGCTGCTTGTGACGTGGATCGCTCGAGCAAATCACTCGAACCACACCGTTACGTCGCACTATCTTGCAGTTACGACATACCTTCTTGACAGAAGCTCTTACCTTCATGACTTGCTCCTAAAACCTAGCGCAACCGGCCCGCAGGGCTGGTGTTAGACAGATTCGCTTTTTTCATCACACCTTCATACTGGTGTGACATCAAATGACTTTGTATTTGGGCCATGAAGTCCATCACCACGACCACAACGATCAGCATGGATGTCCCGCCCAAATAGAAAGGCACATTAAACATGACGACCAAAAACTGGGGTAGCAGACACACTAAGGCGATATAGGCCGATCCGAAAACCGTGAGACGTGTCAATACACCATCAATGTAATTAGCGGTTTGCTGTCCGGGACGAATACCCGGTACAAAAGCACCTGACCGCTTTAAGTTGTCAGCAACTTCAACTGGATTGAACATGAGTGCTGTGTAAAAGAAACAGAAGAAAATAATGAACCCTGTGAACAACATGATATTCAGCGGCTGCCCGGGGCCTATCGCTACTGCCAAGTCCTGCAGCCAATCAGCACTGTCACCACTGCCAAACCACTGCGCCACTGAGGCAGGAAACAGCAGAATTGAGCTGGCAAAGATCGCTGGGATCACACCCGACATATTGACCTTGAGCGGCAAGTGCGAGGCCTGAGCCTGAAAGGACTGACGACCCTGCTGACGCTTCGCGTAATTTACGGTAACCCGTCGCTGTCCACGCTCTATGAAGACCACCAAATAAATAACAATTACCGCGAGGGCCACGATGGCTAAAAGCACCAAAATATTGAGCTCGCCCTGCCTGGCTTGCTCAAGAGACTGCCCTACAGCTGAGGGCAACCCAGCGGCGATGCCTGCGAAAATAAGGAGAGAGATACCGTTGCCAATCCCTCTTTCAGTAATTTGCTCACCCAGCCACATCATAAAGACTGCGCCCGTTACCAAAGACGTGATGGCGATAACGTAAAAGCTGACAGAGGTGTCAAACGCCAAGCCCTGATTCGCCAAACCAACCGTCATACCCGTCGCCTGCACTAAGGCTAGTGCCACCGTCAGGTATCGCGTGTACTGAGATATTTTTCGGCGACCTGCTTCACCCTCTTTCTTAATTTGCTCAAGCTGAGGCGAAACCGCACTCATCAAGTTCATAATAATCGAGGCTGATATGTAGGGCAGAATCCCCAAAGCGAGAATACTCATGCGCTCGAGCGCGCCACCAGAAAACACGTTGGCAAGACCCAGGATTGTGCCCTGATTTTGGTCAAACAACGCAGCCAACTGCTCGGGATCGATGCCTGGGACCGGAATGTGTGTTCCGATGCGATAAATGATAAGCGCAACCAACACAAAACGCAGGCGAGCGAAGAGTTCGCCCATGCCTGAGTTATTCATTGATGGCATCCCGTTAGCCATGATTAGGCCTCAACGCTCCCGCCGGCAGCTTCAATCGCTTCCAAAGCGCCTTTAGTTACCTTTAGGCCCTGCACTTTGACGGCCTTCTCAAGGGTTCCGGAGAGAAACACTCGGGCTCGTAAAACGTCTTCTTTAACCAAATCAGCCTTCTTCAGTGCAGCGAGATCAACGACGTCACCTTCGACCAGGTTCAGTTCGTGCAATCGGACCTGCGCCGTTGTGCGACCAATCCTTGAGGTGAAGCCGTACTTGGGCAAGCGCTTCTGTAAGGGCATCTGGCCCCCTTCGAAGCCGGGCTTCACAGAACCGCCGGAGCGAGACTTAAGACCCTTGTGTCCCCGACCGGCTGTCTTACCAGTGCCCGAGCCTATGCCACGACCGACGCGCTTCGCCGCACGTTTAGACCCTTCAGCAGGGCTAAGAGAATTTAGTCGCATTTCATCCGCCATGGTTTTCACCCTCAACCCGCACAAGGTAGTGCACCTTGTTAATCATTCCACGTACCGAAGGCGTATCTTCAACCTCAACGGTGTGACCGATGCGTCGAAGGCCCAAACCTGCAACACAGGCCTTATGCTTCTTTAGGCGCCCGTGAATACTTTTCACTTGGGTGACCTTAATCATTTGCTTGCTCATGATGGGTATCCCTAGCCTCAGCTCAGAATTTCTTCAACAGACTTGCCACGCCTCGCCGCCACCGCATCGGGTGACTGCATGTCGCGCAAGCCTTTATAAGTTGCTCGAACCACGTTTACTGGGTTGGTAGACCCGTAGCACTTCGCCAACACGTTGTGTACACCTGCCAATTCGAGCACTGCACGCATAGCACCACCTGCAATGACACCGGTACCTTCAGAAGCAGGCTGCATATAAACTTTAGAAGCACCATGGTTAGCTTTGACAGGGTACTGAAGCGTACCGTCAACGAGCTCGACCTTAACCATGTTACGGCGTGCCGATTCCATAGCCTTCTGGATAGCAACTGGCACTTCACGCGCCTTGCCTCGTCCATAACCAACACGGCCCTTGCCGTCGCCAACAACAGTCAGCGCGGTAAAGCTCATGATGCGTCCGCCCTTTACCGTTTTTGCCACTCGATTGACCTGCACCAGCTTCTCCTGAAGGTCTCCCTCAGTTCGCTGATCGCCGCCACGCCCCTTCTGATCGTTGTACGCCATGCTTAAAACTCCAATCCGCCTTCGCGCGCAGCATCCGCCAACGCCTTGACCCGTCCGTGGTACTTGAATCCGCCACGATCAAAAGAAACTGCGGTTACACCAGCAGCCTTCGCTCTCTCTGCAATCAGTGCGCCGACCTTCGTTGCCGCATCCACGTTGCCCGTGGCGCCGCTGCGCAGGTCTTTATCAAGGGTGGAGGCACTTGCGAGTACCGTATTTCCCTCAGCCCCAATCACCTGAGCGTAAATGTGCCGAGGTGTGCGATGTACTGATAGCCTAATAGCTCCAGCTGTTCGCATCCGGGTACGAGACCGACGAGCGCGCCGCAGACGTGATTCATTTTTCTGATTCATTGCCCTACCTACTTATTTCTTTTTGGCTTCTTTACGTCGGACGTGCTCGTCCGCATAACGAATGCCTTTGCCCTTGTAAGGTTCCGGTGGCCGGAAGCTTCGGATTTCCGCGGCTGCTTGACCCACGGCCTGCTTATCCATGCCTCGAATCACGATTTCAGTCTGCGTTGGCGTCTCTGCTGAGATACCCTCAGGAAGCTGATAATCCACTGGGTGTGATAGCCCTATAGTGAGATTCACTGACTTACCGGATGCTTTAGCACGATAACCAACGCCGTTGAGAACCAGCTTCTTCTCCCAACCTTCGGTGACACCTACCACTAAATTGTTCAACAAGGCCCTGGTGGTTCCTGCCATGGTCCTGTTGGTGTCAAAATCAAAAATGACTTTGGCCTCACCATCAGTAACTTCCACGTCCAGGCCATCAGCCAAATTCATTTCAAGGGCACCCTTGCCTCCCTTGACGGCAATCTTACCTGCGCCAACTTTAACTTCGACGCCCTTTGGTAGACTTACCGGGTTATTAGCGACTCGTGACATAATTCAGTCTGCTCCCTCGATCGCTCGAATCAGAATACGGTGCAAAGGACTTCACCACCGACACCAGCGGCACGTGCCGCTCGATCGGTCATGACGCCACGTGACGTAGAAATGATGGCAACACCAAGACCACCGCGAACGGGCTTTAAATCGTCCTTACCCATATAACGGCGCAGTGATGGACGGCTGACACGTTGAATCTCAGCGATCACCGGCTTGCCATCAAAATAACGCAGCTCAATTGAAAGGCGAGGCTTGCCACTGCTGGAGTCCAGCTCGAAGGGGCCAATGTAGCCTTCCTCTTCTAAAACCTTAGCCAAAGCGGCTTTGACCTTAGAACCGGGCATTTCTACGCTTTTCTTACCTGCCATTTGCGCATTGCGCACGCGGGTTAACATGTCGCTGATTGGATCTTGCATGCTCATAAGATATTTACTCCCTCACCAGCTCGACTTAACCAAGCCCGGCACATCGCCGCGCATGGCCGCTTCGCGAAGCTTGTTTCGGCACAAACCAAATTTTCGGTACACGCCATGGGGCCGGCCAGTAATCTGGCAGCGTCGTCGCTGGCGCACTGGGCTAGCATTGCGAGGCAGCTTCTGTAGCTGAATCTGTGCGTCCCAACGCTCTTCGTCTGAGGCATCAACATTGGTGATGGTCTCTTTCAGTTGGGCGCGCTTCGCCGCAAACTTAGCGACTGTTCGGGCTCGCTTCTCTTCGCGTGCAATCATTGACTTCTTAGCCATGTGACTATCCCTCAGCTCTTAAACGGGAAGTTAAAAGCCCGCAAAAGTGCGCGGCCCTGATCGTCATTGGACGCTGTAGTTGCAATGGTGATATCCATGCCGCGCAGCGTGTCAATTTGGTCATAATTAATTTCTGGGAAGATAATTTGCTCGGTAATGCCCATCGCAAAATTACCTCGACCATCAAACTGCTTACCGCTCACGCCGCGAAAGTCGCGGATTCGAGGAATAGCAATACTGATAAGGCGCTCCAGGAACTCATACATACGCTCGTCACGTAGGGTGACCTTGCACCCAATCGGCCATCCGTCGCGAATTTTGAACCCCGCAATAGACTTCCGAGACTTGGTGACGACTGGCTTCTGCCCTGCAATCTTTTGCATGTCAGCAACTGCGTTTTCCAGTACTTTTTTGTCTCCAACGGCTTCCCCCACACCCATATTCAAGGTGATCTTGGTAATCCGTGGTACTTCCATCGTATTAGTCAGACCCAACTCTTCTTTCAGCTGCGGCACTAACTCGCTACGAAACTTTTGCTTCAGGCTTGCCATTCTCTGCTACCTCAATCGAACCTGACCAATATCAGGCGTCAATCTGTTCGCCATTTGACTTAAAAACTCGTACTTTCTTACCGTCCTCAAGCGTCTGATAACCCACTCGGTCACCTTTGCTTGTGGTCGGATTAAATATCGCGATGTTGGACACCTGGATGGGCGCCTCTTTCTCGACAATACCGCCTGCCACACCCGCTTGAGGGTTTGGCTTCATGTGCTTCTTAATCATGTTGACGCCAGCAACCAACACTCGCTTGTCATCAATGATAGTGCGAACTGTTCCGCGCTTACCTTTGTCCTTGCCGGCCAAAACGATCACTTCGTCGTCTCGCTTAATCTTTGCCATTACTCTGCTCCTCCCTGCCTTCTGCTCAAATCACTTCGGGCGCAAGGGATATAATTTTCATGAACTTCTCGCCACGGAGCTCACGCGTAACCGGGCCGAAAATGCGTGTACCGATAGGTGCATTCTGAGCGTTCAGAATCACCGCGGCATTTTCGTCAAACTTAATCAGGGAACCATCTGGACGGCGCACGCCCTTACGGGTTCTCACGACGACCGCAGTCATGACCTGACCCTTCTTTACCTTGCCGCGCGGAATTGCTTCCTTCACGGTGACTTTGATCAAATCGCCCACGCGAGCATAACGACGCTTGGAGCCGCCCAAAACTTTGATGCACATAACGCGCCTAGCGCCACTGTTATCTGCAACTTCCAAATACGACTGGGTCTGAATCATCTCTTAACTCCCAATGGCGCCCCCCAAATCCTCAGATTTGAGTAGCTGCCTCCACAACCTCTACCAACGTCCAAGTCTTTGTCTTGGACAGTGGACGCGACTCGGCAACTGTGACGAGATCGCCCATGCCCGCAGTATTATCTTCATCGTGCGCATGAACCTTGGACGAACGCGTAATAAACTTCCCAACAACAGGGTGCTTTACACGTCGCTCTACCAAAACCGTGATGGTTTTGTTCATCTTGTCACTAACAACACGACCCTGAAGTACGCGTGTTCTTTTCTCCGTGGATTCCATTAGCCTTCCACCTTCTGGTTCAGCACAGTTTTCACCCGTGCAATATCTTTCTTGGTTTGCTTCAGCAAATGGGACTGACCCAGCTGGCCAGTGCTCATTGCCATACGCAACTTAAATTGCTCTTCACGCAGCTTGAGCAATTCAGCACCCAGCTCGTCGCTTGACTTCTCACGCAGTTCGCTCGCCTTCATCACATCACCGACCGTTTTACGAATGTGGTTTGAATGGGAAGTTTGGCGGCAGCCAATTGAAACGCTTCCCTTGCCAACTCTTCGGATACACCTTCTACTTCATAGAGAACGCGGCCCGGCTGGATCTGAGCTACCCAATACTCTACGTTACCCTTACCTTTACCCTGTCGAACCTCGAGAGGCTTACCGGTAATTGGCTTATCGGGAAAAACGCGAATCCAAATTTTTCCGCCACGCTTAATGTGCCTTGTCATTGCACGACGCGCCGCTTCAATCTGGCGAGCAGTGATACGACCACGACCCGTGGCTTTCAATGCGTACTCACCGAAACTCACCTTGCTCCCGCGCTCTGCGAGACCACGGTTTCGGCCTTTGTGCATTTTCCTGAACTTTGTTCGTTTAGGTTGAAGCATGATTCAGATCCCTTACGGCCTCAACTTGCCGATGAGCGACGAGGCTCTTGGCCCTCGTCTTCACTACCAATAACTTCACCCTTGAAGATCCACACCTTGACGCCAATAACGCCGTAAGTGGTGTGAGCTTCATAGGTTGCGTAATCAATGTCGGCGCGCAATGTGTGCAGCGGTACCCGACCTTCGCGGTACCATTCGGAACGCGCAATTTCTGCACCACCGAGACGGCCACCGACTTGAACCTTGATACCTTGCGCACCCTGGCGCATGGCATTTTGCACGACGCGCTTCATAGCACGGCGAAACATGACACGTCGCTCTAACTGCTGGGCCACGTTTTGTGCAACTAAGCGAGCGTCTAAGTCAGGCTTGCGAATTTCTTCAATATTGATGTGCACTGGCACACCCATCTTCGCGCTAAGATCCCGACGCAGCTTCTCTACATCCTCGCCCTTCTTGCCGATCACGATGCCAGGACGTGCTGTGTGGATTGTCAAACGAGCAGTCTGCGCAGGCCGCTCGATAACGACGCGACTGACTGAGGCGGCGTCAAGCTTCTTAAGCACGTAATCTCGGACCTCAAGATCACTGATCAAGTTCTTGGCGTAAGCCTTGCTATCTGCATACCAAACCGAGTTGTGATCCTTGACAATGCCAAGGCGTATACCGGTTGGATGTACTTTCTGACCCATGCGTCGGTCCCCTTAGCTCTCGTTGTCCGCGACTTTCACCGTAATATGGCAAGTGCGCTTTAATATTCGGTCGCCACGACCCTTGGCGCGTGGTCGCATGCGCTTCATGGTCAGGCCTTCATCAACAAAAATGGTCGCTACGCGCAGCTCATCGACATCTGCGCCTTCATTGTTCTCAGCATTGGCGATCGCCGAGTTCAGCAGCTTGCGCACCAAATGGGCCGCTTTCTTTTTACTGAACTCCAGCAGATTCAGGGCTTCACCAACGGGCATACCGCGAACCTCATCTGCGACGAGGCGCGCTTTCTGCGCTGAGATGCGTGCTCCTTTGAGCTTTGCTGCAACTTCCATCATTTAATCTCCAGCAACTCTTAACGCTTGGCTTTCTTGTCGACGATGTGCCCTTTAAACGTGCGGGTCACAGCGAACTCACCAAGTTTGTGGCCTACCATGTCCTCATTCACCGAGACGGGGACATGTTGACGGCCGTTATGTACAGCAATGGTGAGCCCTACCATATCGGGGGATACCATTGAGCGTCGGGACCAAGTCTTGATCGGGCGACGGTCGTTGCTCTCGACAGCGGCCTCTACCTTCTTGAGAAGGTGTAGGTCGATGAACGGGCCTTTCTTAACTGAACGTGGCACAGATATTTCCTCTTTCCTTCAGCGCTTACTTTTTGTTCCGACGGCGAACAATGAAGCCATCAGTACGCTTGTTCTTTCGGGTCTTGTATCCCTTAGTCGGCATACCCCATGGCGATACCGGATGACGGCCGCCTGACGTTCTACCTTCACCACCACCGTGGGGGTGATCGACTGGGTTCATAGCAACACCGCGAACGGTAGGACGAACACCGCGCCAACGCGCAGCTCCTGCCTTACCTAACTTCTGCAAGCTGTGCTCTGAGTTAGAGACCTCGCCCAGAGTGGCCCGACAATCGACCGGCACCTTGCGCATCTCGCCTGAACGCAGGCGGATAGTGGCGTATTGACCCTCTCGAGCAACCAATTGCACAGAAGCGCCAGCTGATCGAGCCAGCTGTGCACCCTTGCCGGGCTTTAGCTCTATCGCGTGGATTACTGCACCCACAGGTATATTTCGCACTGGCAAACAATTGCCAGCCTTGATGGGGGCCGCAGAACCAGAATACAAAACGTCGCCAGCACTCACACCCTTTGGTGCCAATATGTAACGTCGCTCACCATCGGCATATAGCACTAACGCGATGTGTGCTGTGCGATTCGGATCGTACTCAAGACGCTCAACTTTCGCAGGAATCCCATCCTTGGTCCGCTTAAAGTCTATGACGCGATAATGGTGCTTGTGGCCACCACCGATATGGCGCGTTGTAATTCGACCCGCGTTGTTTCTTCCGCCGGTTTTAGACTTCTTCTCTAGCAAAGGCGCGTAAGGACTTCCTTTATGAAGCTCCTTGTTCACCACCTTTACCTGGTGGCGGCGGCCCGCTGAGGTTGGTTTACTCTTTACGACTGGCATAACGAATCCGTTCCCTTAACTAATTGAAGCGAGGTCAATTTCCTGACCTTGCTCCAGACGAACGTAAGCTTTTTTCCAGGTCGACTTGGTGCTAATGCCGAACCGATTACGCTTGCTCTTGCCCTTGACCCGCAGTGTGGTCACGTTGTCAACGCGCACATTGAACAACTGCTCAACTGAGGCCTTGATCTCAATCTTCGTGGCGTCCAGCGCAACCTTAAAAACGTACTGGTTACCACTTTCCGCTGCCATCGCTGCCTTCTCAGACATGTGAGGGCCCATCAGAATCTGAAATACGCGCTCTTGATTCATGCTAAGGCCTCCTCAAACTTCTTGACCGCATCTACTGTCACCATGACCTTATCGAAAGCGATAAGGCTGACAGGGTCAGCAGCGTCGACGTCACACACTTCGACTTTATGAAGGTTGCGTGCCGCCAAATACAAATTCTGGTCGACCGTATTGCCTACGATCAGCACGTTCTCTAGGTCAAAGCCCTTGAGCTGCTCCAAAAGAAGCTTTGTTTTGGGCTGCTCCATATCAAAGGACTCGACAACCACCAGCCTATCTGTACGAGCCAACTCTGAGAGAATCGATCGCATTGCTGCGCGATACATCTTTTTGTTGACCTTGTGGCTATGATCCTGCGGCTTTGCTGCAAACGTCGTGCCGCCGGAACGCCAAATGGGAGACCGGATCGTACCGGCTCGCGCACGACCCGTACCTTTCTGACGCCAAGGCTTCTTACCACCACCAGCGACCTCTGAACGCGTCTTCTGCGCTCTTGTACCCTGTCGACCACCTGCCAAATAGGCGGTAACAACCTGATGCACCAGCGCTTCGTTGTACTCACGAGCAAACGTTGCCTCGGAGACAGCTACTTTTCCGGCTTCAGCGTTGCCAGGCTTGACTATATTCAACTCCATAGCGCTGCCCCTTATCCTTTAACCGTTGGACGAACGATCACATGACCGCCCGGCGCACCCGGTACTGCACCCTTGATGAGCAACAGGTTACGCTCGGAATCAACCCGAACAACCTCTAGACCCTGCGTAGTCACACGCTCTGCGCCCATGTGCCCTGCCATTTTCTTGCCTTTGAAGACACGACCTGGCGTTTGACACTGACCGATAGAACCCGGTGCTCTGTGCGACAGCGAGTTGCCGTGAGTCGCGTCCTGCATGCTAAAGTTCCAGCGCTTAACCGCACCCTGGAAGCCCTTGCCTTTAGAACGGCCTGCCACGTCAACTATCTGACCTTGCTCAAATCGCTCAACGGTCAACTCTGATCCAACCTCGAAAGCCTCTTCTGAACCTTCAAGTCGGAATTCCCAAAGACCGTCTCCAGCAGCAGTACCGGCTTTGGCGTAATGCCCAGCGGCTGGCTTGCTTACTTTCGAGGCTTTGCGGTCGCCCGTTGTTACCTGAATTGCTCGATAACCGTCGGTTTCGAGCTCTTTGATCTGAGTAACGCGGTTTGGAAGCACTTCCACTACGGTCACTGGTACTGATACGCCCTCATCGGTGAAGACTCGCGTCATTCCCGACTTACGGCCGACTATGCCAATAGTCATGTTAAACCTCACAGTGTACGGGGCTATACCCTCTATGGCCGCCTAACAGATCATTCCGCTAGACGTTACACGCCCGGTCAAGCCGAGCAGGTCTTGCTAAATTGTACTTAACCTAGGCTGATCTGAACTTCTACACCAGCCGCAAGGTCAAGCTTCATCAACGCGTCTACGGTCTTCTCTGTAGGCTCGACGATGTCAAGGAGTCGCTTATGTGTACGAATTTCGTATTGGTCTCTGGCGTCCTTGTTGACGTGAGGAGAAGTCAAAATAGTGAACTTCTCTTTCTTTGTCGGTAAAGGAATAGGACCTCGGACCTGAGCACCCGTGCGACGGGCGGTCTCAACGATTTCCTGAGTCGAGGTGTCAATCAGCTTGTGATCGAATGCCTTGAGGCGGATACGTATACGTTGGTTCTGCACAATACAACTCCAAAAAGCCGCCACCTCGCATGGAGGTGCCGAAAAAAAGAGGGCGAACTATAGGGCTGGGATGGGCAGCTGTCAACTCCGATGTTGCCTTCGTAGGGAAGGAACACCCAGATGGGCATTAAGTCACAAAACGCGGATCAATACGGTATCGCTGATCCTAAAATTACTCCACAGGTCGCAGCTTTTGGTGCCGGTATCACTAGCAGCTCGTGCCTGAGCAGCATGAGAACCCGAAGCGGCAACCCAAAAGCGTCAGCAGAGGGTCCTATATCATTAAAACAGTCGACTCACCGCTGACAGGGCGCAAGGCACTTTGTTCGGGATTGGAGTACATTACGGCTTAATGGGCCGATACGGGACCCCAATTCTGCTTTCAGCCACACTGAACCCGCCCGCAAAGCTAAGGGCCACATCAACACTAAGGAGCCTGACCGTCATGCAGCGCCAACCCGCCCTCGGTGACCGCAGTACGTTATTAGCCTACCTCTTCTGGATTTTTGGCTTTATTGGCTTGCATCGATTTTATCTCGGACGGCCCATCAGTGGCGCCATTTGGGCCCTAACAATGGGCCTGTTGCTGGTGGGCTGGCTAGTAGACCTCTTTCTCATTCCTGCAATGGTCGAGGATGCCTCCGAACGGTATCCCGCCAAAACCACAGACTACAACTTAGCCTGGGTCCTGCTAGTGCTTTTGGGTATTTTCGGAGCCCACCGTTTTTACCAAGGGAAAATACTCAGCGGCTTTTTATACTTATTCACGGTGGGTGTGTTTGGGCTGGGAATAATTTACGACCTCTTTACGCTCAATGAGCAGATCGCACAGGCCAACAACACGCCTGAGTAGTAGAGATCACGCCCCTGTAGACAAGCTGACCCAAACCTACTTGCCGACTCTTGGCAGACTAAGCTTCGCCCACAACCGGAACAAGCACTGAAAAACCGCTTTGCATCTAGATCACGGGTTGCGCTGATGCGCAGGTGTGGCCCAACGGGCCCTCAAGGCCCTTTTTTTAGATTCCAGACCTTCACCCGCCCAACAGAGCTCTCGTCTCGGCACCAAAGAGGACATGCCCTG
>ERZ1048068.842-NODE-842-length-25731-cov-206.339850_pt1 | contig 25731 bp, 20 predicted proteins | sample MGYA00383098_ERZ1048068 | MGnify/ENA primary metagenome ERZ1048068 (study PRJEB29581, sample SAMEA5548368) | metagenome | biome: marine; feature: coastal; material: water | depth 1 m | study: Short-term variability in the microbial, nano- and picoplankton... | reverse complement strand
ATTAATAACCAAAAAATTTCTTCAGTTTCTTTATTTATTTCAGGCCGACCACTTATTATTAATGAGGAACTAAATTTATCAGATGCTTTTGTGCAGTTATGGCTCCCAGGATCTGCAATAGAGGGAGTAACAGATGTCATTTTTACTGATAAAGAAAATAATATATCTCATGACTTTAAAGGAAAACTATCTTATTCTTGGCCTAAAATTTCATCTCAATATGAACTAAATTTTGGTGATGAAGACTATGACCCATTATTTGAATATAAATACGGCCTTACTTATAAAGATAATACATTCATAGATACAATTAATATTGAAGATGCCATCCCGGAAGCCTCTGAAATTACTTTGTTTGTTGGTTCTGCATACCCTTCCTATAGAGAAGTAATATCTTATTTTGACACTAATACAAATGAAACCGTATATGAAGGAATTAGCTCTGATATATTCGAACACTTAAAGTCTGGTATTACTATCAGCAAATTTGATTTTAAAAAACAAGATGACGCAAAGACAATAGATTTTGGTGATCAGAATTCATATAAATCTTGGCAAATCGCTAGCGGACAAAATGAAGACTTAACTTATATGAATCAAGGCGCAATTCAACTTATCGTTAGGCCAAAGATAATATCTGATAAAAAAATTAGCTTTAGTATTGGCTGCTCTAAGACTCAAGAAAGTACTTACAACACCAACTCCGATGTTTGTTATCAATCCTTTGATCTATCAAATATTCTTATAAATAATACTTTGAATGCATGGCAAGCTATTGAGATACCTACAGCCTGCCTTCAGGTTAATAACTTTGACCTTTCATCAATAACTACTAGAGCCTTAATTGCAACCGAAGGAAATTGGGTAGTTGATATCCATTCAGTTAAATATATTAACAACAAGGGATATAATACTTGCAAAATATCATCAGAAAATTATGAGTAAAGTACTATTAATAGACATTGGTGGAACAAACTTACGATATGCTTATTCTGACGGCGATCTATCTTCACTTAATGATACAAATAAAATTAAACTTTCTTGTATTAAAGGGTTTAATGATATTTTAAAAAATCTTACTGAAGGTGAAGACGTTGATAGCTTAGTTATATCTGTAGCTGGACCAAAAATTAATGGCTCAATTACTATGACTAATAGAGATTTCTCTATCAACGAAAAAGATATACAAGACTCATTTAATTTTAAAAGATGTTATTTACTTAATGATTGGGAATCTATTGGGCATAGCCTGGCAGCTTTTGATGAAAAGGATATATCTCTAATAAAAGATGGCACTGAGTTTAATGGTAATAGTTTTTTTATTGGACCAGGCACTGGTCTTGGTGCCGCATTACTAATTGGTGATGACAAAGTTACTCCAACTGAAATTGGAAATACTACTGGCCTCACAAAGGCACTTTTAAAAAACTATTCTATTAACAATGATGATCATTTTAGAACACTCGAAGATGTATTGTCTGGTAAGGCTATTTCTAGAATTTATGAATACAAGACAGGAGTTATAATGACTTCTGAAGATATAGTTGCTCGTTATGGCTCTGATGATGATATGGCCAATCTTGTTATAGATGGGTTTATTAAATCTTTAGCTGAGACAATTTCAGATATGGCATTAACTTTTATATCAGGTCGAGGCGTTTATATTGCAGGCGGTCTTATAAGGTCAATTCTTAAAATTATGGATAAAGATAAGTTCATTGAATATTTTTATGGTGATAAAAAACTAGTACATCTGCAAATTCTTGAGATGATTAAGATTGGCGTTGTAAAAAAAGAACACGCCTGTCTTCACGGCAATCTTAACTTTTATAAAAAAATAATTAATAAGGCATAACAAATTATGACAAACCGAAAAGATCTCTATCTTGGGGATAGCTTAATAAATGCATCTGAATTAACTATCGAGGGAAAAGAGGTTGTTATAAATGATGAGAACTTCTACAAGATTTCAAACGTCAATAAGATGAGACCATTTTTTATGAGCATTGTTAGTGCTTATGATCATTGGCTTTTCATTTCATCAACAGGTGCTCTTAGTGCCGGAAGAAAAGACAGTAATAATGCATTATTTCCCTATTACACTGATGATAAAATTACTGAGTCTTATGAGATAACAGGAAGTAAATCTATATTTCATGTGCACAAAGGAAATAGGGATTATCTTTGGGAGCCTTTTACAAAAACGTCTGATTTTGTGTATCAAAATAAAAGAAACCTTTATAAAAATTTAAGAGGTAATAAAGTAATTTTTGAAGAGATTAATAATGATTTAGGTATTAAGTTTTCATATCAATGGACGACATGTGATAAATATGGGTTTATAAAAACATCTTCGATAAAAAATCTAAATAACGAAGATATTTCAGTTACATTGCTTGACGGTATCCAGAATATTCTACCTTGGGGTCTTGATGAGGGCATTCAAAACAATACAAGTAATCTAGCTGACGCTTATAAGAGAAATGAATTAGATAGAAACTCAAAAATTGGCATTTTTGCGTTAAGTGCAACTATTGTTGATAGAGCTGAGCCAAGCGAGGCTTTAAAATCAAATGTAGTTTTTCATCTTGGCCTTAAAGAAAATAAAATACTTTTATCATCTCTTCAGTTAGATAAATTTAGAAAAGGCTTCAATGTAGTTGAGGAGACTGATGTAAAAGCTGAAAAGGGTGCTTATTTTATTCAATCATTTTTAACATTAAAAAGTGGACAGAAGAAAGATTGGGTGCTTGCGGCTGATATTAGTAAATCTTCTACAGATATTTTAAGACTAAAAAATGATTTATCTGTAAGCAAAAATATAATCAATGATATAAATCAAGAGATTCTTAAATCATCTAATGAGCTCTATAAGCTTGTGGCTTCTTCTGATGGTATTCAACTCTCAAATGACAGAAGAAGAAATATTAGGCATTTTGCAAATACCTTATTTAATATCATGAGGGGCGGAATATTTGATAAAGACTATATTGTAGAAAAGTCTGATTTTATAAAATATTTAAGTCGTGCCAATAAAAATTGCTCAAATCAAATGAAAACAACTTTTTTAGAGTGGCCTGATCATTTTGATCTTACATTTTTAAGAAATACTATTGATCAAAGTAGCTCTCAAGATTATAGAAGGCTTGCTACAGAGTATTTACCAATTAAGTTCAGCAGAAGGCATGGTGATCCAAGTCGACCATGGAACAAATTTTCTATTAATACAAGAGATGATATTACAGGAGCAAAGGTATTAGATTATCAAGGCAATTGGAGAGATATTTTTCAGAACTGGGAAGCGCTAGCTTATTCATATCCTCAGTTTATTGATGGCATGATATATCGATTTTTAAATGCATCTACTTTTGATGGATATAATCCATATAGATTAACTAAAGATGGCTTTGACTGGGAAACAATAGAAGCTGATAATCCATGGTCTTATATAGGTTATTGGGGCGATCATCAAATAATATACCTTCTAAAATTTTTAGAATTTTCTGAAAAATATTTTCCTCAAAGACTAAACTCTTTTCTTCAGAAAAATGAGTTTGTATATGCCAATGTTCCATATGCCATCAAGGACTATAAATCTATTTATAAACATCCTAAAAATACAATAGATTTTAATTTTGATTTAGCAGAAAAAATTGAATTAGACAGAGACAAAGAGGGTGCGGATGGAGCAATATTAAAGAACTATCAAGGATTAAAACATCAAGTAAATTTCTTTGAGAAAATATTGACTACAATTTTAGCTAAACTTTCGAACTTTATTCCTGATGCTGGTATTTGGATGAATACACAAAGACCAGAATGGAATGATGCAAACAATGCTCTAGTAGGAAATGGAGTTTCAATGGTAACTCTCTACTATTTAAGACGCTTTTTAAGTTTCTTTATTACTATTCTTAAAAATGATGATGCGCCATCATATGAAATATCTACTGAATTATTCCATTTCTTTGAAAAACTTAACTCATCCTTTACCAAACTAACATCAAGTTTATCTGATAAAGCTCGTAAGAATTTTGTTGATGAAATTGGAGAAAGTGCTGCTGAGTACAGAGATAGGATTTACACATCCAATTTTTCAGGGTTTAAAGAACACTTAGATAGAAATAAGGTAATTCATTTTCTTGAAACGGTGCAACAAGCTCTAGAAGAAACAATTGATACCAATAAAAGAAAAGATGGTTTATATCATGCATATAATCTTGTAAGTCTAGGCATTAATAAAATTGCTATTGATAGACTTCCTGAGATGCTTGAAGGTCAGGTTGGAGTCTTGAGTTCAGGCTACCTTTCTGAAGATGAAAGTTTAGCAGTATTAGACAGCCTAAAAAGCAGTTCTTTGTTTTGGGATGAACAATACAGCTATATTCTCTATCCAAATAAGAATTTGCATGGCTTTTTAGATAAAAACATTATTCCTGAAATTGAATTTAATAAATCATCTCTTTTACCTTTATTAGTTAAAGATGGCAATCAACTGATCGTAATAAAAGATATTAATAATAAATATCACTTTAATGGCTCATTTCATAATGCTAGCTGCTTAATTAGAGAGTTAGATAATTTACCATCAAAATATAATGAGCTTGTTCGAGAAGAAAAGAATTTAATACTAGATATTTTTGAAGTTGTATTTGATCATAAATCTTTTACGGGTAGATCTGGTACTTTTTATGGTTATGAGGGTCTAGGTTCTATCTATTGGCATATGGTATCAAAATTATTATTAGCCTCAGCAGAAGTTACACAAAGTTCTATTGATAAAAATATTGATCCAAAAACAATAGGAAGATTATTTGATCATTATTTTGAAATAAATGAGGGCATAGGTGTTAACAAATCTCCAGAATTATACGGGGCATTTCCAACTGATCCTTATTCTCACACTCCAAGAGGTAGAGGTGTTCAGCAGCCAGGAATGACAGGACAAGTTAAAGAGGATGTGATTAGCAGATTTTATGAGTTAGGTTTTTTTGTTGATAATGGAAAGATTAGTTTTGAACCCACTTTATTGCGTAAAAATGAATTTATGTCTGAAGAAAAATCTTTTAAATTTGTTAACTTAAACAATGAAATTGAACATATGCCTATTAGATCAAATTCATTAGCTTATACAATTTGCCAAGTACCAGTTATTTATAGCTTGTCAGATAAGGAAGACATAACAGTTATTTCCATGAATGGTTCTAAAGAAACTATTAATGGCCATCAGCTAAATTTTGAAAGCTCACAAAATATATTTAATAGAACAAATTTAATAAAGGCGTTGCATGTAAGCATTAGAAAATGAAGAATTTATTTCTTATTTCTTTTTTTTTAATAGCTTCATGTAGTAAATCTGGAGATTTAGTTATGAGCAAGAACGCAAAAGATATTATCGGTAATAATAGTTATCCTGCGATATCTTATGGAGGTTATAGAGGAAAATCTCGTGACATCCAACCTTCAATTGAGGATATTAAAGAAGACCTTAAGATAATGTTTGCTCAAGGTTTTAGGATTATTAGAACATATGACCTTCACCATCCTTTTGCCGAAAATACGCTCAAAGCTATTAGTGAACTTAAGAACTCAGACGCAGATTTTGAAATGTATGTGATGCTAGGTGCATGGATTCAGTGTAAGGATGCATTTACAGACCTACCAATTCATAATGAAGAAGATTTAGAGGGTAATAAAGTTGAAATAGCAGAGGCTGTTAGATTGGCTCAAAACTATCAAGATATCGTAAAGGTCATTGCTGTTGGCAATGAAGCTATGGTGCATTGGGCAACAAGTTATCATTTAGAACCAAAATATATTTTAAAATGGGTAAAGCATCTTCAAGATCTTAAAATTAATGGGATTATTAATAATAATATATGGATAACAAGCTCTGACAATTTTGCATCTTGGGGCGGTGGTTCAGAGGAATATCATAATGACGACCTAGATGAATTAATAAGGTCTGTAGATTATGTATCTATGCATACCTATGCATTCCATGATACTTATTACAATCCAATCTTTTGGAATCTGTCTGAAAATTCAGAAGATTTAAGTAAAAAAGATATTATTAAGAAAGCCATACAAAAAGCTGTTGAGTATGAGCTTAATCAATTCAATAGTGTTCAAGAATATATTCATCGCATTGATTCATCAAAGCAAGTTCATATTGGAGAAACAGGATGGTCAAGTGTAGCATCAGATCTCTATGGCTATGGTGGTACGGAAGCGGCAGATGAATATAAGCTGGGACTATACTATGAGATGATTACCGATGCGTGTTTAGCTAAATCAATTTCTTGTTTTTATTTTTCTGCATTTGATGAGCCATGGAAAGACTCACAAAATGAAAATGGCTCTGAAAATCATTTTGGACTTTTTACCATTCATGGCGAAGCAAAGTATCCTTTATGGGAAAAAGTGGATCAAAATGTGTTCGATGGTTTGTCCAGAGGAGGCAACCCTATTAAGAAAACTTTTAATGGTGATTTTGATGCTTTATTGCAGACTTCTAACCTTCCCCCAATAAGTAAATAATAATTATGAAAATTTTTTTACAATTTCTTTTTTTAATATTCGCATCGTCAGTTCACTCTATTGAAGTTACGATCTCTAACAACACCTTGCTTGTAAATAACAACCCCTTTTATATGAAGGGGATTTGTTATCATCCAGTTGAAATTGGAAAAACAAAAAGAAACTTTATAAACCTGGAAGAAGATTTATTACTCATGCAAGAAGCTGGTATAAATACCGTAAGAGTATACGAACCTATTGATGATGTGGCAGTCTTAGACCTGTTTAAAAAAGCTGGAATTAAGGTCGTTATTAGTTTTGGATATAACCAACAAGGCAAGTTTGATATTGTTTCAGGTACTTTTATTAATTACATAAGAAAATATAAAAATCATGATGCAATTTTAATGTGGGAGCTTGGAAATGAATATAACTATAATCCACAATGGTTTGATGGGGATATAAATAATTGGTATAGATCCATGGAACTTGTTTCACAAATTATTCAACTAGAAGATCCAAACAGATTAGTCTCCTCTGCGCATGGTGATCTGCCAAGCAAAGAGGCTCTAAAAATTGCAGCTAGTATTAATGTTTGGGGTATGAATGTTTATAGGTGGGACGAACCGGCATCTATATTTGAAGAGTGGAAGAAACTAAGTAAAAAGCCTATGTATTTTGCTGAAATTGGATCTGATAGTTTCATGACAAAATCAACATCTAAATACAAAAAAGGTGAAAATCAACAGGCTCAAGCTGATGCTAATGAGAAAATTATTAGTGAGGTTTTAAGCAATTCTGATAAAAATATTGGTTCTTTTGTTTTTCAGTTTGCAGATGGTTTATGGAAAGCAGGAAATCCAAGTCAACAAGATACTGGTGGCTCAGCGCCCAACAGCGATGGAACACCATATGATGGGACTGCAAATGAAGAGTATTGGGGCATAGTTGATATAGATAGAAATAAAAAAATAACCTTTGATGTTATCAAAAATTCTTATACTAATTTTTGATATTAAATAACTATATGAATCCAGGGGGGATTTCATATGAATGACATAAAAAATATAACTAACAGCGTTTCATTAGGCCAGAAAATAGCATTTGGTCTTGGAATGTTAGCTAATCAGCTATTTCCAGCATTACTATCAATATTTATTGTTGTATTAATACAAGATCTTGGATTTAATCCACTACTGTATGGAGTAATTGCTTTTGTACCAAGATTTATCGATGCTTTAACAGATCCATTAATGGGTTTTATATCTGATAATACAAAATCTAAATGGGGTAAAAGAAGGCAATATGTTTTTGTTGGCGGCATATTAACAGGTATTGCATTCATACTATCTTGGCAACTTTACCCTGAAAATGGTGAAACCTATAATTTTTGGTATTTCTTAATATTTAATCTAATTTTTTATCTTGGTATTACAATTTTTGGTGTGCCCTTTGTAGCTATGGGCTATGAAATGAGTGATAATTTTCATGAAAGAACGCAAATCATGGCAGTATCTCAATTTATAGGTCAATTTGCATGGGTTCTTGCTCCATGGATTTGGATTATTATTTATGATCCTAATATCTTTGTTGATGCTGCAACAGGAACACGAACTCTTTCAATTATATTTGGTGTTTTATGCACTTTACTTGCAATAATTCCTGCTATTTTTATTAAGAGCAAATCAACACTTCATGATGATCATCTAGTTCCTCTTACAAGAGACAATGCTGGAAAGAGTATTGTTAATATTTTTTATATATTTGGAGATGCTTGGAAAAACATTCCATTTAGAAAACTTTGTATTGCTACCTTTCTAGTCTTTAATTCATTTCAAACTATTGCTGCCTTTTCGTTTTTTATTATTGTGCACTACTTATTCTCTGGAGATGCATCTGCAGCAGGTATTTGGCCCGCAATGCATGGAAGTGTTGGTGCTATTGTTACCACATTTCTAGTAATACCTTTGGTATCAAAAATGGCTCAGTCATATGGAAAAAAAGAGACCTTTATAATATCTCAGTGCATATCCATTATAGGATATGTCCTTTTTTGGTTCTTATTTATACCCGGTAAGCCATATATGTTTTTGTTTGCACTGCCTTTCTTCTCATTTGGTATTGGTGGGCTATTTACCTTGATGATGAGTATGACAGCAGATGCTTGTGATTATGAGGAATTAAGAAAAGGTCTTCCAAGAAAAGAAGGATCATTTGGCGCAATATACTGGTGGATGATAAAGCTTGGTACTGCGCTTGCAGGACTTATATCAGGTCTGATTATGTACTATGTTGGTTTTGCAGGTGATGCTTCAACACAGCCTGAAGGCGCCCTTACTGGTCTTCGAATAGCTTATTCTACAATACCAGTGGTAGGAACACTATTTGCTATTTATGTAATGCGTGACTACGAAATAGATGAACAAAGAGCTGCTGAAATTAAAAAACAATTAAATCAAAGAAACGAAGGAGTAAACTAAAAATGTCTTTAAGAGATGAAAAAATTAAATCATTGCTTGGATTAAATCTAGAAAGTCTTTCTGAGAATGAATTGAAAGAACTAAGCAGTGAAATCCTTGAAAGTAAAATCCACGGAATATGCTTTAGTTTATATGAAGATGAGCAACAGCCGGGTGATTTCGTATCTGATGAGCAGATTGAAAGAAGATTAAAAATATTAAAACCTTACACAAACTGGATTAGGACATTTTCTTCAACTGATGAGCATGCAAGGATTGCTCAAATAGCAGTTGATATGGGTTTTAAAACACTAGTCGGGGCTTGGCTTAGCGACGATTTAAAAAGTAATGATAATGAAATAGAAGGTCTTTTAGAATTAGCTTCAAAAGGGCTAGTGAATATTGCTGCAGTTGGTAATGAAGTTATTTATAGAAAAGAGCTAGCTGAAAATGAGCTTATTTCTTATATAAATTATGTTAAAGCAAATATAAATAACATACCTGTTGGTTATGTTGATGCTTACTATGAGTTCAGAGATAGACCCAATATAACAAATGCTTGTGATATTATTCTCGCTAATTGCTATCCATTTTGGGAGGGGTGCGCATCAGAGTATTCTTTGCTTTATATGAAAGATATGTTTCAGGAAGCCACTAAGGCTGCTAATGGTAAAAAAGTTATAATTACTGAAACAGGCTGGCCTAGTGCTGGCAGCGACCTATGGGGAGCACATCCATCTTATAAAAACTATTTAAAATACTTCATTAATACTCAGCTTTGGTCTAAGAATAATAATATTGATATTTTTTATTTCTCATCCTTTGATGAGTCATGGAAGATAGATAGCGAGGGCGATGTCGGAGCTTACTGGGGTTTATGGAATAAAAATGAGGAGCTTAAATTTTAAATAGAAAGATTGAATTTCTTTTATTCTCATTTTACTATTTTTGTGTATAATTCCACTCTATTATGGCAGACAAAAAACAAACTAAAGTATATTTAATCCCTGAAGGCGAAACTCGTGATAGTCATACTTATCACTACACCGCGATTAAAACCAGGAAGTTTACTCTTGAAAACAAGAAGATGAGACTGAAGAAGTTTAATCCAGCTAAGAGGGTCCATGAATGGTTTGTTGAGGCTAAGCTTCCGCCACATAACTAGGATTTTATTCTTCCAATCGCAGCTCAGTTGATGAAATATCATCTCTGAAACTTCCTTCTTCAAAACCAGTACATCTATTCTTAATATTATCAGGTATGCCAATATCTCTCAAAGAGATGAACTTCTTATTTACCTTTCTGCCAAAAACAAGAAAATTAATATTATGATCATTAAACCTATCAATATGATCAAGCATATCTTTTTTATTTGAGTAAAACTTTTCATCAAACACTCTCATTAGCGTATCTGCCCCAATTATAAAAACAGAATTAGGAAACATTTCTGCTTTTTCACTAAACCTTCCAGCAGAAGTCATTACCCAGCTATCGTTATCAGTAAACTGATCAAGTGTTCTTTTTATTTCATGAAATGTTAATGGTGGTTTATCAGCATTTCTTGCGCAAATCTCAAAAGTAGCTCGCATACCAGTTTTTTTCTCAGCCAGCTCTCTCATTTTTAAATGACCATCGTGAAGGGGGTTGAATGATCCAGGAAAAATTAATTCAGGTGTAGAGCGATCACTAGATATAAAATTTACATCGTTATTTAATAGTTTTTTCCATGATTTTTCCGCTTTAATTGTATGAATAACTGGTATTTCATCATGATGTGGCATATTTTTTTCAATACCACAGCACTCTGCTACTAGGCTTAAAACATACTCAGTTATTAGTTGCTCTTCTTCTTCGCGAGACCTCGATCCTTTAATTAATAGACATTCTATAGATTTAGTAAAAGATTCAGTCTGAACTGATATGTAGAATTTATGATCACCAATCTTTGTATAAGTTGTTGCTAGACTTGCTGTAACAGAAATACCTATAAGATATTTTTTTTTGTATTCCGGATCAATTTGCATGCATTTTTTATATGCATTGGCTGCCATACTTAGAGATGTATTTAGAGAGCAATAATGATCAGGTTTCCTGTTAAGAAATAAATCCATTGATTTTTTAGAGTAGGGTATATATGACTCAAGTACCGTATTACTTGCCCCTGGAACCTTTAATAATGAAGAAATAGCATTGGTTCCTCCGCCACTAGAAACAAATGTAATCCTATATTTAGATTCATGAATTTTTTGAATTAGTTTTGTATTATTGGTCACTTATTTTTTATGCTGTAATTTTCTTGTATTTTAACCTATTAAATATCAATCATTGATAGAATAAGTTTATGAAACGCATTTTCTTATTTGTTTTGACTGTAATAGTTATTAATACGAATGAATTACATGCATCTGCAATTAATCAAATTACATATGCTTATTGGGATAAACCTGATGTAGAAATGTTTTATATTACTCCAAAAAAGATAGACAAAGATACGCAGTTACTGTTTGTTATTCACGGTAATAGCAGAAATGCTGAAGATTATATTTCAGCATGGATTCCATACGTTAGTAATAAAAATATTATTGTAGTTGCACCTCAATTTGATAAAAATAATTTCAGATATTTTTTTCTTTTAGAGTCCGCAACCTCCTCAGGAGCAATAAATAATAATCCTGATGACTATATAAATAAATCAATATCTTCTTTCTTTGATTTTTTTCAAAGCAAGTTTTCTCTATCAACTAATAAATATAAGATGTTTGGTCATTCAGCTGGCGCTCAATTCACCCATAGATATATGTTGCTTAGTAACGATAAAAGAATTTCAAATGCTGTGATTGCTAATGCTGGTTGGTATACATTCCTTAATGGAAATAATTTTCCGTATGGAATTAAAAATACACCAATAGATATTTCAAGTGAGCATATCAGATGGTTTATGTCTAATAAGAGCTCTTTATTGATTGGCGGCAATGATGTTAACCTAAAGAGTGTTAATTCATCTGTTGGAGCTCAAAAACAAGGGATTACAAGGGTTGATAGGGCAAGTAGTTTTTTTGAGTCACTGGTAGATATTTCTGATAACAATAATATTCCATTTAGATGGGGTTATAAGGTTGTTGATAATGCAGGCCATAATTATCTCAAAATGACTCCTGTAGCAGCAAAAATACTATTAGAGGATGTTAGTTCATTTGATTAATTTGTGTTGTTCTCAATAAATTCTTCAGCCTTAGTGAAGATTAATTTTTTTCTTTGTGGGTCTAATTTAGACAATGCATTTACCATTAAAGAGAGTCTTGGATTGCCTTTAAAGAAATTAAGATTATTTTCTATAAACCTCCAGTAAAGACCATCAACAACATCGCACCATTCACCTTTTTTATGATTTGACATTCTGAGCATATAGCTAGAACCACAAATGTATGGTTTTGTAGAGAATATTCCACCATCTGCAAAAGTTCCCATTCCATAAACATTCGGAACCATAACCCAATCAGCTGAATCTATATACATTTCCATAAACCATTTATAAATTTCATCGGGATGGATTCCTGAAAGATTCATTAAATTTGAAATAATCATTAGTCTATTAATATGATGAGTATACCCAAGATTATTAGATTCAATAATGGCAGTATCTAGTGGAGGTATGCCGGTAGAACCGTTATACCAGCTATCTGTTAAATTTTTGCTATGAGACCAAAAGTTGGCTTGCTTGTATTGAGGCATATTATCCCAATAAACTCCCATAATAAATTCTCTCCAACCTAGAATTTGCCTTACAAAACCTTCAACAGAATTAATTGGAATAGCACCATTAGATTCTTTATACTTATTTTCTGCCGCTTTAACGCATTCCATTGGATCGAGAAGCCCGGCATTAAAATAAGGCGATAGCAATGAATGGTACATAAATGCGTCATCTTTATTAATAGCATCTTGGAAACTTCCATAGTTAGGTAAAAAGATTTCAATAAATTCTAGAAATAAATTCCAAGCATGTTCGTGAGTAACAGCCCAATTAAAATTTTCTAAGTTACCAGGAGATGACTTAAATATATCTTCAACCTCTATCATTACCTCAACAGTTATAGAATCAGTTTTAATATTATTTCTTTTAGGAACTTCAGCTTTGAGTTGAGAAATGCCTTTCCTATTTTCCTTATCAAAATTCCACTTACCTCCAAGAGGTTTTCCATCTTCATCCATCAGGATATTAAATTTTTTTCGAAGCCACCTGTAGTAATACTCTTGGATTGTTGTCTTTTTTCCCTCTGACCAGGCATCATAATCATCTGTTGTTGATATAAATTTTTTATCATCAAAAATCTTTAAATGAACTTCGTGTGACTGACAGAAGTACATAAGGTCCTTAAGAGTTTTAAAGTCAGATGGTTTTGTTACATAAAGGGTATCAAAAGAACATTCTTTATGAAGAGAACCAAGATAATTGCTAAGACTTTCACCAAGTTCTTTTTCAATTCTTTTATGAACTAAATTTTTACTTTTAATAAGTTTTTTAAAATGCCTAAATGCACTAATTAGAAAAACAAGTTTATGTTTGTGATGTGAAATTTCATAAAAAGTTTCTAAGGGCTCATAGAGCACAATTTTTTCATTATCTTTAATAACATCAAGGACTTTATTATTTATTGAAAGCTGATCAGGAAAAATTAAACCAATTGAACTCATTATCTAAAGCTTATCAGGAAAATAGAATATATAAAAAATATTTTTTTAAAGGTTAAGAGAAACAGAATTTACAGTAGCTCCATTTATATCTTTAATACTCATTTCCAAAGTATTGAATTCTGTATCAAATGTTAGAAGACCATAATTCTCTTTGTTGTATACCTTACCAAACATAAGTGAGTCAGTTTCATTGGGGCGCGTCATATTAAAAGTGCTTATAGGCCTATTTAATGACGAGGATGTTATTTCAAAGATATCCTTATTATTGTAGATAGCGGCTTTATGCCTATCTCCTGAAATAATAATAGTTTTTGCTTTAGTTTTCTCAATATTGGCTAACAATCTTCTCATTTCATTAGGAAAGAGGGACCACTTTTCATAACCATGATCTTCAGGTAGCACCTGAATAGAGGATATTAAGATAACGATATCAGCTTCAATCTGCAATATCTTTTCAAGCCATACCCACTGAGCATCTCCTAGAATTGTAGAATCTTCAGTTTCATTGATTCCAAATAGAGGATATTTACCCTTTAGCTCTATTAAGTCTGATCTGAAAAACCTTGTATCTAATGCAACTAAGTGAATTTTTAACCCATCAACAGTAATAAGCTTGTTAAAGTATGTACCATCTCTTTTATATCTATCATCAGATAGCGGGATATCCCAAAAATCTAAAAATATTTGCTCAGATTCAAATTTATTTTTATATGATCCACCACCATCATTTATTCCATAATCATGGTCATCCCAAACTGCTTCCACCTCTATATTATTTAACCAGCTAGGAATCATTTTTTTTTGTTTGTTATATGCAGATTGCATATTTTTTAAATTCCCAGAAGGTGTATCACCATAAACATTATCACCAAGAAATATAAATGAATTAATAGATTCATTCTTGATAGGGTTCCATATGGGTTGCGGCGCATTTTGGTCTAAGCAAGAGCCAAAGCCAATTATATATTTTTCAGCACTGGCAGTATTGGCAAAAAAGATAATTATTAAAAAAAGGTATAGTCGAGTATATAATTTCATATAAATATTATATCTTTTGTTTATGACAGAAATACTTAAAAAAATTTATTTTTTACCATTTTTTCTTTTTTTGGCATCTTGTAATAATCAAGAGAGTGGTGCGGTTTCATTAAATAGCCTAATTATTCCAGAATTTACATATAAACAAGACTTTTTTTATTGCGATCTTGAAGAATCCTCATCATTAATTAATCTTGAAGCATTTCTATCTTCACTTGTTGCTAAGCACCAAAAGGATTTATCAAAACTTAATAGTATTGATATTTTATTCCCCGATGGTCAGGAAGAGGTCAGCAAGTTTATTTTTTCAATTCGCTCAAATAATAAGCCTGATGCGCTTAAGCGTTTTATAGATATATTAGAAATTGAGGGCTTTAGTAGAATCTCATCTTGTATATTTTCTATTTATCAATCGAATGGCTTGGATATGATTAATCCAATAAATAATAATTCTAATGATTTTATAAATATTGAAATCTTAAGATGTTTCTACAATGCGGGTTACAATTATGGAACGTTTAGAATAGCCACTGATAGATTTATCAATTCAGTAGAACGTTTAAAGCTTCCTTACAGTCTTTCGTACATCAATTCGCCAGAAACAGTTGATGGATTTTTGTGGATTAATTCATTCACTATAAATGATTACAAAGAGTTCTTAGAAAAAAATTGGATTAAAGATGATGAATCAAAAGCTATTAAAGACGAGTTTAATGAAAATGCTACTTGCCTTGATTCAAAAAAATACAAATCTTATAGATTGATTTAAATATTAGATTTAATTAGTTGTAAAAAAGGAAGCATTTAGCTTCCTTTTTATTTATAATAATTTTTCAAAATAGCGGGTATCGTATAATGGCTATTATAAGAGGTTTCCAACCTTTTGATGAGAGTTCGATCCTCTCTACCCGCTCCACTTATTATCTAATTACAACACCACTAAAATCTGCTGTGTTGCAGGTGAAATTATCAACATACATACTTGCATATTCTGAGTCCATAAATTTACCAAGCGCTGTATCTTTATCACTTTGATCAGCCCATAAATCTAACCAAACAAAGTCTGGTCTTGGGTCTGGATCAAACATAGGGTTTAAAAGAACATTCCAATATGTGTCACTCCAAGTAGTAGAGTCGACAGCATTTTTAAATTCTTTAAGAGAGCTAGAATCATTCCCATCATTGTAATTACAAAAGTGAAATCTATTTAGAAATGATCCTGAGTCATTTTCAATTTTTGGTTGAGCAACCTCATCAACTTCAAAAGGAAAGACGTTTTCAATGCTATAGCTCATTATTCCATCTATTGATTGTGCCCAATTATCTTGAGCTCCACTGGAGTTCCACCATTCCCATCCAGCATCTCTTGCTGACATTGAAGGCCATCTCATAACCCATATAAAATCAAAATCTTCATTAGCCAGGGTAGGAGTGAGGATATTTGCCCCCAACATATCCATGCCAGATTCTGTGATAATAATATTCCATTCATTGATCAAATTTGCTAAATTTTCTGCATTAAAGTTAGGGCCGGCATTATGCCAAACATATTCAACTAATGGTTTTTCTTGTTCTTCTTGAACAGCTGACTGAGAACAAGAGATTATAAATATAGAGGTAAGTGCTAAGAGTGTTATTTTTTTCATGATTTATTTTTTATTAATGGTTAATCTTCATTAGACTATTTATACCATAAATAATTAATAAATAAAAAAAAGCAGACATTATGTCTGCTTTTTAATGACCTAGGGGATATGAATTAAGATGGCATTCAAAGGTCTTATCTATAAGACAATAAGAATATCTAATAGTTCATAAAAACTTAAAAATACATATAAAAAAAACCCACAGATAAGACCCGTGCCTAATGGAATCTCTTCAGATACCGTTTTTTTTAACAATATTAAATAGATTATTAATGACACTAGTGCACCAAATAATAATATTATTGGCAGATGAAATGGTCCTACAATTGCTCCAATACCTCCAAATAAAATAAAATCGCCTCCACCTATACCATCCTTATTTCTAATATATTTATAAACAGCATTTACAAACCATAGTGAAAAAAATCCAAGTATAAAACCATACAAACTATATATAGCAGGAGTTACATCAAAATATGAGCTTTGTTCTGAAACAAATAAACTAAAAAATATATTTGAAATCAAACTAATAAAAATAAATAAAATATTTAAAGATAAAGGAAGATAGAAAAATTTGTAATCAAGAATAAGCAGTACATAAAGTAGAGTAAAAATAATATAGCTAAATAGGGTTATTTCTGAAAAACCAAAATAATAGAAAATACTTAAACCAATTACTAAATGTATAGCTTCATTCATTGGATAAATAAATGAAATTTTATGATTGCAATACGCACATCTACCATAATTTAAAAAATAACCAATTAGGGGGATAAGGTTCATGTTTGACAATTTATGTTTGCAACCCGGGCAATGGGATCTTGGGTAAAATAAATTAATGTCTTTGCTACCAGACTCAATCAAAGGCAATCTATAAATTAATACAGATGAGAAGCTACCTATTGATAAGAATACAATTGATAATATAAATTCATGCATTAAATTACAGAGCTATTTTTTTCTAGTTATATAAAAACAAAAAAATAATAATAAAAGTGCTGGAATAGCATAAGCACCTATAACAAGTAATTTATCAATCATTTAATATCTCCTGAAGCATAACTATCCGGCCTTCTAAAATCACCATATCCATAGTAAGTACCATTTTTTTTCATAATTAATTGTAAATTAGTTTGGGGTTCAATTATTTTGATATTGTAACCCGCATCCAACAACCAATTTTTAGAACTCTCTTCAATATTGAATTCTATTTGAAGTAGGTCAGGCTGCCATTGATGATGAACTCTTCTTGCCTTAATTGCATCTTCTACATTCATATTAAAATCTACCATATTTAAAATTGATTGCAGAACTGCTGAAATGATTTTTGCGCCACCTGGAGATCCAGTTGTAAAGTAAAAATCACCATCTCTAAAACCTATTGTTGGAGTCATTGAGCTTAAAGGTCTTTTTTTTGGAATAATTTCGTTTGCTTTTGCTCCAAGAAGCCCATATTGGTTTGGAATTCCTGGAGATACTGAGAAGTCATCCATCTCATTATTCATTAAGATTCCAGTTCCCTTAATAACAACTCCTGACCCAAAGCTTGAATTCAATGTATAAGTTGATGAGACAATATTTCCATGACTATCTACAACTGAGAAATGTGTAGTTTCATTACTTTCAGTATCTAGATAGTTGCCTGGTTTGATTTTGGTTGATGGCATAACCTTGCCAATTTCCATTTTTTTAAAAATGTTATGAGCATAGGTTTTGCTAGAAAGATCTGTTATTGGAACATTATAATAGTCAGGGTCCCCTAAATATTTTGATCTATCTGCATATGCGTACTTCATCACCTCACCTAGAACATTAATATATTCTTTTGAATTATGATCTAAAGAAGTTAGATCAAAGTTTTCAAGAATATTAAGCATCTGTATTATATGAACTCCGCCGGAGGAAGGAGGGGGCATTGTCACAATATTTGTATTTCTATACTTAGATACTAATGGCTCTCTCCACTTAGGTTCATATTCCTCTAAATCTTTCATAGAGATTATTCCACCATTCTTGCTCATGTCATCTGCAATTTTTTTAGCAATGGACCCTTTATAAAAACCGTCACGCCCATTATCTGAAATAATAGATAGAGTTTTAGCTAGATCAGCCTGAATAAATGATTCACCATTAAATATTGGATACTGCTTCTGAAATATATTTTTAGTTTCCTCAAAAACTGAAAGTTTCACATTGTATTTAATTAGCATATCTGACATATAGGGCGAAATTTTGAAACCTTCTGATGCTAATTTTATTGCAGGCTTTATTAATTTCTTCCACTCCAATGACCCAAATTTTTGATGAACAGCCCACATACCTGCTACTGTTCCAGGAACTCCGCTTGATAAATAACCTAGAGTTGATTTATTTGGAATCACGATACCATTTTTATCTAAATACATATCTGTGGTTGATAATAACGGCGCTCTTTCTCTGTAATCAATTGCATAATTCTTTTTTGATTTGGTGTCATGAAGAACCATAAATCCGCCACCGCCAATATTTCCAGCTCTTGGAAGTACTACTGCTAAAGTAAAGCTAATAGCTATTGCAGCGTCATATGCATTACCACCCTGGTTTAAAATATCTTCACCCACTTTTGTTGCAAGATAGTGCTGAGTAGTTACCATTCCATTGGAACCAACCGCAATTATTTTTTGTTCTGGAATGTATTTAGCTGGATTTACTGTTCCTATTGGAGTGAATGATTGAGTTGATAAAGTTGAGCAAAATACTGTTGCTAGAATAATAGAATATGTTTTACTAAAATTTATCATGTTTTAACTCTTTGCTATTTCTAGGGCCCACTTATAATCTGCTTTTCCATTAGGAGCTCTTTTTACTTCATCAACAAACTTTATCATTTTTGGAAGTTTATACCCTGATAAATGATTCCTAGTATTTTTAATTAAATCATCAAAAAGAATTTCTTTATTTTTTTCAAATGATGCAACAGCGACAACCTTCTGACCAAATCTTTCATCATCTATGCCTACTACCAAACAATCATATATATTGGAATCTAGCTTTATTGCTTCTTCAACTTCTTCTGGATAAATTTTTTCACCTGCAGAGTTTATACAATTACTTCCTCTTCCAAGGAGCGTTATGCTGCCATCCGTTTCGACCATGGCATAATCTCCAGGAAAGCTGTATCTTACCCCATCAAAATCCTTGAATGTTGATGCAGATTTTTCTGGATCTTTGTAATAACCTATAGGAACTAATCCACTTGTACCAATTTTTCCTCTTATACCTGATCCAGGCTCAACAAGCTTATTTTCATCACTTAAAACTATAACATTGCTGTTCATTTTAAATTTTGCTGTTTGTGCAGGATTATCTCTTGAAGACATTGATGATCCCATGCCACCCTCACTTGAGCCCATTGAATCAAATAAATTCATATCATGATGCCTAAGCAGACCTGCTTTTACTTTTGCACTCCAAATAACACCACTTGAGATAAGAGTCTGTAAGCTTGAAATGTCATAGGGTTTATTCTGGTCTTTTGCTTTATCAAGTTCTGCTAGAATTGGTTTTGCAAATGCATCACCAACAATAACCATAGTTTTTACTTTTGAGGTTTTTACTTGATTGAGAAGTAATTCAGGATCAAGTCCAAGACTAGGGACAGTAATAACTGTGCCTCCTAGAACATGAGTAAGAAAGCCACCTAAAAACATTCCTGTTCCATGCATTAAAGGGCAGGCTATAAGGCAGCTATTCAATGAATCATTTTCATCCATTTTTTTTAATATAGGCTCAAGCTTTAATAAATTGTCTCTATTTCTTACATCAGGAACTTCATATCCCTGCTGTTTCAATGTGCCAAACATAGAGGTTGCAAAACCTCCATGAGTATACATAACACCTTTGGGCATTCCTGTAGTACCACCTGTATAAATCATGTAAGTGTTATCTTCACTTCTTATGATTCTTTCCATCTGCTGATGATCATTAAGAATGTCATCGTATTTAACTACAAATGAGAGATTCTTATTTGAATCATTGCCAACCTGAATCCAGGTTTTAATATTTGGAAGCTCTTTTGCAATATCCTCAACTTGATCTGCATAACAAGCTTGAAAAAAGACAGCTTCGGCATCTGAATTATCAAGGAGATATATCAACTCTCCAGATTTATATCTATAGTTAACATTTATTGGCACTCCCATAACCTTAAATGTTGCAAACTGTGCTTCAAGATATTCGTTGCTATTGTGAAGATACAAACCAACTTTTGAGTTCTCTTTAATGCCTTGTGCATTTAAAAAAGATGCTAACTTTGCTGAATCTTGCTCGTACTCTTTCCATGTTTTCTTATCTTTACCACAAACTATTGCTATACGATTGGGAATGATATCCGAGATATGTTCCCAAATATTTGCAAAATGAAGATCGTTAGAATTAAGCATAATTAAATTTATTTATTGTTGAATTGTGTGGCTATAATAACTTTTCTGATAGTAAAATAAATAACTTTAAAAATATACAAAAACATATATATGAAAAATATCTATAATGAGGTTCTTGCAGCACACACGGCTCCTGGTCAACTTTTTGAAACAAAAGATGTAATAAATAATAAAGGAGTAACTTTTAAAGAGTATGTTCATTTCCCTGATAGCCTAAGAGGTTTTTTAGATTTTGGACTTCTCCATGGAGATAAAGACTGGCTAGTGTATGAAGACGAAAGATATACATATAAAGAAGTTTTTGAAAAAAGCGCTCAGTTTGGCAATGCTTTAGTTGATGCGGGAATTGAAAAAGGAGATAGGGTTGCAATTTGTATGCAAAATAATCCTGAATATGTTTTTGCTTATCTCGGGATTCTAGGTATTGGTGCTGTTTGTGTACCTTTAAATTCTTGGTGGGTTCCTTCTGAAGTAATATATGGACTTGAGCATTCTGACGCTAAATTACTTATTGGAGATGAAAGGCGACTAAAAGGTCTTGAATCTTTACCAAAAGTTAAAAAAATCTCAACGACATATGCGCCAGATGACTCTTTCATGTCATTCAAAGATTTTATCAACGGTCATAGCTCCAGTTTTCCAGAAATAAATATTGAAAGAGATGATAACGCAACTATTTATTACACATCAGGCTCAACAGGCAGACCAAAAGGCGTGCTTTCATCACAGAAAGGCGTAATAGCGACTATGTTTAGTTGGTCTTGCTATTCTTCCGTTACTGGAGAAGTTGCTAAGATGAATGATCCAGATGCAGATCCTGTTGTAGGCCCTGATCTTGCAATTCTTCATTGTGTGCCTCTTTTTCACGTCACTGGCAGCCACGCTGGACTATTAATGTCTATACTGGCCGGAAGAAAAATAGTAATGATGAGAAAATGGGATGCTGGAGATGCACTTAAGCTTATAGAGGATGAAAAAATATCAGATATAACAGGTGTTCCAACTCAAACCTGGGAATTACTCAACCATCCAGATAGGCTAAACTATGATTTATCAAGCTTAAAAACTCTTGGTGGCGGTGGCGGTCCAAGACCAGCAGAGCATGTAAAGTTACTTGATGAGGAATTCGAAGGCAGGCCAGGTATTGGCTATGGCTTATCTGAAACTAATGCGTGCGGGACTTTGGGAAATGGGGATGAATATATTAACAACCCATCAACAGCCGGCAGGGTGGTTCCTCCTGTTACAGAAATAAGAATTATTGATAACGAATGGAATGACGTTGAGGAAGGCGGTTTGGGTGAAATAGCTATTAAATCTATGGCAAATATGGTTTGTTATTGGAAAAATCCAGAAGCTACTGAAGAATGTATGAATGATGATGGTTGGTTCAAGACAGGGGACTTAGGTAAATTTGACGGACCGTTTTTATATATTATAGACAGAGTTAAAGATATGGTAATAAGAGGGGGTGAAAACATTGCATGCCCTGAAGTTGAGGGGGCAATATACGAGCACTCAGATATTCTTGAGGCATGTGTATTTGGAATACCTGATGAAAGATTGGGTGAGATTTTATGTGCTTCAATTGTATTAAGAGATAATATAGTCATGACATCAGATGAGCTAAAGCTTTTTTTGGCAGATAAATTAGCTGCTTTTAAAATACCATTACAAATATATTTTTCTAATTCTATATTACCTCGATTGGCTTCTGGAAAATTTGACAAGCCCTTGCTTAGAAAAGAATTTTCAAGCAAATTTGAAAAAACTCTTTAAATATTCTGTAAAAAAGGTATAAATATTGCTGTGATTCTTAAATATTACCATGTCTAAAAAAATTCTAATTATTGAAGATGAGCCTGATATACGAAAAACAATTGAATATAACCTAGCAAGAGAAGGTTTTGATATTCATTCAGCAGCCTCATTAGGAGAGGGAAAATCAATTCTTGACGATTCGTTTTCATTGCTAGTTTTAGATCTCATGCTGCCTGATGGATCTGGGTTGGACTTATGTAGAGATATTAAATCTAATCAAGCTTTATCAAATATTCCTATTGTTATATTGACAGCAAAAGATGATGAAGTAGATAAAGTTGTGGGTTTTGAACTCGGCGCAGATGATTATGTTACTAAGCCATTTAGTGTTAGAGAATTAATCCTAAGAATTAAGGCAATATTAAAAAGGGGTAATAAAATATCTCATGAAACAGTAGAGATTGAACGTCAATTCGGAGATCTTGTTATTGATGTAGACTCCCATGAAGTTTTTGTTAATAAAGAACAAATAATATTAACTGCCTTGGAATTTAGATTACTTAAACAACTTATTGATAGAAGAGGCAGAGTTCAATCAAGAGATCAACTTCTTTCAGATGTATGGGGCTATAGCGCTGAAGTAACAACCAGAACTGTTGATACGCATATAAAAAGGCTACGAGAAAAACTTGGGTCTATGGGAAAATATGTCCAAACAATCAGAGGAGTTGGTTATAAATTCTCTAGATCACCTGAGTAAAACATATGGGAATTAGATCCCGAATATTTTTAATCGTCTTTCTTTTATTGACTGTCAGCATATCAATTACTTATGTGGTTGCTGAAAGAGACCTAACTAAAACCTTCAAGCTACAAATAGTTGATGAGCTTGCAAAACAAGCAAATCTTCTTGTTGCTTCAGTGGATAATCTCAATAAGTTTTCAAGTATTAGTGATGCTGATAAGGTTGCTGATGAGTTAGGTAAAGCTTCAAATTCAAGAGTAACCTTTATAAGGAATAATGGTGATGTTATTGGTGATTCGCAACTTGAAATAGAGCAAATATTATCTATTGATAATCATGCTGCAAGAAATGAATTTATTGATGCATTAAAAAATGGTTATGGTTGGTCCTCAAGGTATAGTAATACCCTTAATCAAGACCTCTTATATTTTGCTATAAGAGATAACCAAATTACGAATCCCAATGTTATAAGGGTTGCAGTTCCATTAAACTATCTAGATAAAGTTACAGATACTCTGGGTTTATCTGTCATTTTATTATTTGCAGTTGTATTTATTGTTTCAATTATAGCTAGCGGTGTTGCTGCCAATTTTTTATATTCAAATATTCAAGATTTAGCTGATGCAGCCACTAGTATTTCTAAAGGTGTTCTTAAAGGTGATGATTTAAAAGCATTACCAACCCAACGAGTTGATGAATTTGGAAGTGTTGCCAGATCAATCTCTCAAATATCTGAAGATTTAAAGAATCAAATAAAAATGATAGCTAAACAAAGAGATCAGTTTGGTTTGGTTCTAGACGATTTGGGTGAAGGGATTATTGTTACAAATAAAAAGGGCGATGTCGTCTTTACCAATGAGCAAGCATCAATTATTTTACATACAGCTGACCTCTCTAATACCAATATAAAGAAATTAGATATCCCAGCTCTTAATTATCTTTTTAAGAGGGTTAAAAATAAAAAAAGAGCTGATATTGAATTTGAAGTTGAAACAGGTAAAAAAAATACTCAATGGGTTTTAGGATCAATGAACCAATCCAAAACTACTGGCGAATTTATTTTAGTTGTCCATGATATTACACAGCTTCGTCAGCTAAATTCAATGAGAAGAGACTTTATCTCTAATTTATCTCATGAATTGAGAACTCCTGTAAGTGTAATTAGAGCAAATTCTGAAACTCTATTGGATGGTGCATTAGATAACAAGAAGGACGCAAAGGTCTTTGCAAAAGCTATTTTGCATAACTCTGAAAGATTATCATTAATGGTTTCTGATTTAATAGATTTATCAAGGATAGAATATGGCGATTTAAAGCTTAATATAGTCCCAATAGATTTAGATAGTTTTATTGAACCCTTTATATTATCCATGAAAAGCCTTACACAAAAGAAGGGAATAACCCTTTCATACAAACCTGCACATAAAACAAAAATTAAAGCAGATATTCAAGCTCTTGAAAGAATTTTGACTAATTTGGTGGATAACGCTTTTAAGTATTCTCCTGACGAATCATTTATTGAAATCTCCACCAAACAAGATGATAAAAACGTTAGAGTAATGATATCTGATAATGGTATTGGTATATCTGATACTGATAAAAATCATATCTTTGATAGATTTTATAGAGCAGCTTCAGCTAGAGCTTCGCACAACAAGGGAAGTGGCCTAGGATTGGCTATTGTAAAAAATCTAGTTAATAGTCTTAATGGTGAAGTTGGTGTTTCATCAGGTGACTCTGGGGGTTCTATTTTTTGGTTTACTTTGCCTTCAGGCAAGTAGAAGCTTTACTTTCTTTAATATCTGTTTTATTCTGTTACACAAATGTCACATAAGTGTCACATGAATGAATCCAAAAAAAAGGGAGTAGTCTAATGGTAAAGTCAATCTGGAAAAAATTTCATAGTTTCATGAAAGCGGGAAGACTTAATAAGGTTGTTAAATTATCTGGTCTTAGATAAGCACTAACCAATATATTACTTTTACTCCTTCTCATCCTATTAATATAGCTACAGCTTTAATAAAAATTATTACTTAAATATTGAGTTAGATTTCTAAAATAAGCTACACTTAAAGCATATTCAGTATGCTTAATTTTAAATTAATAAAGAAAATTCTAATTTTGGTTATCGCCATCCCATCGTTACTATTATTAATATTTTTTGTAGTACAACTTAATACCAATCTAAATATTAAAAATTTTGAAATAGTTAATGCTGTTGATGTTAACGCTTCTGGAAATCAAATTGATGAACTTGATAATGATAAACGCATACAATCAAATAAATCCTTCCAATATAAATTAATTGGTTATCGATCTGGTGGGTCAGATGCGTCTGTTATAGTAGAAAAATCTAACAAGGAATTTGTTGTACTTCTTGGCCAGAAACTAGAGGGTGTTTTTGAGTTAGTGGAAGTTAATCAAAATGAAGTTATTTTTCAAGATGG
>ERZ1048068.839-NODE-839-length-25753-cov-20.955872_pt1 | contig 25753 bp, 32 predicted proteins | sample MGYA00383098_ERZ1048068 | MGnify/ENA primary metagenome ERZ1048068 (study PRJEB29581, sample SAMEA5548368) | metagenome | biome: marine; feature: coastal; material: water | depth 1 m | study: Short-term variability in the microbial, nano- and picoplankton... | reverse complement strand
CTACTTGTTTCTTTTTATATGCGAATGCACCAAATATTCTAGTACCTGCTAGGTGAACATTCTGTTTAAGTGTTTCTTTATATGAATCAAAATCAACTGTTGATTTAATTTGATATGAGTATTCCTGATAAAAGTCAGAATCATGTATTCTGTTTGAACTATCATAATATGTTCCGTCAACTTTATAACCATTTACATGCGATGTTTCACTTCCCCAGAACCCTGCGGTAATACCTTGAGAGTCTGCAAATAATTGACCCTTAGCTAATGTTTCACCAGCTTCGTTTGTAAGGAATACTATTTCTTCGTTTAAATAACCGAAGCCAGAGTTTGTAACTTTCACTTCAGATATTCTACCTGTAGCAAATTGAGTACGCGATTGTACATCGGCATTTGCGCCAAGTAATTCAGACGAATAATCTCTTTCAGTTGCTATAACTGTGTAAGATGTACCTTCATGCATAATGTCAGCAGTTACAAATCCATAGTATGCATATGGTCGAACTTGAATAAACCCTCTGTCAACATTAATAGCCGTTATAATACCAGCTACACCTGTTGATGGCTGAGTAATACTATCTCCTACTGAAAACGCAGCACTAAATGGATTTATAATTAATCGTTGTTCGTATCTGTCAAACGCAATCATTACTTCGTCTCTGACTAATGTAAACACATCGTTTAAGTAATCTAGTCCTGGATCAATATTTTCAAATGCATCAATAGTACCAATTTCTAATGGTGTCAAGGCAAAAGCGTCTTCAATGACAGTACTTAATGTTACGGGGTCTGCAGAACCTGACATAGGCTGGGTCGCAGGGGCAGCATTATAGTTTGCCGCATTTAAAGTGACACCGAGAAATGGCGCAATAGGGTCAGTAATTAAAGAAATATTTTCAATATTAGAAAGAGACTTAACCTTAACATCTGTTATATCATTTGTATCCGGATATAATAACCCAGGTGAACTGTCATTCTTATCAGATATAGTAAATATTGAATACGCAGTGAGCGTAATGTTTTGTGTTCTGTCCAGTGTTGAAATATCTCGTGCTATATTTAAACTATTGCCAACATCCATCTTAATACCAACGGCTGAAGAATTTTGACCAATAACTGTTCCCGTATTACCACTGGTATCAGTTATTCTTTCTAATAGAACAAATGATAAGTCTGGATTATTTAAAATTACAACTTGGTTTGAAACTTCAAGTCTTGTATTAGCTATCGTATATCCAAATCCGCCATCAGTTACTTTATAATCGACTATACCTGTAAACTGGTCTTCTGTGTCAGTAACGAGGGCTACACCTCCAACACCATAATCACTTTTAATATAAACTTCATCGCCAACTTCATTACCTATAGTACCGCCAAAGTCAAGGTCGACAATAACATCAGAGGCTGAGCCATTTAATACGCCGAAGGATACATCTTTACCATCTACACGGGCTACAATATCATCATACCTTTTGAACGTACCTTTTACATCAGACAAATATAAAATTGGTGTAAGAGTATTATTTAAAAGAATAAAGTTAATTTTATCAACTGCGGCTGTTGCCTTTGACGTAGATCCAATAATTGTTTTGCTCAATAAGTCAAAATATTCGTAATATTTTTCACCAGTTGAATCGTAAAACAATCCATTATTTGGTATCATTTGTAAATAATTACCAGTCTGCCACTTAGATGTAGACGGTTTTAAAATGTATTTAGAAGGATTGAATATTTCAACGTCTTCTTGGTAAAACATTCTAAAGAATAAGATAACGCTTGCTGACGAGCCTTTACGTCTATATAAATCCAATATGTTTTTGACAACTAATCGTACACTTGTATCGTTTAGTAAAGGTAAGTCTGCTAAAAACTTTTTCTGAAAGAATAAAATCATACTCGATAATGTTGTAGTAATATCGCGGTATTCAAACATCCTTCTTGCATTATATATTGATTGGTTAGGAGTTGTTTCTAAAAATTTATAATAATCAGTAACAAGTGAAACCAGCTCATCATTATTCTCCCTATAAATCGCAGGAAATTGTTGAGCGATTTTAAAGGATATTTGTTTTTCTACTTCTTTGGTATTGCTAACGGGCATTTGTTTGTGAACCTGTAAGTTTAATTGTTACGTCAGAATTTTTAATTCCAAATATTCTTCCTGCCGGTGCTTTAATATCATTTGATATTGTATTGGCCTGTATTTTAATACCTGATCCAACAAAGCTGTTAGCAATAAACCCTACTAAGTTAACTTCACCTGTTTTATAATCAACACTACCAACGATAGGTTTGAGAACTTTAGGGTTTGCAATATCGTTAGCAATAACTTGAATATTACCTCGGCCATCGTCTTGTAAATATACGTCAGTACCATCGAGTGTATATACACCACTCTTAATTGCTGGTTTATAATTATCAAATCCATCAGATTTGTCAAAAGGATATGGCTTAACAAGTGCAGCCTCGAATTTAAATGATGGATTAAGAGCAATACCTAAGGCTGGTGAATACTCAATATAAGGCATAATACTAATTGATGTACCAATGATTGCGTTTTCTAAAGCATCAATAGATGTAGTTATTTTAGAAATTCTTGCAAAGGTATTAAAGTCATCTAAATAAGTATCACTATATAACTTAATAGCTTCTCTTATTAATATATCTAAATCACCTTCAGATTTACTTGTAAGTTTTGAGTTATATGTAACATTGACTGTTGTACAGCCATATAGGAACTTTGATGGAACAAATACAGGTTCAATAGCCAACGGGCTTCTATCTTTTAAATACTCAATATAAGTATTTGATAACGTCGTAGATAAACTCGTTTGGTTTTGACCAAGATATATTGAAATTGCAACCTTACCAAACTGTGGAGGCTCTAAATCTTCGCCGCCGTATGCAGCAACTGATTGGATTTCAGGAAAGTTTGATTTCAATAAGATTTCGTAATCGGATGTTGTTACTGCACGTTCTTGTATCTGTAATGATTTTGGAGCAAAGTATCTAATACTTTCCATTGACTCACGTTCAGCACCATTACTTGCACTCTGTATTGTTTCAACTACCGCTGAACCAAATGTGGTTGCTAGTGAAAAAGAAAACGCTCCGTTACCTTCAGTGCCTGATGTAATTCTATAACGTACTCTAATATCCTCAAATTCTTCAGGTTGGAAACCAAATGCATTATTACCAAAGTAAATAGTATACCTTCCATCAATGTATGGTTCAATATAAAATACTTTATCTGTTGGTCCTACACCAAAAATATCATTCTTACGTAGGAATACATTTTCGTTCTCTGTAGCTTCAGCATCAACGAATACTGAAATAGACTCAGTGTCTGCGTTTTCGTTTGACAGCGTTACCCTTAAAATTCCATCGTCGTCAACAAAGAAACCTTCACGTTCAAAACTGGCTAACATTTGGCCTTCAAAGATTTCAACGTTTTCAGCAACGAATGTTCTTGGTGCAGTTTTCTTGGCAACATACATTTCATTAGTTACAAATTCAAAATTTTCACCATTATAAATTGTAGTGAAAGGTGAATATTGAGGAATTGTAATTGACTGACCTTCAGCATTTTCATCTGTAATCGTAACCTTAACAATAGCCTTTGCTGACCTACGTGACCTAGGTAAATAGTTTAATTCCTTTGCGTGCGAAACGATAGAGTTTCTTAACACTGCAGAGTCAAGGAACATTTCATTAACTGCCATATTTGTATAAAAGTTATTTTGATAAGTATTATATGCTAACACATCAAGCAATACTGACATGTTTGACCCTTCAAAGTTATAATCTTTGAATTGAGTCTGTGATTGTAAATATTGTTTAAATTGAGTTTTGACCGCGTCAAAATCTAATTCTGAAATGTTTAACTTGGCCATTTACCGAGTCCTCTCTAAAAATACATCAACGGATATGGGTTGTTGATTATTTGATATGTAAAATTCAATTTGTATCTTAACAACGTTATCGTCGATATTTGAAGTTACATTAACGTCAATAACCTCTGCTCTTGGTTCATACAAGTCGAGTGTTGTTCTTACTTGATCCTCAATCATTACCATTACGCCAGGTGTTATGTTTTCAAATAACATTGCTCTTAAATTACCACCGAGTGCTGGCTGCATTAGCCTTTCGCCACGGTCAGTTAATAATAAGTTTATAATTGATTCTTTTACTGCGTCTTCGTCTTTATTAAGAGTTAAATCTAACGATAATGGACTGACCTCAAGGTTCTTCTTGAAGTCAGAATATATAGAGATTTTCTTCTGTCTCTGTGTTAATAAATTTACAACCATTGCTTGGTATCCGATGCTTTATAGTTATTTATAATCATTCGTTTAAAATAGCTTCAATTCTATCCAAAAAATCGTCTGATGGTAATTCGCCGCGAGGTGCTGGAATTGGCGCAAGAGCTCTCATCTCTTCAGTCTGTTGTGCCGGTAATGTTGATTTTATAATAGTACGGAAATCTAAATTAATTTCGTACGATCTACGATCTATATGTAAAAAGCTATTATAACGAATGATGCCATTAAACCCTAAGTTTCTAGCAACAATAATAAAATCATCTGTTTCTTTGGAATAAGGATCAAATCTTTCCCACGATAAGTCTACCGCAATACCAGATGTGTGCATAGAAGTTCTTGCAACTGTGCCATTATCTCTGCCTTCTTTTTCAAGCATTTCTTTATATAATCTATCCTGATGAGCTTGCGATCTAAAAAAACTACGGCAAGAAAACGGTCTTTTAAGTCCTGCCTTATCCCATAATAATATAAGAGAAGCTTTTGTTTCTGGTGTTAAACCTTCCCAACCTTCTCTTGTAAGATTTGAAGTTGGGTGAAGTCGAATTTTAGGATGTCTTTGTGTAACTATTTTATCCCACGTAGGTATGTTGTTATAAGTTTCGTCAGGAATAGGCTCGTCATTACCTGCTTCAACTAATTTTTGTTTTGCTTGTCTAATCATTTCTGCTCTATAAACATCGTCCATTCGTATTCCACCAGCAGCAACTACATCTCCTGTAATTATACCTGAGTTTGATTTCATCATAGTAATGCCATTAATAAATTGGTTTGCAGTTGTATCTAATGGATCTTTAAGTCCACTAATAAGTGTTTCCATGCCTGCAGCAAAGCCACATATTCTGCTGATTAAAAACATTATTTCTTCTACTGATGGGTTATCAAATAAACCTACTGCGTAATCAATCATTCCATTAAGTTTACGCATGATAGCTTGTTTATTTTCTTCACTAAAAAATCTCATAATGCTTTCTTGTAATTTAAATAAGGTTGCACCTACCGTATTAGCAACTAAGCTTTCAACTTGACTAATAACATTAGCAACACTAAAATTTTCAACCGCGCTTTGAATTTTATTAATAACACCCATAATAGTTTTAGTTATTTTTTCTTTTATTTTATTAATAAGTGCCTGAACTTTTACAAGGTCAAAGGCAGCCAATAACGGATTTAAAGCATTTCTTATTTTGTTAAGAGAGCTGAGTGCGTCAGCAATTACATTGTCTATCGACCCAATAATACCAAAGAAAGCGCCAATGGCTCCAAATACATTTGGCATTAATCCACAGAAACCACCCATAACAGAATTAGCAAATCCATCTCTTAAATAATCATCAATGCTTTGTAAAAATTTAGGAGGGTTTTGATTTGCAATAAAGTTAGCAGTTATAGGAGTTAAATTATTATCTTTAATATATTCAGCAAACTCAATTGGTGAAAGAGATACTTTACCAAGTTTTGTTTGTTTAATTGTAAGGACTTCGTATTTAGGAATTCTTTCTTTAATATAATCAGACTCTAAAATAAGATTAATTTTATTAAGGTTTTCGTAGAAATCTGGATACTTATTTACTGCTCGAGTTAATGGATTACCAAACTCTGTGTTACTAATATTTTTTCTAAAATCTTTTTCAAATACTGAAATTTGCGATAAGGTATATTCGCCATTACCGTTTGTTGTACTTGTAATGGAAGAGGTTTCTACTCTATTTACGTCAGGTGTTAAACAGTTGTCTATCATTTATAAAAATCCTCCCATTTAGGATTAAGCGCTTTTAATGTATCTAAAACTATTTTAACATAATTGTCAGCTGATTTATTAATTCCATCACCAGCATGATAACTTTTACCTGCGTTTGGACCAGACACGAGTGGTAATGCTGCCCACTCTTGCGATAAATTATTTGCAAACCTAGTTATACTTATTTCATTATTTAAGAATTTGTTCATGCCACGGAAATTAAAACGTGCTATAGCTATTTTATCTTGGTTTTGTGGACTAAACAAATCAGCTTTGGTTAAACCAGCCTTTTCGTATATAGGCTTTTCTTTACCTGCGCTAGGATCTTGGTTATTAAATCCTCTTAATGTATCCTCAACAAATTGATAACGACCCATGGCTTCAGAGTCACTAAACTCATCAATTCTTTCTTGGTAATCTAATAATTCTCCAATAGTCATTTGAGTGATAGGCTTACTTGGAATATATGCATCTGGTATTTCACCCGATACACTATCATATCCTCTGAAAACTTTTTTGTTAGATTTTTCTTGTTCAACTTCTGCAATAATATCAAGCAGAGGTGTAAATTTATTTTGAGTTACTGCTGTCGATGGCAAATCATCTGTAGGCGTGATAATTGTATATTCCTGATCGTCGCCGGCTGTTACACCATTACCACCTCCAGTTGATTCTGGGTCTCCAAAGGAAAGTATAATTTTCTCAACATTTGGTGGAGGCATTTCAATATCTGTAGCATCTTGGCCTTCATCAACAGGTAAACAAACACTTGGTGTTTCAGCAGCATCATTAGCCATATTAACATTTGTATCAATATGAACAGTGGTTGGAGTATTGATACTGATATCGCTTTCTGAACCAATTATTACACCTTGGTCACCTGAAATATCAATTCTATCAGTACCAGTAATTTCAATAGCTTCGCCATACATTTCAATACTGTCAGTACCTTCTATTTTATTAAGCGCTGCCTTCATATTAATTTCTGATGCTTGAATATAAACATCTCGAGATTTAATTGCAGTAGCTTGACCGGATTGTATTTGAATTTCTTTTTCAGCTTTAATAGATAAGTTACTAACATTGGCTTCAAGTTTTACATCGGCTGCCCTTGCTTGAAATTGTACCCCAGCATTAATTGAACCTTGCTTTGCTATATCAAGGTAATAATTACCACCAACCTCAACTTTATAATCACCTTGGATTTGTTCTGTTTTATGGCCATTAACTTTAACGTATGAATTACCATTAATCGTTACTGTACTAAACCCACTGCCACCACTTTTACCAACAACCTTATGTTCATTTCTATCTAATACAGTGTATTGGTCGTCAACTGATTTATTAATAGTAACACCGCGGTGGTCTATTTGCATATAAGAACCTGATTTATGGTATATGGAAATACGTTCTGCACCTTTAGTATCATCTAATTCAATAACGTGAGAACCTGATTCAATAACTTTATTAAATGGATATTGAGGATTATATGACGATGATGGTTCTGACCAAGTTGATTCTGATCCAGCAATACCAACATTTTCAGTTCTGTTTGCATTTTGGTCTGTTACCTGAGTTTCGTGTGAATATTCACCACGCGATCTTCTAGAGTTTTGAGGTTGACCAAAATCTTCTGGTGCTGAACCACGCATAAGTAATTCTGCATTCTTTCTTGGTATTGCGCCATAGCCATTTTTTACAGGATCAACTGGCTCAGTATATTGAGTTGGGATTAAACCAAGTACCATTGGCTGTTGAGCGCCAATTCCATCTAAAAACATTCCAAATACAAAACTATTTAAAGCAGGTATACCACTACCAATTGTACCGTTAGGATCGTAATCGCCTTTGACGCATATAGCCCAAGGTAAATCTTCTTTGCGAATATCTGTATTTAATCCATGTGTACCAAATGCTCGTACTTTAACACGACCTTCTCTTCTAGGATCTACGACTTCCTCGACAACACCTACGAAAAATAATGGATTTCGTATTCCTTTACCATAATCAAACATCGATGTCACCTCTGCTCCAACCAAATTTCTGTAATACTAGACCACAATGAAGTGTACCCTTATCATCGCGGTTATGATTAACTGTATTAATTAAATAACGACCTGATAGTGTACTATTTCTTTTTGCATCATCAACGCCATCTAAATTTTTAATACTTAAATTAACTAACATTCCAGGACGAAGATCCAATCGACCTTTCATTTTTGCACCAAGCATAGTTTTATTTAAGTGGTGTTTATATGAAATTCTATTTCCAACAATTTCTGAAATAAATCTATCGGTATGTAATGTACTAGGTATATCACCGTTCTGCTGATAATCTTTAAACACTAAAAAGTCTTTAGCGTTTTCTTCTGTAAACGTATCTTTTCTAAAACTAGAAGTATGCGTGTCATCATCAGTATCTCTTGGATTACCACTCATATCAATATACTTAGCATTCTTATCATAACCCCATTGGCGTACATTAATTTTACGCCTAATCAAATCAATTTCAGTAGTCTTATTTCTATATGCGCCAGAAAACATGTCTGCTGCGGTATTTAAACCTTTATTCATTATTGTTAAATCGTCAATTCTTTCAATTAAATCTGTAGGATTTCTTTGGTCGTTAGATGCAGCCGGTGAATAAAACAAATGCCTTAAGTCTCTCGTCTCTGCGGTTTTAATAAAGAATTCGTCGGTAGCAAAATAATAATTATCAAGTGTTTCAAAAAATCTAAAAGAACATGATGGTGTTTCCGGTTGATAGCTTTGTTTTGATATAAAGTCCATAGCTTCAGTAGGTATCATATTAGGAATAATACAATCAGTCATGTTTGCAGTTGGTTGTACTATGAAGCTACGTTCTGGTTCTTCAATGATAGGTAACCTATAACCATTAAATGCTAACTTTCTTTCTGTTTGTGGATCTATCCTATCTTTTGCTCCAACCTTGGCAAAATAAGTATGAAACATAAACTGAGAAATTGTATCCATAGTTTTATTTGTATATGCTTTAATAATTCTACGCCTTGAAGCATTATATGATATATTAGAAACAAAATTCATATTAAATAATACTGATGATGTAGATTCACTTGGCTGAATATTATCAATACTATATACATGCACTTTAAGATTAATTTCTGTATTATAATCATGGCCGATTATTTTTATCTGTATTGTTTCTTCGCCGCGTATTGGAAACCCTTCAAGTAAACTAATACTATCAAGTAGAGTAAGTGTTCCACTATAACTCGTGTCCATTGACTGGCTTAAGCTAAATGCAACAATTTGCGCAGTAATGTTTTGAGACTTGCCATCGTGCGAAGTCATTATAGCTTCAGTAACGTCTGCCGAGCCCGGATTGAATTGTGTATCTGGCATTATTTGCTACGCATTTTCTTTCTAAATGAATCTGTAACTTGTGGTAAATAAGCATTATCCACCAAATAGATTTCTTTCTTATTATTGTTATCAGCTAATTCCTGATCGTAAACTCTCCAAGGTCTCCATTCACTTGGAATAATACGTTTAATAATAATCTTACGACCTTGTTCTGTACGTAAAATAATCCGGTCTTCCTTACGTAAATAAATCGTTCGGAATGACTCGGGAGCGAGTTTAACAATATCAACTGCCATTTAGTTATACCTCTTTATAATAGTATAGAATATTTTCAGGGTTATCATCTTTTGTCCAATCAACAATATCCTCACCAACTAATCCTGAGGCTTCACCATACTTTGCAATTAAATAATTATTAAAGTCTTGTTCTGATTTGGGCCATTGGTGATATGGGTCAAGTATAGAATTTGAATAATATACAACCCACGTGTAATCAGTACTGCCATAATAAAATTCAGCAATGTCTTCTGGTCTCTCGCCTTCTTTAACAGTATATGGTAAATACATTAAAGGGTTATTAGAAACTTCTTTTGTAAAGTTAGTTCGTCGAGTAATGTCTCGTACTAATTTGCCTTCATATTCTACTAAAGGAAAGTTTTCAAAATATTTTGCCATTATCCTGCACTCGCACTAATAAAATTGTTTTCAGCTGCCCTAGCTTCTTGGATTGAATTTTCTATTGCTTTATTATCGTTTGAATCATCTGCATTAACTTCAGCTCCATAATCATGTGCTGTTTCAATTTCTAATTCTGACATAGTCATTGAAAGTTGTACAGCGCCAGGTTTACCACCTTTCATAATTGAAACTCCTCCTGCAGCGCCATAGTCTACTTGCATTTCTGTTATCATTGAACTTTTATATTTAATCCAATGGTCAGATTGAATACCTAACAAGTATACTTCAACAATAGATGGATATTCTAAAAACGCCTTTGGTATGCCAGTTAAGTGACCTACTTCAGGTAAAGATTTTCGCTTAATCGTATTAGTTATGTTTTTAATTCTTTGTGAATCTCCAGGACTGTTTGGAAACAATTCCCAAGAAAAGTTATGTGTTCTTAAATTTACACCTTCAAAAGCTAAAGTTTCGCGAGGGTTAATTGTCTGCCCTGTAACTAAGTCAATAGATTTTGTTAAACCACTAAATAATTGAGTGTTTCTCAATAGGTACTGAGCTGCCGATGCAACCTTTTTAATATCAGTACCAAGCAGAGATTCTATCATTTCATTACCTCCACCTGTAAATAAATTGTCTAATCCACCTCGTGCTGCAGCGCCAGCACCTTGTATTAGTTTAGGTATATCTCTTGCAGTAAGTTTGCCTTTGCCTTCAATAAACTCATTAAGTTTACTAGCAATTTGTTCTTGGAATGGACCTCTTTCAAATCCATTAACACGTAATCCTGTATTGTCTTGCAAATTTTTTGGAAAAGGCAATTCAATTGCATTAGTGCTTCTTAACGTAGCTCCACTAGTACGTCCATTGAAAGGTTGAACAAATGGAGTTCTTAATGGATCTGTAAAGTTTAAATTTCCTTTACGCTTAGCTTCATCACTAGGAGATAAAATTGCTTGATAATTATAATCTTTAAATACCAATAAACAACTATGAGCATGAGGTTGCTCTGGAAAACTCTGATAAGAGGTTGTAAATCGCTGTTCTTTTCTTCTTCTATATGTTTCGACACGTCTTAAGTTAATAGGCATGAAATTTCCTGTCGCTGGATTATAAATAGTTTATTGTTCTATTTATACTAAATTATGAGGTACGATTTGGCATACAGCGGTAGGTTTCGACCAAAAAACCCAACTAAATATAAGGGTGATCCGACAAAGATTATTTATCGTTCCATGTGGGAATTCAAGTTTTTTCGTTATGTAGACGAACATCCTGATGTTATATGGTGGCAAAGCGAAGAGGTAGTAATACCATATATGTCGCCAATTGATGGCAGAAGACATAGGTATTTTCCTGATGTTGTTGTACACCGAAAAGTTGCAACTGGTGAACAAAAAACTTTGATGATTGAAATTAAACCAAAGGCGCAAACTAAACCGCCAGACAGAAGTAAAATGAAAACGAGCAAAGGTCGGGTATCACGCAGATACCTAAACGAGGTAAAAACATATGGTGTTAACGAAGCAAAATGGAAAGCCGCTAGAAAATTCTGTGCTGACCGTGGTTGGGCCTTTGAAATTTACACAGAGCACGAACTAGGATTGAAGTAATGGTAGCAAAAGTATTCGATGATATTTTATTAAGAGGTGTTCGATCTGGACAAATGCCAGCACGGACAGACGCTGCCAGAGAATGGTATCGCCAACAAGCTAAAGATACTACTAGGCCAAAGAGTCGCCCAGAAAAAATGATTAAAGAAATGGGTAAAGAACGTGCAAGAAGCAGGTTTGAATTAGGCAATATGTATATGTTTAATTATGATCCAAAACATAAAGCAACATTACCATACTATGACCGATTTCCTTTGATATTTCCTATAAATAGAGCAAAGGGTGGTTTTATGGGAATTAACATGCATTACTTGCCTCCGGTTTTAAGAGCCAAGTTAATGGATGCACTTTATGAAACTTCTAACAATAAATACTATGACGAAACAACTAAACTAAAATTAAGCTATCAAACTTTAGCAGGTGCAACTAAATTCAAAGAATTTAAACCATGTATAAAACATTACTTGACTGGTCAACTAAGATCCCGATTGATATACATATCACCTACAGAATGGGATGTAGCTTTATTTCTACCAACGGCACGATTTGTTGGTGCCACACAAGCACAGGTCTTTAAAGACTCTAGAAAGATAATCAGAGGATAACATGGCGTTCAGTATAAAAGATTTTTCATCACAGATAGATCGCTTTGGCGGATTACAAAGGCAGTCATTATTTGAGGTAACAATTAATAATTTCCCAGTTAATACTTCTAGTATGGATACAAGAGATTTAACATTCTTTTGCAAAAATGTGGCAATTCCTGGATTAAGTGTAGCACTAACATCTTATGAAGCTGTTGCACAGCAGCGTAGAATGTATCCAAGCTCAATGAACCCAGAACCTGTTCAAGCTATTTTTATGTTAGACTCAAACCATCAAGTGTTAACATTTTTTCATTCATGGATGCAACGTGTAGTTAACTATTCAACCTCAGGTGGAAATTACTCTGAAGTCAACGGTTCATTACCATTTGAAATTGGATATAAAAGCGACTATGGTTGTCGTTTAACGATTAAGTCATTTTCAAATGATTTCCTAAAAACAGGCAAGTATTATGAAACAATATTAGATGGTGCATTCCCTGGATTGCTAGGAGACGTTGATTTGGCTTGGGAGTCAAATGATAGTTATAGTACATTACCTATAAGTTTTCAATATGACAGGATTGAATTTTCAGGTGAACGACAAGGAATTACATCAGGCAGATTTAATAGAGGCAATGGTTTACTTGGTCTTATTGAATCAGTCGGAGACTTTGGCCAGTTGATTGGTCAAAACATTGTACCTAGATCAGTACAAGACAGCGTAGACAGATTTACGCGAATTACGAATAACTTTGATAATATAACAAACCGCCTTGGCGGTATTTAAGGAGAATTAGATTATGGGTTTACCAAAAATTGATTTACCGATTTATGAGCTTGCATTGCCATCAACCGGTGAAACTATAAAGTATAGACCATTTACGGTAAAAGAAGAAAAGGTTTTATTAGTTGCACAAGAAGCTGATGATCCAATGCAGGAATTATTAGCAGCAAAACAAGTAGTAAACAATTGTTTATTTGATTTTGATGTAGCTACATTGGCAATGTTTGATTTAGAATTTCTTATTTTAAACTTAAGGTCTAAATCAGTTAGTAACGAAACTAAATTTGGATTAAATGATCCTGATACAAATGAAACAATTGAACTTGTTATGGACTTAAGCACGGTAAGTTTAGAAATAGACGAAGCACATACAAATAAAGTTAAGATTAATGAGGAATTTAGTTTATTCTTAAAGTATCCTACTATTGATGAATACATTAAAATTAGGGATAGAGACCCAGAGGATCCTTTATTAAATTACTTTATTTTAACAGCGTGTTTAGATAAAGTGGCATCTGACGATGAAGTTCACGAATTTAAAAATTACTCAGCAAAAGAAGTTGATGATTTTATGGAAGGCATTTCTTCCGATATTGTTAGAGGAATACAAAACTTTTTTGAAACAATGCCAAAGCTAAGGCATACTTTAAAATATACGAATAAAGACGGCGTAGACAAAACATTTGCAGTGGAGGGTATGAACTCTTTTTTTATCTAATGCTGAGTCACACGACTTTGGCGGATTATTACCAAACGGTATTCACTTTGGCTCAGCACCATAAATATTCCATAGATGAAATTGAAGGTATGATACCATATGAAAGAGATTTATATTTTGGCATGTTAATTAACTATATACAGAAACAGAACGAACAAAGGTAGCAATTAAATGGCAGTTTCAGAAGATACAAAAGCTATAATTTCTCAGCTCGAAAAAAATGCAGAAATGGTAAGAAGTTCTAATGAGGATACAAGCAGAGAGGTGCATGTAAGACTTGACAAGTTTGCTGACGCTTTTGTATCTATAAATGCAAATATCAGAGCTCAAAATCAAATGCTACAAACTGCGGACAAATCAGCTGACGAACGTTTAGAACGAGAACGTGCTGATAGAGATTTTGCTGATTTAAAAAGAGATGATAAGGATAAAGTATCTAGTATGCAAATTCTAAAAAATGTGGGAGGCGCCTTGAAGGATGTTGGATCTGGAATAGTTGAAAATGTTGGAAGCGTGTTTAAAGGTGGTTTAATAAGTACTATTGGCACTCTTATAAAAGGCGGTCTTGGCGCATTTGTTGGATACAATTTTATGAAAGGGTTTCTAGGTCCAAAATATGATGGTATGTTTGAAAGTATTGAAAGTGTTCTTAAACAGTTTGCACTTACTGACTTACCTAACACTATGAAAAATATGGCAACAAACGTATCTAGAATAGCTTTAAATTTTGAAGATAACATGAATGAAATGATGGGTATGTTTGACTGGATATCTGACGCCTTGGTAGGTATAGCTGCAATATTTGGTATCAACAAAGTTAGAAAAGTATATAATAGAATCGGTAGAAGAGGCCCAGGTGATACAAAATACAGAAACCAAGTAAAATCAGCTCGCCAATTAAGAATTGATGAAGCTGACAGACTAAGGTTAATGGAAGAAGCTAAGAAGAACCCACAAGTAGATGTAGATGCAGACATAGACAAAAATACTGTAGACGTAGGCGATATGAATCAAAATCAACCAGAGGTAGATACTACAAAAGGCCTTAAACCTTTAGGAACAAATGCAAAATTAAATAGCTCTGGCGCAAGAGTATATGGTAGTTATGGTGACAGAAATTTTATGAGCAACAGCTCAGTAAATAAGAAAATTTATGCTTCGTCTGGGAATGGCAATGGAAGTGGTAGAAACACAAAAGGTGGACCTGGAAAGGGGCATCCAGGAGCTTTCTTAACCCAAGATCAAATGGACTTAGTATTAAAACAAATGAACCAAGAAAAGTGGTTTAAAAGATTTGTAAAAGGTGCAGGAGTTGTTGGTTTTGTTTGGGGTGCTTATGAAATGGAAAAATTATACAGACTCTGGATTTCAGCACCTCCAGGACAGGCTGGCGATGAAATGAGAAAACAACTAATCATAGAAGGGTTTGGCGCGACTCTAGGCGGTATGTTAGGTGGAGCCATAGGTGGACTTATTGGTTTCTTTGGAGGGCCATGGGGAATATTAATTGGTTCAATTATTGGTGGTGTGGCAGGATCAATGGCCGGTGCATTAGTAGCAGGATACATTTATGACTGGGCTTGTGGTAAAAAGATAACAGAGAAAAAATCTTTAGAAATGTTGAACGAAGAAATTGCTAAAGCTGAAGCACAACTTAACGATCTTTCGCGTCCTGGTTTTGGTGATACTGATGCTTTTGCTGGATCTTATGCAGACGGATTAGTACTAAGAATTAATAGTTTAAAATCAGCTAAAAACTCAGCTGCAGCAGAACAAGCACGTCAGCAAAGTTTGCGTGTACAAACTAGCGCACGAAATAATCAAAGAAATATGGAAATGGCCGCATATGGTAGAGGTGGTCGTGCAATGTATGAGGTATCAACTCATGGAACACCTGAGCAAAAGGGTATATTGCTTGATGCATTGATTGAAACTTACCGTGGTAATAAAGAGTTCTTCAAAACAGTAGAAGATTTTATGCAAACTACACAAACTACAGTTATTAATGCACCAAATAATAGTTCAACGATAATGGCACCCGTAGGTGGAGCTGTTACTAAGAATGATGTAAATGTACTTAATACAGGATCAACTGGAGCATCAGGAACAATAAATGGCTTACCATATATTATGAACTAACCTCCACCTTGGAATTTATCCTTAGGTCGATACCATTGTTTCTGATGAAATATTTTAGCTCTGAGACTTGTAATCTCTTCTACTTCAAATCCTACAGTACCTGTCCTGTGGTGCTGAAGTAATATAAGCGCTTCATCAATTAAATTAATATCATTTACATCAAGATTAAAACTTGTGTTTGGTTTGTTCATAAACCTAGAATGCCAAACAGGTTAAACCAGCCCATTGATGTACCAATGATTACTGGCAATCCAATCATAGTAAGTGCGATAATAAAGAATGCAAGGCCTACGCCTTTATTGTGATATGGTTCATTTGGGTTACTCATACATTCCACTCCGATTCATCTTCAATGGCGGTTTGTACCGCTTGGTAGTAATCTCTATCTTCATCACTCATTTGCGCAAAGTATAATCCTGCGCATGATAGTAAATAATGAACATTGCTATTTTCTTCTAGGTGCGCACGTGGACCAGTCTCCATTAATGTTTGAAGTTGATCCATGTAGCCTTTAATAGCTGCTTGTTGTTTATTCATGTTCTCCGCCTTGTGCTCGACCGTTATATTGTCCAAATACTTGTGGTGTACGTTTAGCAGTTTCAAATGTTGCGACAGTAATAAATACCGCGCCGAGTAGAATTACGTGAAGTACCATACTAAAAATACCTGCCCACATACTGCCGACAATGATACCAAATACAATACACCACATCCATGCCAATACTTGCATTACCATATGGCGTACAGCCAAGTTTGTTATGTTACTTAATGGGTTATGGTCAGAATCCATTACTACATTCCAACTACTTACTACGAAGTTTCTCATATTATGTTCCTATTATACGTTGTGTTATGATTCTATTATATACTATATTTATATATATGTCAATAGAAAAATGGAGGGACTTTCACCCTCCTGTTGTTTATCCTTTAAGTAGCTCTTGCTCACCGCGATTGATTTCAATCTTTTGTGGCTTCTTCTCTTCTGGGATAACATTTTCTAAATGCACGGTTAAAATACCTGCATCTAAATCAGCTCCATGGATTTCAATAGTATCCATTAATGTAAATTCTCTTTTGAAGCTTCGTGCTGAAATACCTTTATGAAGATAATTTTTATCATCATCAGTATCTTTATTACCAGCAATAGTTAGTACACCTAACTTCCGTGAAATATCTAAATCATCATAATCAAAACCAGCGATTGCTAACTGAAGTTCGTAGCGATCTTCGTCTAGTTTGACAACATTATAAGGTGGATATTTTGGGGATGTAGTTGGTAGCGTTGTTGATGTCATTCTATCTAACATACGGTCAAAGCCGATAAAGAATGGATCATTAAGCATATTCGCATTAAATGTGCGTGTGTTCATTTTAGTTCTCCTATTATAGCGAGTTTAATGTAAGGAACCCATTATGGCATTCCTATATCTATATATAATACTTTTTACGCAGATGTCAACAGTTAATTTAATTAATTGATGCCCAAGGCTCAAATTCTTCGCCATTTGCTACAAGACAAGCTATATTTCCGGGGTAAAGTGCCAATAAAGACCATGTTCCCGTATCTTGGTTTGTCATCATGACCATTTGTGCTGGAACAATTTGTCCACTGACATGACGTTGAACAATGTTACCTTTGAATAACATTTCTTCGTTCTTTTCTCTAATGACGTTTGCAACAATTGGAAATTCAGAGCAAGGCTGTGATGCCATAAAAGGCGCACTGAATGGCTGTTGTTCTTGAGCTGCTATTGGACTTGCAAGCAGGATTAATGGTATTAGATATTTAAACATATCATTTCCTATTCTCCAGTGCTTCCAAACCCTCCGTCTCTATCAGTTTTTTGCTCTGGCGCTGTTTTGGTTTCTGTTAACTTAATTTTATTTACTTTTTCAACAATACATTGTGCTAGACGTTCACCACTGATAATTGATACTAAACTATCTGTTTCGTTCAATAACATAATGTATGTCGGATCTATGTAATCTGAGTCAATAATTCCAGTACCATTCGCCAAGCTTAAACCTTTTTTCAAGGCAACACTTGATCTAATAAACATTTTCATTACATGCTTTTCTGGTATATCAAAAATTAGACCAGTTGGAATAAGTACACGAGTGTCAGGCGGTAATTGAAAACAATGTTCTTCTTTTCCTACTCCTTTTACTGCAATTTGTACTGACTTATTCCAGTTATTATATGCCTGTAAACGATCTCCTCGTTTAAAACAAGCTTTTAAGTCAAAAGCAGCTGATCCTTCTGTAGCGTATTCAGGTAATTCAGCATCTTCATTCATTTTATAAATTTTCATTATCACTTCTTTCCAATATTATATTTTGCTTCTAACGTCCAGTTTGACTTTTCTTTATGCGATATAATTTTAATTTGATTTAATTGGGCAACAGGCTCTTTACTACTATCAGTATTAACAATAGCAACCAATCCCCATTCTTCTAATAAGTTAACGATAGTATTTCTTCGAGCTTCATCTTCGTCTGCAAATGTATCTTTTTTACCATCAAGTATAAACAATTCTTTGAAATGCAATATAGAATATCTACCTTGCTTATGTAAAATATGACATGTCTGATAAAGCTTTTTCTCTTTACGAGATGAGATACCAATTCGAGTTAAAGTTTCCTTAACCTTTAGAAAACTGTCTGGCGACGGAAGAGTAATCTCTATTCCCACGCCTTTAAAAATATCTTCTGAGTTCATAACCACAGCACCTTTTTTTATTATTAATTATATGGTGTGGTCTCACACGGTGACCATCGGATATATTTATTATTTTGAATAACTTACCTCGTGACACCGCCTGTTTCTAACCTCGCTTTAATCTTTTTCATATCATCAGAAGAAAGTGCTTTGAGATATAGTTTTGCTATTGTTCTGTTGCATTGATATACTTCTTGAATCATGTCAAGGTCGTCACTCTTGGCAGCCTTTGGCCATTTGCTAAATCTTTTACGTTTTCTAAAAGCGGATCGGTAATAATCAAATTGAGCCTTATATGGTAAATGTGCACGCATATTCATTTCATTGGCATGTAATATTGTATCCTCAAAGTTTACAAACCCTCGGTTAATAATGTATGGCACATATAAATTTTCTGCGATTTCTGGATTTTCATGGTTACCAATCAAGTCTTCCTTAGAGAAAGATGCGGCATTCATAAAATCAAAAGGTGTTATTTCTTTCGGCAATTGTTTCCTCCAAATCTTTTAACATATCATCAAACTCTTCAGCACAAGTTTTACACATTTTAAAATTTAATGGTCCATCTTGTGTATCGACGTCAACGCTATATATTTCTTTTTTATTCATCAACGTTTGACAATGCCAACACTTGTGCATGCCTACAAGTCTGTTAATCCACTCGCTCATTTGTACTCTGCTTCAATCATTACTTCTGTAAGGAAAGCAACCATATTAACTTCAAGGTCAGCAACAAAGTTAGCCTTATACATATAGTCAGCCATCGTTACAATAAAACCGGGAAGTGAACGCATTTCAACTTTATCAGATGCCATATCATAGATACGACGGAACATTTCATTCATATCCTGATCTGAGTTATTAGCAACCCACTTACGCATATTAGTAAAGTCTTTGGCTTTCAATAAACGGAATACTTCGTCAAGTGACTCTTGCTTTAGATTAACGAAGATACCTTCATCAATTCTACCTGAGGCAGCGTACGATTGTAGTTCAGTTAATACTCTACGAAAATCTGGGAAGTGTTTTTGGATTACTTTGGCTATTACAGCTTTATCGTAATCAACATTTTCCATACCTAGAATTGTTTCAACTCTTTTCATAAACTGCATAGCAAGCTTAGGACGGTCGCTGGTTTCAATACTAAAATCAACTTCAGACAATCGAGATCGCAGAGGTTGGATAATACGGTTTTTAAAGTTACATGTGAATATAAATCCACAATTAGAGGAATATTCTTCAATAAAGTTACGCAAGGCTGGTTGAACATTTGCCGCGTTTAGGTAGTCAGCTTCATCAAAGATAACATATTTACGACCACCACTGAGTGATACAGCCGATGCATATGTTGAAATATCATAACGAAGAGTATCAATGTTAACGTTCAATGAACCATTCTTTACAATATAATCACAACCCATTTCTTCAAGCATAGCTTTTGCAATGGTTGTTTTACCTACACCTGGACCACCAGACAACAATAAGTTTGGTACACTATCATCAGTGACAAACTTTTTAAACATTGCTTTGGTTTTTTCAGGTAGGATAGTCTCGTCAATTTTCTGAGGACGATATCGTTCAACCCAGAGGACTTCGTTTGCTTTAGCATCAATAGACATATTGTCTCCATAATATAAAAATAAATTGCAGGTTTATAACGAGAGCCTGCGTCGTTTATCATTACTGAACTTTATCAGCTAGAGGTGCATCTTCTGGTACATTAGCAGGTGCTTCGACCGGCATATTACCTTGAGGTGCTTCACCTTGTGGTGCATTTTGTTGTAGGAACATTTCAAATTTATTTCGTAACATTCCGATGCCAGCAAGCTCATTACCTGCAATGCCACCTCTCCGACTGACTACGTCAATCATTTGAACTACGGTTGCAATATCCTGTAAGGATAGGTTGATTGGTTCTTGTTCTTGTTCGCTCATGTTATACTCCTTTATTATAAGTCGACTTAGTATCAATTGCTACATAATATGTAGCATCTGTTCCCTTAAACTCAGAGATACCCTTTGCGCAAAGAGTAACGTGATAGTCCTGAGCTAAGAGTTTAAGATTATCTGTTTTGATGATAACCTTAAATTCATCTGAGGTTGCGCCAATCTCTACGCCATAATCATCAGCACCTTGGTCAGCGCTGTCAATTGCTTTGAGATAAACTTTACCTTCACTACCAACGAATGCAATTTCTTTAAACTGAAGAACGCCGGCTGCTTTGATTACTGATTGCATATCGTCCCAAGATACATCAACGATAACGTCTTTTGTAGGAAGGTCAATTTCTTTTTCTGGGGCAGCATGAATCATAGAGATGTCTGCGAATGCGTATTTTGTACGCTGTTTGCCTTCAGCAATCGTAAAATATTTGTCATGGAATTCTACATCAGGGTCTTTGTATAAGCCTAGAATTGATAGAAAACGTGATAGATCGTAGATGCATGCCTGTGATGGAATGTTATCTGTGATTGTAGCTTGTGCCACGAGTGTTTTTTCTGGTGTAATAGTTTTTAGTACATTACCTTCCTTCATTAGGATAGATTTATTGATGGTGGAAAAACTCTTTAGAATAGTAAGAGTGCGTTCAGAAAATTTCATTATGTAAGTGCTCCATTGGTTTATATATTATTAATAATATCACTATTATTGCGATATGTCAACTACTTTTTACCTTTATATGTTTTTTGATTTGAAGATTTATCTGCTGTTGCTGATAGACCTAGTGATCCAATTGCTCCCATATTACCTTTAAAGATATATGAGCCAATGTGGTTTAATTGCATCCAAGGACACATCCATACCTTCATGCCAGCCTCGCGAGATTTTTGGCAGAAGAAATAATCCTCGCTCAAATAACGTTTTGTTCTGGGATCAATAATACAATCAAAGTAAGCCATAATTTCATTAGATCCATCAAACTTTTCAGTCCTTGCATGATCTGGTTTATAGCTATACTCTGGGTATGCTGCTTTATATGTTTCAAATGTTTCTCGTGGAATACACATGAAGCCTGTACCACCTTCACCAATTTCTAATGGTTGTGATAGTTGAAAGCTTGACATTTTATCCACTGGATTAAAAACATAATCAGCAGTGTATTGGTCTAATAGGAACGGGTTCTCTTTGGCTTTACCTAGTTCAGCAGCTCGAGCAACCTTTTCCCATGCAATTGTTTTCTTAGGATATGGACCTGTAACGATATTGTATTTTTCTGGATCTGATACTTGTACTGCAATCATACCAAAAACATCTCTTGGATCAAAAGCAATATCTGAATCAATAAACACTAGGTGAGTACAATCAGATCTCATAAACTCATCGGCAACATAGTTACGTGCTCGTTGAATTAAACTTTCGTTAAACAAATAGTAAAACTTTACGGTAATACCATTGGCTGCGCACATCATTGCAAGATCGGTACATGATTTAGTAAACGATCCACTGCAGTTTCCTCCATACATTGGCGTCCCAATAAAGATTTTATATTGTTTTAGTTCGTCAACGCTAATTTCAATTTTCATATTTCAATTTGCTCCAAATCGTTTTCTGCACGTACAATAGCTTGAAGTCGCAAGATGTCTGCAGCTACGTCGTGTTTACTGTCATGTGCTTTAAAATTATATTCCCATTTAGCTATATCAGATACAGGAACAAATCCGTTTATTTTAGGAAAATCAAACTTAGCATCAATAAATGTACGAGTATCACGTACAGCCCAATACTTAAGATAGTTACCCATAATAGAAGTCTTGTTTGCGTATTGCGCTAATCTTTCCAATATTACTGGATCAAAAGAATTAGACCTTGACCACCATCGCTCAACTTTATCAGCTGAACGTAAATAATCAATTAACACTTCCATAAATTGAGCAGGTGTAAAGTCTTTTGCTGATGGTTTTAGATTAACTCTTAATTCAGGCGGTTGGTCAAGCCACCATTGTAAATCGCGTTCGTTATATTTACATCCGTGGTTTTTCATTTGGTCTTTAATATCAAACTTAGCTTGTTGCATGCCAAGTACTAACTCTTTAAAAGAGTATGGATTTTCTGTAAACCTGTTCCAATCAAAAGTCGTGTACGAACAATCAATTGCAGGTACCTCTCGCGCGTTTTGACCAATGGTTTCAAAGTCAATAATAAAGTGCGTGCTCATTATATAAATGCCTCTAACGTATCTGCTTTAGTAATATAGTCTGCCTTTTGACTATGATTATACTGCACAACATAGTCTGTGTCAACCATTTTTAACTCGCCATTTAAATATTTTTTAACTTCACCTGCCATGTCTGCGGCAGTTTGAACCGGTACATTTTGACATATATGATTAGCATTCTTAGTAGGATTAAGTAGCTCAAAGTCTTGCGGTAATCCCATAATAGTCATAGCTTCTCTATATGTAATAAACCTATCTTCGTCTGGGTGAGTAAGCATACTTGGATAATGTCCAACAAAAGCACCAATATAATCTTTTGGTATTGTTACACCGCGTTTCATAATGTTACCACCAGATTTTAGCTTTTCATATTTACGCATTGCTGAGGCTGAAGCTTTTTCATGGCCTTTTTCAGCCATCCATTCAGAAACTTGTTTATATGTATATCCATTTTCTTCAATGTGAGTATATACGCATTTACCAGATTTAGCCATATCAGGATTAAGTTCTTTTGAATATTCTTTATGTGATTTGCCGTTATGCACTTCTTCAAGTAAGAACTGATACCATGGATCTTCAGATGGTATTTTTGAATTGATTGGTTCCATTTGAAAGTTTGACTTTACGTCACGTAATACTTTTTCAATAGGATCGCCGCGTTTGCTAAAATAATTAAGAAGAGGTGTTTGTTTATTTTGCCAGAAGAAGTAAAACGATCGTTCACGTACCTGTGGTCCACCGTGTAATAAGGATCTTGTTCTATATACGGACATTGTATATCCGTTATCTTGCCCAATTTTTCTTAACTGTTCTCTAACATTTTTACCAATTTTACCAGCAAATCCTGGAGCATTCTCACCCCAGAATACTTTTGGTTTATATTCACCAAGTACATATTCTGCAGTTTTTCCCATCCATTGATTATTTGGATTGTGGTCACCATAACCATGTGACATCATAGATAAACCAGCGCAAGGGCAAACAGATGATACCACGTCAGCTCTTTCATTAACTGGTGGTTTTTGGTCTTTGTCTAAAACATAATAAGGTATTTCATTATTATAGTAATTTAAAATATGGCTATCGTTAGAAGCAAATGGCTCATATGACATAAAATGTATCGGTGGAACTCCAAATGCCTGTTGGGATCCAATAGTTTCACCACCAATTAATGGAACGATGGATGCATGTGTAATACTCATTGTATACCTTTCTGTTATTAGAAGAATGACTCTAAGCCTAAAGATGGCTTTTCTGGAACTGGAAATTCTTCTAAGTTTGGTGCAACATAATTTGGATCTATGCTGGTCATAATCTTATTGTTGAGGAATGTGCCGTCATAATATTCTGGTTTTAAAATTGTTTTCTGTAATGTTTTTAGTAAGTCTTCATATTTAGCAGGATCGTCTTTTAGTATCTGAATTCGTTCAGCTAACTCTTGTGGAGTATTAACTCTTAAAAATTCAGGAACACCTGTATGCTTTTGTTCGTCGTATGTTGGATGCAAAAATGGAATAACTCCTGCATGGATCATTTCAATATATTTTGATGTTACCCAACCTTTTTTAATTGGAATGATAAAAGTAAATTTAACATCCTGTAGTTTTTCTTGTAATGCATCAATTTTAAGTGATCCTTTAAATCGTGTATCACCTTCAATAACCTCTGGTTTCCATTTGCCATAAATGTCAACATCCTCATTATGGTCAAGGATCCATTCCTTTAATAGGTTATATCGTGATGGTTTGCCTTCGTTTAATACGACCATAAAGTCTGTATTACGATCTGTATTTATACTCGGAACCTGACCGTAATCTACACAAAAAGCTGTTTCCATACCGGCATATACAGATTTAACCTTTGAAGCTACACGTGTTTGGTCTTCATATGATTTAATATGGTTTGTAGTATATTCGTAATCATATTGGCCAAGTGACATATTTGGTAAGTGAAACATATCTCTGGATTGATTCATAACATATCGTGGATCATTTACAATCTCAACATAATTTGGTTTATATTCATTAAACCAAGTTGCAATGGCAGTAGTATATCCTTTAGTCATATCAAGCACCATGGCCCATTTAGATGGATCAGTAACTTTTTGGATCCTATCAGGTATTGTAACACACCCACATTGGCCAACCATCATAACAGTATAATCAAGCTGAACGTTATTATTTTTAAGATAGTTAGGTATGAAATTAAAATATTTTTCATCAAAGTTATAATTGTAACCATTCCAAATATCTACTACGTTATCATATGGGAACAACTCATGTTTTTCCACTGCATCTAATGTGTGGTAATCATTACGGCTAAGAATATAAAATATTTTATCTGGGTTTTGATTTGCCAATGCTTGTAACGTACAGCTTGGTTCATTATCTCCACCAAAAGTATTATATTTTTTGCGAGTAAATTTTACTGATTTGCCAATTTTTCCAAATCCAATATGTTTCATTATTTAATCCTTCATTAATTCTATAAACGAATAAGGTAACATGGCCTTATCGTCAATATAGTAAACACCATACGGTTTACCATATAAAATTTCGTCGTAAGGCACTTCATGCTCTTTTAACCAAGTCGAAGTAATCTCGCCTACATCATTTATAACTTTATTTATGTCACCGTGATGAGTCAACATTCTCCTAGCTGTGCTAATAACGATTTTGTAATTAAGTTTTTTTGCTTTCTTAAGCGCTTCAATCATTTCTGGAATTGGCTGCGCTAATCCATATTTTTTATATGTGTCTTTTTCGTTATGGTTAGGGATACATATAGTATCATCTAAATCAACGACCAGAGTTTTTTGCGTAGTCATTTACATAATCTTTCATTCGTTGTTGTCTGTCCGGACAATCATAGTGTAGTTTAATACATGTGGCAATTAACAAAGCGCCACCATCAATTATTTCATTATATACCGTTGGATAGTATTTGTCAA
>ERZ1048068.838-NODE-838-length-25818-cov-45.536583_pt1 | contig 25818 bp, 26 predicted proteins | sample MGYA00383098_ERZ1048068 | MGnify/ENA primary metagenome ERZ1048068 (study PRJEB29581, sample SAMEA5548368) | metagenome | biome: marine; feature: coastal; material: water | depth 1 m | study: Short-term variability in the microbial, nano- and picoplankton... | reverse complement strand
AATTTTATTTTCTTTTTTGACAAAAAATGCAGTTTCAGCAACTGCATTTTCTTTAGTGATTTTAAAGAGAATATCGTCCGATATCCAATGAGGGAGTGGGACAACACAAGCTGGATTACCTCCAAAAACTTGATCTGTAAAAGCATCTATTTGGTATAACTCTAGTTTCATTTTTGTTAGCATTCACAATATTCAAAATACTATTATAAAACTCTAATTAGCCACTTAGTGATTTTATTTTGATGCATTAATTTCTTTGATATCATCATAAAATTTTACGTAACTAACATTTACATATGGCGCTAACCATAACAAACCAATTCCTAATGTTAATATACTAAGTAAAAACCAGCCGAAAAAACTAAATCCAAGACAGAAGAATTTCCATTTGTGACCATTCATCATTTCTTTACTTTTCTTAAGCGCGTCATATGGACCAATAGTCTCATCTTCCGCTATAATAAAAAAGGTCATTGAGTATGAAATTGCAGCGATAATCCCTGGGATTATTAAAAGAATTGTCCAAAGAAATATAAAAAGAACCATTAATATGTAAGCTAATATAGATGTTCCAAAATTTCTAAATCCTTCGAATAATTGTTCAATTTTAGCATCTTTGTTTCTTGCAATATTTAATGAAAAAATAGAAATCCCTAAAGCAATAGGACCTGAAACAATTATGGTTAATAAACTCAGAATTGGAACTATTTCACCTAAATATTCTATACCTCCTATAATAAGAAAGTATAGTAAAAAAGTAATTACAGCAATCTTCCATTTTCCCTCTAAGGACTCTCTAGCCATTTGCCTGAGCGTTGAATTTTCATTAACCATATTTTATATTTTAATTGTTTTATGCAATTTATAAATATTTTAAATAAACGAGCTAAATATTATTTTTTAATTTAAAGTTATTTTCTGTTGAAATACTGATTGATTCCTAACGAGTCAAACTTATAAGCAGTACTATTTTCGGTTCTGTCCAGTTTATCGTTAATTGTTAAACCCCAAAGTACTAATTCCATACAAAATGCTTTGTCCTGACTATCTAAATGACCAACATTTTCTTCAATAAGTTTAGTAAGAGGTTTTATAGATTTGAGAGTTGAAAAGAATTCATCATCTGTATCGGTGTAGTTTAGCTCAATAAAGTTATTGTCAAACCAGTGAATCAAGTCTGTATAAGTTGTTTTTTCTCCCTCTTTTTCAAGTTTAGAAATACGAGGGAATAGGTTGTCAAACTGGGATTCTACAGCGCTGTCGATAAGTAATTTAGCAACCTGATCAGCTCCTTCTTGTTCGCCTTCGTATACTAATTCAACTTTTCCTGTTATTGATGGAATTATTGACATAAAGTCAACTAAACGAATCGTGGTTTTTTCTGATGAAGTTTCAATTAACCTTAGTTTTGCAGCTGCTATAAGATTTTCCATTGCACTGATTGTAAGTCGTGCACTCACCCCACTTTTAGAGTCTATGTATTCACTTTTTCGTGCTGTAAATGCTACTTCCTCCAAGAGATCCTTTGCTAAGTTTGGAATTAGGATATTTTCTTTATCTTCTGGTGATATTTTTGCTTCCTGCTCTGTAATTTCACGTGCAAGCGCTATTGATTTGGGGTAGTGAGTAAAAATCTGGGATCCAATTCTGTCCTTTAAAGGAGTTACGATACTACCTCTGTTTGTATAATCTTCCGGATTTGCAGTAAAAACAAATTGAATATCAAGGGGCATCCTTAGCTGAAATCCACGAATTTGCACATCTCCTTCTTGTAGGATATTAAACAGGGATACTTGAATCCTAGATTGTAAATCTGGTAATTCATTTAAAACAAATATCGATCGATTCGCCCTAGGAATCATACCGTAATGTAACACGCGTTCATCAGAATAAGGTAGTTTTAAGGTGGCTGCTTTAATAGGATCAATGTCTCCAATTAAGTCAGAAACGTTCACATCTGGTGTAGCTAGTTTTTCAAAGAACCGCTGTGATCTATGAACCCATGATATAGGAGTTTTATCACCCATTTCGTTAATTAAATCTCGTGCGTATTTTGATATGGGCTCATAAGGACTGTCGTTTATTTCAGATCCCTTAACAATAGGCATGTACTCATCAAGAAGGTCAACCATGCTTCTTGCTATTTTTGTTTTAGCTTGTCCTCTTAATCCTAATAAATTGATGTGGTGCCCTGCTATAATAGCCTTTTTTAATTGAGGAACAACGGTGTCTTCATAACCAAAAAGCCCTTCAAATATAGCTTGCTTGGCTTTAATCCGTTTAATTAAGTTAGATTGGATTTCTTGATTTATAGTTTTATTTTCATAATTAGAGTTTTTTAACTCTAAAAAGGTTATGTTTTTTCTCATATTTTTTTAATTCTATTTTTTTCGTAATCTTCAAATATCATTTCTCCCAAACCAGACAATCCAGTTAAAAAAGCTTTTCCTTGGTTTTGGGCAGTAAAAAGCTCTACAAATTGCCTTAGATATGGATCTTGGGCAATCATAAAAGTTGTGATTGGAATTTTTAATTTCCTAGCTTGTGCCGCTTTATTTAAACACTTAGAGACAATCATTTCGTCGAGTCCATTACTATTTTTATAAAACTCTCCTGATGGAAGTTTTATACAACTTGGTTTACCATCAGTTATCATGAAGATTTGCTTATTCGTATTTCGTTTTCTACGCAAAATATCCATCGCCAGTTCTAACCCTGCAACAGTATTAGTGTGATAAGGTCCAACCTTTAAGTAAGGAAGATCTTTGACTTTAATAGGCCAGGCTTCATTTCCAAATACAATAATATCGATAGAATCTTTAGGGTACTTTCGGTAGATTAGCTCTACTAATGCCATAGCTACTTTTTTGGCGGGTGTAATTCTGTCTTCGCCATATAAAATCATTGAGTGACTAATGTCAATCATAAGCACAGTACTCATTTGTGCTTTGTGCTTTGTTTCTTCTACAATTAAGTCATTTTCTGTGAGTCGTAAATCTGAAATGCCATTATTTATTTGTGCATTTTTAAGACTTTCAGTCATATTTACTGTTGTTAAGTCATCACCATATTGAAATGACCTATTTTCGCCATCCCGCTCGTCGCCGATTCCTGTTTTTGAAGTCCTGTGATTTCCTAAACCACTTTTTTTTAACTTTCCAAAAATTTGGTTTAAGGCATAGTCTCTCAACGCTGATTCAAGTTTCGCAGTAAGTATGTTCTTTCCTTTTCCTTTACCTTTTCCAGAATTGTATTGATCAGGATCTATATCTTTTTTTATGTACCCTCTTTTCTTAAGATCCTCTTCAAAGTTTTCAAGAGTGTATTGGTCATTAAAAATATTGTATTCGTTGTCTAGCGTATTTAGCCATTCAAAAGCTTCTTCAATATCTCCCGATGTATGTGTTAGGAGTTCTTTAAACACTCCAAACACACGATCAAAATCTGAAACGGCTTTCTCGGTATGTTTACTGAATGTAAACCCTTTTACATAATTGAAATTAATTTCCGACATAATTACAAAGATCGTTATATAGAAATTTTAAACCGTTAAGAAGATATTAATGTTTTAGTTTATTATTAACTAAATTTCATTCTTTTTTAAGAATGGGTTCTGTAAATGGTTTTAAGTCATTGACTCCATTATCAGTTACGTATTTTATGAAAGCACTTCCAATTATGGCTCCTTTAGCATGTTTGGTTGCTTGTTTAAAGGTTTCCTGGTTTGAAATTCCAAATCCAATAATTTGTGGATTATTAAGATTCATTTCTGCAATTCGTTTAAAATAATCTGTTTGTTTTTTCCCAAAACCACTTTGGCTTCCCGTAGTGCTGGCACTACTGACCGTATAAATAAATCCTTTGGAAATGCTGTCCATATATCGGATGCGCTTTTCACTTGTTTGTGGAGTAATTAAAAAGATATTTAGTAATCCATGATGTTCAAAAACAGTTTGGTATTCCTCGTGATATACTTCGACTGGAAGGTCTGGAATAATTAATCCATCAATCCCTATTTCTTTACATTTTTTACAAAATGCTTCGATACCGTATTGAAGTATTGGGTTAAAATACCCCATCAAAATTAGAGGAATACTAACTGTTTTTCGTATGTCTTTAAGTTGGTCAAATAATACGGATGAGTTCATGCCATTATGAAGTGCTTTTGTAGAGCTTGCCTGTATGGTGGGTCCGTCAGCTAATGGATCGCTAAATGGCAAGCCTATTTCAATCATGTCTACGCCATTTGATTCTAAATTTTCAATAGTACTAACGGTGTCATTTAGCTTAGGGTAACCCGCCGTAAAATAGATGGATAATAGTTTTTTATCTTCTTGTAATTTTATTTGTATTCTGTTCACAATTTTACAGTTTAAAATAATCAATGTAGGTATTCAAATCTTTGTCGCCACGCCCTGATAAACTAATTATTACCACATCCTTAGGCTTGAATTTTTTATCTTTAAAAATAGCCAATGCATGAGAAGTTTCAATCGCTGGAATGATGCCTTCGAGTTGCGATAATTCCAACCCAGCTTCCATGGCTTTATCATCCGTTACCGATATAAATTCGGCACGTTTGCTTTTGTATAAATGTGCATGCATAGGGCCAACACCAGGGTAATCTAAGCCTGCCGAAATTGAATAGGGCTCTGTAATTTGACCATCTGTACTTTGCATTAATAAGGTTTTACTGCCGTGAATTACTCCTTCTTTTCCAAGGACTGAAGTTGCAGCACTTTCACCCGATTCAACACCTTTTCCAGCGGCTTCTACAGCAATGAGTTTAACGTTGGGTTCATTCAAATAATGGTAATACGCGCCAGCAGCATTACTTCCACCACCTACACAAGCTACCACATAGTCAGGATTTTCTCGACCTTCAACTTCCTTTAACTGCCATTTAGTTTCTTTAGATACAACGGATTGAAAACGTGCAACCATATCAGGGTAGGGGTGTGGTCCCACTGCACTTCCAATTATGTAGTGAGTATTTACAGGGTTATTAATCCAATCTCGTATCGCTTCATTTGTAGCATCTTTCAGAGTACGACTTCCTGAAAGTGCAGGGCGTACTTCCGCCCCTAGCATTTTCATACGTGCCACATTAGGCGCTTGTCGTGCTATATCAATTTCTCCCATATATACAACACATTCCATACCAACTAAAGCACATACAGTCGCTGTAGCTACACCATGTTGTCCAGCACCAGTTTCAGCGATGATGCGTGTTTTTTTGAGGCGCTTAGCCATTAAAATCTGTCCTATTGTATTATTGATTTTATGCGCTCCAGTATGGCACAAATCCTCACGCTTAAGGAATATTTTTGTATTATATTTTTTAGATAATCGTTTTGCAAAATATAAAGGGGTGGGTCGGCCTACATAATCTTTTAGGAGTTGATCAAACTCCTTTTTGAAATCAGGTTCAGCCATTACCTTCAAATAATTTTGACGCAATTCTTCAACATTAGGATACAACATCTCTGGAATAAATGCTCCTCCAAATTGGCCATAGTAGCCCTTTTCATTTACGTGATAATTCATAATAGTTGTTTAAATTTTTCTAAACTCTTTTTATCTTTCTTAGCCATAGCAACTTCAAATTTACTATTCACATCAATGGCATGGCAATAAGTTGATGCTGTACTAATTTTAAATGCATGTAATTGACTGATGTTATCTAATCCAATCCCACCACTTAAAAAATATGGTTTTGTTGACGGATAATTATCTAAAACAGACCAATTAAAGCAGTAGCCATTTCCGCCCGCTAGTGGACCTTTTGTGTCAAAAAGATAGAAGTCACAAACGGATTCATAAGGAGTTAGTTCGTCAAAATTAAATTTGTTTTTAATAGAAAATACTTTGATTACTTTTATATTAAGTGCCTGTATAGATTTACAAAATTCAGGCATTTCTTCTCCATGTAATTGAACCGCTTGCAAATTGTAGGTATTGATTTTATCGACAATAACATCAAAAGAAGCATTGACAAAAACACCTACTTTCTTTATGGAAGTGGAGAGGGTCGGAATCGACGAGGTCATATGACGTGCAGAGCCTTCATAAAATATAAAGCCCATATAATCTGGTTTGACACTAGCAATCTCCAGAATATTATGGTCATATCTCATGCCACATACTTTTAGGTTCATCCGTTCAATTGTTTTATAAATGCTGCTGCACTAGCACCAGGATCTTTTGTTTTCATAAAATTCTCACCTATTAAAAACCCTTTGTAGCCATAGGTTTGTAAGTTATTAATATCTTCAACTGTACGAATTCCACTTTCTGATATTTTCACAAATTTTTCAGGAATGAGTCTACTTAGTGTCTTGCTTGTTTCTAAATCAACTTCAAATGTCTTAAGGTTTCTATTGTTTACGCCAATCATATTTAGGGACGGCATGATTGATTTATTTAATTCGTCCTCATTATGAATTTCTAATAAGACTTCCATTCCTAAACTTTGAGCTAGTGTTGAAAACATTTGAATCTCGTTTCGACTCAAAATGGAAGCAATTAGTAAAATGACATCGGCTCCATAGGCTTTAGCTTCTACAATTTGATAAGTATCAATAATAAATTCTTTTCTAATTAAAGGCATTTCAATACTAGCTCTTGAAGTCAGTAAATCTTCTAAACTTCCTCCAAAATATTTCATATCTGTTAATACGGACATACCACAAGCTCCGGCAATTTCATACCCTTTTGCCACATCATGGGTGTTCAAATTTTGATTAATAATGTCCTTAGATGGTGATCGGCGTTTGTGTTCCGCGATGAGTCCCGAATTACTATTTATTAATCGTTTGCTAAGCGATGGAGATTGGCGTTCAAATAGAACGGATTTCTCAAGCTGTTTGTTGGGAATGAGTTGTTTTCTAAGCCCAATCTCAAGACGTTTATCAGCTACAATACGGTTTAATATATTACTCATTACAGTGCGATTAGTTTAGTAAGACATTGGTTTGCTTTCCCAGAAAAAAGGGCTTCTTTGGCTAGTTCATAGCCTTCAATATGTGTGAGCTTTTTGGCAGTTGCAATCGCTAAACCAGCATTGGCACATACAACATTATTTTGTGCTTTAGAGCCCTGTCCTTCTATTATTTTTTTAAAAATTTTAGAGGCCTCTGCAATGGTATTTCCACCAAAAATGGCTTCTTGGGTATTATTTTTTAATCCTAAATCTTTAGCTGAAAATAGTACCTCTGATTTATTTGAAACAATTTTAACTGCGTTTGTTAGAGAAATTTCATCATAGCCCCCAAGGTCATGAACAATACTGTAGTTTATATCCGAGTCTTGATACAAATAAGCATAAAGTCTTAATAATTCCAAATTAAAAACCCCTACCATTTGGTTTTTTGGTGCCGACGGGTTTACCATTGGTCCAAGCATATTAAAAAAAGTTTTAACCCCTAATCCCTGCCGGATAGGTGCTATTTTTTTCATAGCTGGATGAAATAAAGGAGCATGTAAAACGCAAATACCTGTTGTTTCAATGGCACGCTCTAAAAACTTAACATCATTTGAAAAGGTTACTCCAAGAGATTCCAGTACGTTGGAGGATCCACAAGCTGAAGATACCCCGTAATTCCCGTGCTTAGCAACTGGAATACCAGCAGCAGCCGTTACAAACGAGGAAAGGGTAGAAATATTAAAAGTATCTTTGCCATCGCCCCCAGTACCGCATAAATCGATTGGATTATAAGCCGATAAATCTACTGGAACACATAGCTCTAAAAGCGCATTTCTAAACCCTTTTAATTCATCTAGAGTGATACTCCGCATCATGAAAACAGTAAGAAAAGAAGCAATTTGACTTTGGTTATAGTTACCTTTAGAGATATTAATCAAAATCTGTTTCGCTTCTTCACTTGAAATAGTTTCATGATTAATAAGCCTGCTTAAAATATGTTTCATTTTTATTTTTTCTAATTTAGGAGTTAATCCAGTTTTTTAGGAGTTGTTTTCCAAGGGGAGTAAGTACTGATTCTGGGTGAAATTGTACACCCTTCACATCGTATATTTTGTGTCTCAAAGACATTACCTGTCCATTGTTATCAATTGAAGTGGCTTCCAAGACATCTGGTAAATTAGCATCTACAACCCATGAATGGTAGCGTCCAACCTGTAGAGTTGGTCCCAATTGATCAAACAGAATTTCGTCTTTTACAATTACTGTGATATCTGTGTGAACTCCGTGATATACTTCCTCTAAATTTACAAGCTGCCCTCCAAAAACAACGCCAATAGCCTGTTGCCCTAGGCACACACCTAAAATACTTTTAGTTGAAGCATATCTCTTAATCACAGCATTTAACAAACCAGCTTCTTGTGGAATTCCCGGGCCTGGTGATAGGAGTATTTTATCGAAATCTCCAATGTCATCTAAGTCAAATTTATCATTCCTAAGAACCGCTACTTCGCAGTCCAAATCTTCAAGATAATGCACAAGATTAAAGGTAAAGCTGTCGTAATTATCAATGACTACTATTTTTTTCATATTTAAATTGTTTCTGCAAGTTTAATTGCTTTTGTTAAAGCCCCTAGCTTGTTATATACTTCTTGAAGTTCACTTTCTGAATTGGATTTGGAAACGATTCCCGCCCCTGCTTGCCAATGCAGTTGATAGTCTTTACTTAAAAAGGTGCGAATCATGATTGCATGGGTATAATTTCCATTGAAATCCATAAATCCGATAGCCCCTCCGTAAAAGGCACGGCTTGTTTTTTCGTATTTTTCAATAAGTTGCATAGCTTTATGTTTAGGAGCTCCACTGAGGGTACCTGCAGGGAAGGTATCTGCTACAATTTGCATGGTTGGTGTACCTTCTTTAATCGCTCCAATGACTTTGCTAACTAAGTGAATGACATGTGAAAAAAACTGAACTTCTCTATATTTTTCAATAACAACTTTTGTACAATGGCGGCTTAAATCGTTTCTAGCTAAGTCTACTAACATGACGTGCTCGCTATTTTCTTTTTTATTAGCTACTAAGTTCTTTGCCAGTTCAGCATCTTTCAAATCATCTCCAGTTCGTGCAAATGTGCCGGCAATAGGATGAATTTCTGCTTTTTTATTTTCTACAATAAGCTGTGCTTCCGGAGAGCTTCCAAAAATCTTGAATTTACCGTAATCAAAATAAAACAAGAAGGGAGAGGGGTTAATGCTTCGAAGTGCACGGTACACATTGAAATCATCTCCTTTAAAATCTTGTTGAAATTTCTTTGATAAAACCAATTGAAATACATCGCCTCGACTGCAGTGTTTTTTGGCTAAATCGACATTAGATTTAAACGCTTTATCAGTTAAGTTAGAGATTATCTCACCTTTGGATTTGAAATCATAGGACGAGAAGCTTTGTTTTTTAATCAGATGATTAATTATCTCAATATTGCTCTCACGCTCATAGCAATGTGCAAAGATAATAGCTTCATTTTTAAAATGGTTAATCGCTATGATGTTCTGATAAACCGCATAATAAATATCTGGAATTTCAATAGAGTCCTCTTTTTTTGAAATAGTGATATCTTCAAAATACTTAACAGCATCATAAGCTGTAAATCCAAACATACCATTATTGATAAACTTAAACGATTTATCATTTTGAGTTTCAAATTGCTTAGTGAAAGCATCAATTTCTAACATTACCTTTTCAGATTCTACAGACTTGGTTTCAAATGTGTGGTCAGGGTAGGTTTTAGTAACCAGGTTAGCCTCTACTTTTATGGATGCGATCGGGTTGCAGCAGATGTAAGAAAAACTATTATCATTTCCATGGTAGTCGCTACTTTCTAGTAGGATACTATTAGGAAACTGATCACGAATTTTTAGATATACACTTACGGGCGATATTGTATCTGCCAGTATTTTTTTATAATGTGTTTTTAGCTTAAAATTTTTCATAAAAAAAAGGCTTGTCGTGATTGACAAGCCTTGGTATTTTGATTTAAACAAATACAGGTAGTATCACGAATTGATTTTTCGAGAGTTCCACCACCAAATATTGTTTAAGGTTAATTTCATAATAATATTCTTAATTCAAATGTAATAACGTTTTTTTTAAAAGCATAACGAAATTGTTATTTTTTTTAAAATTTTAATTTAACGTTTAAATCAAACTCATCGTAGATCGCTTTGTCTTTTATGCCGTCAAAAAAACTAGCAGAGCCGTATTTGATACCATATTTAGTACGATCAATTTTTAGGTTAGTTGAAGCACTGTTTTCAGTAAGCGCTAAATCAAAAGATACTTCATTTGTAATTCCTTTTATAGTCATATCACCAACTATCGCGTAGCCCAATTTACTTTTATTAACTGAAGTAAATACAAGTGTTGCAGTTTTGAAATTGTATACACCAAAGAAATCATCTGCTTTAAGATGTCCATCTAACTTCTTTTTGGAGTCTCCTTCAAGGTCAGTTGTATTGATTGATGTCATATCCATTGCGAATTTACCACCAACTAAAGTATTTTCTTTGAAATTCAAAGATCCATTTAGTAGCTTTATAGTTCCTTCGTGTTGTCCAGTAACTTTATATCCTACCCAGTTGATCACACTTTCAGCAACATTTATGTTTTTAGAATCGCTAGTTGAGTAAGCCGATAACATCACAGCTAATATAACTAGTACAGGTTTTAATATTGATTTTTTTAAATTCATCTCAATTTTTTTTAAGGTTTGTACACAAATATATATTTTTATATTTTTAAGGCCATATCATTCCTAATAATTTTCTGTTAATTTTTTTAGGCTACTAATTGAGTTTTTTTAACTTTAACAAATGAAAATTCACTTTGTTTTAATAGCCTTTTGTTTCTTAGCTTGTAAGTCAGAGGTCAAGACAAAGGACAATAATGCTGTAAGCTTACCGATATTAGAAATTCATGATTTCTCAGGGATTGAACCATATTTAAATCTTGATGGGTCTAAAACTTATGTTGTTAACTTTTGGGCAACCTGGTGTGCTCCTTGTGTGAAAGAGATACCATATTTCGAGGCTATTCAAGCTAATTACCCCAAACATGTTGAGGTTATACTAATAAGCTTGGATTTTCCTCGTCAGTATGAATCTAAACTAAAACCATTTATACAAAAACACCAATTAAAGTCTAAGGTAATTGTACTGGACGATCCTGACATGAATTCTTGGATTCCGAAGGTGAATGCTGACTGGGATGGTGCTATTCCTGTTACACTTATATACAACAATTCTGAACGAACTTTTTATAATCGGACCTTTACTTATGACGAACTAGAAACTGAGCTAGAAACTTTTTTAACTATTAAATAATTACTTATGAACACAATTTATAATATATTGATCCTTTTCACAACACTATTTTGCTCCCATCCATTTGATGACGGATATGATATTGGAGATATAGCAACTGATTTTAGTTTAGAAAATATAGACGGTAGTTTTGTTTCTCTTTCAGATTTTAAAGATGCTAAAGGTTTTATAATTGTATTTACTTGTAATACTTGTCCTTATGCCGTTTTGTATGAAGATCGAATTGAAGCACTCAATAAAAAATATGCCCATCAAGGGTATCCAGTGATTGCTATTATGCCTAATAATGTGGAAACAAAACCAGGTGATTCCATGATATCCATGCGAGAAAGAGCCATTGATAAAGGATTTACATTTCCGTATTTAATAGATACTGGTCAAAAAATATATCCTCAATATGGGGCTACAAAGACCCCTCATGTTTTTATTTTAGAATCGACGCCTCGTGGCCCGTTAGTCAGATACATTGGCGCGATAGACGATAACTATAAAGATGCCTCTTTAGTAAAAACTCGTTATGTAGAAGAGGTGATTGAATCGCTCAAAAATGGGTATGAAATTAAACAAACAAAAACTAAAGCGATAGGCTGTTCTATCAAATTATAACTTTCAATAACTAATACAATAAAATATTTTATGGTTGAATTATCACAAAGCGATTGGGCTTCAAATAAAGAAGCTGATTTAAAATCAATTACTATTGATGTGCGTACTCAAGAAGAGGTAGACGAAGGTTCGATCCCTGATGCACTTCATATGGACATATATAACGCACAGGAGTTCATTTCGGGGCTCGAGAAACTTGATAAATCCTTAAGTTATTATGTGTATTGCAGGTCAGGGAACAGAAGCGGTCAAGCCTGTTCTATAATGAGTCAAATGGGATTTAAATCAACCTTTAATTTATCTGGAGGTTTTTTAGAATGGACAGGTTCATCTGTAACCCCTTAATAACATTTCCATGAAATTTAGATGTATATTTTTTATGGTTGTTAGCTTTTTAGGCTGTAAAAATAATGATCAAAATTTAGTACAGCTTATCACATTTGATGAATTTGAAACAGTTTCTAAAATTAATGGAGTTCAACTAATAGATGTGAGAACCCCTGAAGAGTATTCAGACGGCCATATTTTAAATTCTAAGAACATTGATTTCTTAGATGAAAATTTCGAATTATATATTCAGAAATTAGATAAAAAGTCTCCTGTCATAGTGTACTGTCAAAGTGGAGGTAGAAGCGCTAAAAGTGCTTTAAAATTACTATCAAATTCCTTTGTAAAAATCTATGATTTAGATGGAGGTTTTTCAAAGTGGTTGTCTGAAGGCGGGAATATTAGAAAGTAAATTTTATCTAGGTCCACAAAGGGCTTGCATAGGCTCCTTTTGAAGTAAGCTTACCAAGTGTTTCAACAGCTACTTTTTTGTCGTTGTAATAAGTAACTCCAAACCACGTACTTTTGGCTTCAATAATTTCAACAGTTATGTGTCGGTTTTCCATCATTTCCTGCGTTACAAAAGGCAAGTAAATTTCGCTTTTTTCAAGGTTTTTTGGAGTTTGTAAAAACTTGGTAAAGTAAGATTCTATATAATTAAATATTGAATCATTACAAATCCAAAAATTCATAGATACAGCTGAGAGAGGATTGAGAATTATTCCAGAGTCTTCATCAATAATTTGACCATTTTTTTCCAGGATTTCAGTTCGCTCTATTATTGATTTTAATTGCTTATTTTCAATTTCACAAACACCTCTAGAAACAGATCCAAATTCTGAAAGAGTGTTGTTTAAGTTGTAGGCTACAAGGGCGAAATTAGAAGACGATTTGTTATTTTTTATAAATTCAGCTGCACCTTTAAAAGCATTCTGTCCATAATAATCATCTGCATTTATAATCACAAAATTCCCTGATATTACATTTCTAGCGGTCCAAACTGCATGGGCCGTTCCCCAAGGTTTTTCACGATTTGTAGTTAATAAAACTCCTTCTGGAATGTCGTGAATATCTTGCACCAACACGTCTAGTTTTACATGGCTTGGAAGTCGACCTGAGAGATAAGTCTCTAAAAATTTTTTATTGGCCGCTTTGGTAATAATTACAATGTGATTAAATTCGTTTTTCAAGGCGTCAGAAATACTAAACTCCATTAGGAATTCATTTGAAGGCCCTAGTTCATCAAATTGTTTAAGTTTGCCATATCGACTACCACTTCCGGCAGCCATTAGTAGTAAAGTCATATAATCAATATTAGCTAGAAGCAAAAGTATAGTTTTTAAATGAAAGCCGTAATCTAATTTTTCAAAATATTCAATGAAATTGTTGATCATCAATAATATATTGTAATTTTGATTTAATTAACTTTTGATAATTCACCAAATGAATACTAAGTTTTTAATCTTTTCGGTATTTTATTTTTATCTATCAGCATTTGTATTGTTTGCTCAAGTTCCGCAGTATTATACAAATATTGATTTTACTTTACAGGGGGATCAACTTAAGGATGAACTTTCTGAGTTAATTATAGACACTCACACAAATTTAATCCCTTACACTTCTTCTTCTACAGATACTTGGGATGTTTTAAGAATTAGTGATTTAGTTGATGTTGATTCAAATAATGTTTTGTTAATTTATGGTTACGACGATACTGACGAATCTACCAAAAATGATCGAACAAGAAACATTTACTCCAATCAAAGTGGTAGTTGTATTGGGTATTGGAATAGAGAACATGTTTTTGCAAAAAGCCTAGCAAATCCAAGTTTAGTTACTAACCAGCCAGGCCCAGGGACAGATATCCACAATCTAAGATCTGCAGATTGTCAAATGAATTCCACTCGCAATAATCGTCTCTTTGTAAACGGATCAGGAAATTCTGGTACTTCAGGAAGTTACTTTTTTCCCGGAGATGAGTTTAAAGGAGATGTAGCCAGAATCATAATGTATATGTATTTACGTTATCCTTCACAATGTGAACCATTAAACATTGGTGTTGGGAGTAGTTCTTACTCTCAAAATGCAGATATTCCTGATTTATTTTTGGATTGGAATGATCAAGATCCTGTTTCTGAATTTGAACTTAATAGAAATGATGTTATCTACTCTTATCAAGGAAATAGAAACCCTTTTATTGACAATCCTTATTTGGCAACTCTTATTTGGAACGGACCAATCACAACAGATTCTTGGGGAGTCTTATCAACTGGAGATTTAACAAATGATAATTTAACAGTGTTCCCTACAATTACCAGCGATTATTTATACATAAACGGAATAATTAATGAACAATACTCCGTTCAAATATTTAATCAATTAGGCCAAGCTTTGGAGGTAGAGGTCAGTAATAATAGACTAGATGTTTCTGAATTCTCAAGTGGAGTATACATATTAAAATTATCCCAAAAAAGTCGAGTACAACAAACAAAGTTTTTTGTACGATAGCGATATGAAAAAACTAATAATTGCAGGGTTATTAATTTTAGGTGCTAAACAATTACTTGCTCAAAAGATGTATTCGGTTGACTATGAAAATCAAGCAGATGTTTCTGTATTTGTTGTTGAATATGCAAATCAAGCTGATTTGAAAGTCTTTAAAGTAGATTATTCAAATCAGGCAGAAGGAAATAATGGTCTTTGGTTTTTTACAGATTATGCCAACCAAGCTGACAAAAAGATCTTCTTTGTGAAATACCAAAATCAATCTGATCTAAAAATATTTTTTGTCAAATACAGGAATCAATCAGGTTGGCAAAAAAATACCAAAAAACATCTTTTGTACTGAGTTTTTTTAAAAATTAGTTCTGAATATTTTTTCATATTTAAACTCATTTATTACTTATTATAGTTGTAATAGTACATTGAAATATTATCATGAAAACCTCTCCTGAATTATCAATTGTGATCCCTGTTCTTAATGAGGAAGGTTCGATAAAAGTATTAGTCAATTCAATAGAAAAAGCACTTCAATTTTACAGTTATGAAATTATTTTTGTGGATGATGGTTCAACTGATTCGACTGTGGTTACCATAAAATCGCTTAAAAATTCGTTCATAAATCTTATAGTTTTTGATTCTAATAAAGGACAAAGTTCTGCTCTGGCCGCTGGAATTAATTTAGCTAGAGGCACCTACATAGTAACAATGGATGGGGATTTTCAGAACGATCCATGTGATATTCCCAGAATGGTTCATATGATTTCTAATGAAAATTTAGATATGGTAATGGGTATACGTAAGAACCGCCAAGACCCTATACTTAAAACGTTCCCCTCAAAAATTGCAAATTTTATCATAAGGATCACAACTCAACTTAACATAACGGACTCTGGTTGTGGACTAAAAGTTATGACTTCCAAGGTTGCTAAAGATATTCCTTTACATGGATATTTACATCGATTTATGGCATTAAATGCATATATAAAGGGAGCTTCAATAAATGAAATTCCGATTATTCACCACCCTAGAACATATGGAGTTTCCAAATATGGACTGGGTAGAATATTCATAGTTTTAAAGGATTTATTTTTAATTATTTTTAATCATAAATTTTCAAGGTATAGAATTTAATCTTTTACAATAGTTAAGAGTCTTATTGTTTCGAAAATTAGTGTTAATTTTAAAATCTAATTGATTGAATGTCTTTACCTGTCAAAATAATTGAATGTCCACGCGATGCTATGCAAGGCATTAAGGCGTTTATTCCTACATCTTTAAAGGTCCAGTATTTGCAGTCCTTACTTAGGGTTGGTTTTGACACGATTGATTTTGGAAGCTTTGTTTCTCCCAAAGCTATACCTCAAATGGTTGACACTGCTGAGGTTTTGTCTTTACTGGACCTTACTAAAACTTCCAGTAAGCTGTTAGCGATTATAGCTAATAGTCGTGGCGCATTAGCTGCAGCTAGCTACAAAGAAATTGATTTTTTAGGTTTTCCTTTTTCGATATCTGAAAATTTTCAGATGAGAAATACCCACAAGACTATTAACCAGTCAATAGATACTTTAAAAGAGATTTTGTCTATTGCTGAGACTCACAACAAACGTGTAGTTGTATATCTTTCAATGGCATTTGGTAATCCTTATGGTGACCCCTGGAATGTTGATATTGTGGGGGAGTGGACCGATCGATTAGTTAGTATGGGTATAGATATTATATCTCTAAGTGATACAGTTGGGAGTTCTACTCCACAAACTATATCTTATTTGTTCAAAAATTTAATTTCTGCATATGGGCATATTGAGTTTGGAGCACATTTGCACACTAATCCACTACATTGGCATTCTAAAGTTGAAGCTGCCTACAAGGCTGGGTGTTTAAGGTTTGATGGAGCTATTCAAGGATTTGGAGGTTGTCCAATGGCTAATGATCAACTTACAGGCAATATGCCTACTGAAAAGTTACTTTCTTATTTCACAACCCAAAAGTCCATAACAAATTTGAATGCGTTTAGTTTTGAAAGCGCTTACAATGAGGCTAAAAAGATTTTTTCAAACTATTATTAAAATAATTATCTCTTTATTTTTATTTAGAATCATTCTGCATTATATTTACAAATTATATTTAGAATGATTTTAAATAACATATAAAATGACAGATAATTATGACGATATTAACGTAATTCATTACAATGATTTTGGAGTAGCTTTCAATTGGAAAGAGAGTACTATTTTTTCGAAAAACAAAATTCAGTTAGTGTTTAAAAATACTGGATTACTTCTTTCACGGCAACAATTATTTACTTTTAAATCTGATATTGAATACGTTGCAATTAACAGATGTAATTGTAGTGACAAATCTAAAAATTTAACACCGTCTCCATGCGAATATATTAGTTTTGCTATGTCTAAATCTGAGCTCAATGGATTGATGGATTTATTAAATGGAGTATGCTTTAATATTCAACTTTCTGATATGTTAGAAAAAATTATTTAAAATAATTCTAAATAAGCTTGTTTACTTTAAGTTTTGGTGTTAAATTTGCCAAAAATATACATCACTATTTTAAACAAGTCTAAATAAGAATTAAATACCAATACTATGAAAATTTATTACAATTCAATTAAACTACTAGTTGCTTCTATGTTAATTGCAACAAACTTTTCCTGTTCTTCAGATGATGATCAAGAAGTTATCCCCGTTCCAAATCAAGTTACAGCACCTGATACTTACACATTTGAAAGACTAGGAGAAACTACAGTTAGTTTTACAGGTCAAACAACACGATTAAAAATGGCAGCTTCATTATTCAATAAGCTTAATGATGAGAATGTAAATAGCGCTTCACTTCTTCAAATGTTTGATGATGGAACTGGTTTTACAGCTGATAGTGGCGCTTCTGCTGAAGAAATTGCTTCTATTGAAGCTTTAAATAACTCTGGCAAAAAATTAGCTAATAAAACTGCTGCCTACGGTGATGCATCTGTACAACCCAAAATTGCAGGTTTTTTAAGCGAATACGCTAATGATGTATCCACAAGCTTTGTTGTTGATGCTTCTCCTGGAGTAGCTGGAACTTATGTTACTTCTTCAAGAACTGTTCGAGTTAACGGTAAAGGGATGGAGCTTAATCAAGTTTTCGCGAAGTCACTTATAGGTGCTTTAGTGATGGATCAAGTTGCTTATGGATATTTAAGCAGTGTCAAAATTGGAGACGATGTTGACAATGATACTTCAGCTTTAGGAGCTGGAGAATATACAACTATGGAACATCATTTTGATGAAGGTTTTGGATATGTTTACGGACAAGAGTCTGATGTAACTACTGCTTCATCTCCTCAGGGCAACGGTATTCTATTTAACAAATATCTTAAAAAAGTTAATGAGTCTGAGGAGCCTGGTCTGGCTACAGAAATTTACGATGCATTTAAACTCGGAAGAGCTGCCATAGTAGCAAGTAACCCAATTGTAAGAGATGAGCAGGCTGAGATTGTTAAAACCAAGATGTCTAGAGTAATACTTCACAAAGCAGCTCATTATCTTAGAGGTGCTGCTGAGGCTAAAGCCGAAGCTGAAGTAGATTATTCTGATTATTTTCACGGACTTTCAGAAGGATATGGATTTATTTTAAGCCTTCAATTTACATATGACTCTGACGGATTGAATTATTTTTCTCATTCAGAAGTTGAAGCAATGTTAGCGGCGCTTGAAACAGGAAATGGATTTTGGGATAGAACCCCTTCTGAGTTAAATGAAATGGCTGCTCAAATTGAAGCTAAATTATAAAGTATTTTTAAATAGATATTTTAACTCAATTATAAGAAATAATTTTTCATTTCTTATATTCATTTACACTACTTTTGCATGGGGGATTTGATTAGTCATCTCCCTCATGTATTTTAATTTATAATTATGAACATTAAAAACACTTCCTACTTTTTTCTATTAATAGTCTTTTTAATGGCTTTTTCTTGTTCTGATTCAACAGATTCTAATGAAAATGTCATTGATAATTTCGATCGTAAAATAATATTAGAAAATGTGACAGATAATATTATTTTACCAGCATTTAATGATTTTAATCCTAAAGTAGCTCAGCTAAAGGAAAGTATTGACCAATTCTCAATTTCACCTACTTTACCTAACTTAGAAACAGTGCAAGAGCTATGGTTTGAATCTTATAAATCTTGGCAACACCTAGAAATGTTTAACATTGCGAAAGCTGAAGAGTTATATTTTTTACAAAAAATGAATACTTATCCAGCAAGTGTTTCTAGAATCGAAAATAACATAAATACAAATATTTATGATCTCGAGTCAAACAATAACAACTGGTCTGCTCAAGGTTTTCCTGCTTTGGATTATCTTTTGTTTGGATTAGCTGATACAAATTTTGACACCCTCATTTTTTACCAGAATAATGAAAATTTAGCTTATTTAAACTACTTAAAAGCTGTAGTGTCTCAAATGTTACAAATCACAAATATGGTTCATCAGGACTGGATTTTAATAAGGGATATTTTTGTAAGCTCATCTGAAAATTCAGCTACATCAAGCTTGAATATGCTTACCAACGACTTCATCTATTATTTTGAAAAGGGTTTGAGAACCAATAAGTTTGGTATTCCAGCTGGCGTCTTTTCAGGTAACAATACACGACCGGCAAATGTTGAGGCGTATTATAATTCAACAATATCTAAGATTTTATCCCTAGAGGCTCTTGGAGCTGTCGAAGATTTTTTCTCAGGTAAATCATACAATACTGCATCAACAGGTGAATCTTTGAAAAGTTATATAAATTATATGACTGATAATACTACACTAAGTTCTACGATTCAAATGAAATTTAGCGATTCAAAACAGTTAATTAATTCACTAGATGATAATTTTTCCAACCAAATCGCTACAGATAACGACTCTATGATTGATGTTTTTAATAAACTTCAAGAAGGTGTTGTATTACTAAAAACAGATATGTTGTCTGTTTTAAGTATTTCAGTTGATTATATTGATGCTGACGGTGATTAAATAACAGCATATTTAAGTAACAATTTTTACATTTGAAGGTTCTCTTTTTGTACATATGAGAGCCTTTTTTTAATATGAAAGACTCCATAGCCAATTATTTTAACAAACACACTAGCGCTGCCCCATTGGCAGTATTTAGGATGTTTTTTGGTTTTTTGATGCTTATTAGTATTATTCGTTTTTGGTCAAAAGGTTGGATTCACTCGCTGTACATTGAACCTATTTTCCACTTTTCATACTACGGATTTGAATCGGTAAAGCCGCTTGGTTTGTATACCTATGCTTTATTTATTATTTGTGCTATTTCATCATTTTTTGTTGCAATTGGATATAAATACCGTTTATCAGTATTAATTTTCTTTTTAAGCTTTACTTATATTGAGTTAATGGATAAAACAACCTATTTAAACCATTACTATTTTGTTTCTGTAGTGAGTTTTATAATGCTATTTGTTCCATGTAATGCAATGTTTTCTTATGATGCGATATCTGCCCAAAAATCATACAAAACAGTTCCAAAATGGACGGTTGATACTTTAAAGTTAATGTTAGGAATTGTATATTTTTATGCAGGTGTAACAAAAATAAATTCCGATTGGTTATTAAATGCCATGCCTTTAAAGCTATGGTTAAAATCCAAGTACGATTTACCATTCATTGGCCAAACATTAATGCAACAAGAGTGGTTTCACTTTTTCATGAGTTGGGGAGGTATGTTTTATGATATTAGTATTCCTTTTTTATTACTCTTCAGAAAAACTCGATCTTTTGCTTTTGTTTTGGTTGTTGCCTTTCATATCACCACTCGAATTCTTTTTCCAATAGGCATGTTTCCATACATCATGATATTATCAACAATAATATTTTTCGATGCTAAAGTTCACCATAAAATACTTCATTTTACGATCAAAATTCTTGAGTTTTTTAAAATGAAAACCAATAACGTAAAATTATCTATAAGTCAAGTAAATCATTATAAAGTTTGGGGTACATCTCGATTGATTATTGTTGTTTTTATGACATTACAAATAATTATTCCTTTAAGATCTCTACTTTATCCTGGTGAGCTTTTTTGGAATGAACAAGGGTATAGATTTTCTTGGCGTGTGATGTTGATGGAGAAAAAGGGTAGTTCAATTTTTAAAATTGTAAATTCAGAAACTGATTCTTTTTTCTATGTAAACAATGATGATTTTCTAACGCCTGTTCAGCAGAAGCAAATGAGTTTTCAACCCGATATGATATTAGAATATGGACAATATTTAGGCGATCATTTCAAAAGTCAAGGCCATGAAAATGTAGCCGTTTTTGTTGAAAGTTATGTATCTTTGAATGGTCGGTTAAGTCAGCAATTTATCGATCCTTCAGCAAATTTGATGGAGCTTAAAGACTCGTTTAAACACAAATTTTGGATTAAACCACTAAATGATGAAATTAAAGGTTTTTAAACTTCTTATTTTTTTAATTTCTTTTCCGTTTTTCTCATTTACACAAGTAAATGTTTTTGGGGAGGTATTTGATAATACTACTAAAATCGGTTTAGAATCTGTAGAAATTTATAATGAGTTTGGTGATTTATTAGCTGTTACAAATTCATATGGTAAATATCAGTTTACGTCATTTAAACCCAAACTTAATTTAATTTTTTTTAGCTACGGATATGAGCCTTTTAAAAGTTCAATAATTGTTAACGGCTTGGAGTCAGAACCCATTTTTATTGAACCTTCAATCGAACAGCTTTCTGAGGTTGAACTTGTTGCAGTAAAAAAAAAGTTATTTTCAATTAAGCGATTAAAGGACGTTCAAGGGACAGCTATATTTGCGGGTAAAAAAAACGAAGTAATTTTGGTTGATAATATTATGGCCAACTTAGCAACTAATAATGCACGTCAAATTTATAGTCAAATAGCTGGACTTAATATTTACCAGAACGATGATGCTGGTTTACAGCTCAATATAGGAGGTCGAGGATTAGACCCCAACAGAACTTCGAATTTTAATACACGACAAAATAATTATGATATCAGTGCAGATGTTTTGGGTTACCCTGAGAGTTACTATTCACCGCCTTCCGAATCATTGTCTGAAATTCAAATTATTAGAGGAGCAGCTTCGCTGCAATACGGAACTCAGTTTGGAGGTTTAGTTAATTTTATTACAAAACCACCTGTTAAGGAAAAATCACTGGAAGTTGTGTTACGAAATACCATTGGAAGTAACGATCTTTACACAAATTTTACTAGTTTCAGTGGTACAAGTGAAAAGTTTAGCTATTACTCTTACCTAAATTATAAAACAGGAGACGGCTTTAGATCAAACTCAGAATTTGAATCTAAAAACTTCTTTTCTTACCTTAATTATGATTTCTCGTCAAAAACTAATTTAGAATTTGAGTTGACTTTCTTAGAATATCTAGCTCAGCAAGCTGGAGGGTTAAATGATTCTATGTTCGATTTAAATCCTTATCAGAGTGTGCGTTCTAGAAATTGGTTCAAAGTCAACTGGTTACTATATAATGCTAAATTAACCCACAGGTTTTCTGATCAAACATTATTTAGTTTTAATTTATTTGGACTAAACGCTAGTCGAGATGCTATTGGTTTTAGAACTAATCGGGTTGATCAAGTAGATTCTTTTGAAGAAAGAGATTTAATCAAAGGTAAATTTAGAAATTTTGGTTTTGAATCTAGGCTGATACATAATTATTCTATTTTAGAAAAAAAATCCACATTGCTTTTAGGAGGTAAGTTTTATAGGGCAAATAATAGCAATCAACAAGGACCGGGATCCGACGGTTATGGACCAGATTTTAGTATTGAATCCGAACAGTATATTGATTATCAAGCCCAGTCTTATTATGATTATCCAAATTTAAATATAGCTTTATTTGGAGAACAAATTTTATACCTCAATGAGAAACTTTCTATTACACCCGGGTTTAGACTAGAACATATTGCAACAGGGAGTAAGGGATCTTACAAAAATATTAATTTAGACGCAGCAGGGAATTTACTTTTAAATGAAACCATATTTAGTGACGAAACTCGAAAACGCTCATTTGTTCTTTTTGGAGTTGGTACAAGCTATAAGCCCAACGAATACTTAGAGATATACAATAACATTTCACAAAACTATCGTTCAGTAACCTTTGCGGATATTAGTATCGTAAATCCAGCATACGTAATTAATCCAGAAATAACCGACGAGAAAGGATATAATTTAGATTTGGGTGTAAGAGGAGTGTTTAACAAGACCATATCCTATGACATTAGTCTTTTTGGATTGATTTATAATGACAGAATAGGTTTCGTACAGAAATTATTTCAAGATGGTAATGTGAAATCAGAAAGAGGAAACGTTGGAAACGCATTTATTTTTGGCCTTGAGTCTTTGGTTGACTTTAATTTAGTTAAACTTTTAAATATTGATTATAATTATGGAGCTTCTTTTTTTGTAAACACTTCCATAATTGATTCTAAATACAAATCATCTGATATAAATGGTATAACAGGAAAAAAAGTGGAATTTGTCCCTCGACTTAATTTAAAATCTGGTTTTAAATTTTCATTTAAAGACTTGTCCACTAGTGTCCAATACACCTACATGTCAGAACAGTATACAGATGCTTCTAACTCAATAAATAGTAATTTAAGTGGAGTTATAGGTTTGATTCCTTCCTATGATGTTCTAGACATTTCTTTAGCTTATAAGTATCAAAAATTCAAAATTGAATCTGGAATAAATAATGTACTTAATAACGCTTATTTTACACGCCGCGCTACTGGTTACCCTGGTCCAGGCATTATCCCTTCTCCCCCAAAAAACATCTATTTAACCCTAGAACTAAAATTTTAATCAAATCTTATTACCACCCTTTTTTAATCAAAACAATAATTTACTTGATTTATAAGACAAAATAAAAAATTAAACCTAAATTTGTATGCAATTAGAAATTAATTGCAATGAACGCACATCTATCCAAAATTGTCGGTGAAGGCCTTACTTACGACGATGTCCTTTTAATACCAGCATACTCTGAAATTCTTCCTAGAGAGGTTAGCATTAAATCAAAATTTACAAAAAATATTAACTTAAATGTTCCAATCTGCTCAGCAGCAATGGACACTGTAACTGAAAGTAAAATGGCTATAGCCATGGCTCGTGAAGGCGGGATAGGTGTATTGCATAAAAATATGACTATTGAGCAACAGGCTATTAAAGTCAGGAAAGTTAAACGTGCTGAAAGTGGTATGATTATAGATCCAGTTACCTTGCCGATGGATGCTAGCGTCATGGATGCCAAAAATAGTATGAAAGAACATAGAATTGGTGGAATTCCTATTGTAGATAGTAATGGATTTCTAAAGGGTATTGTGACAAATCGAGATTTAAGATTTGAAAAAGAAGATAACCGACCAATTACTGAAATCATGACTTCCAAAGGATTAGTAACAACTGGTGAGGGAACTTCCCTGCAGCAGGCTGAGGTTATTTTACAGAAACAAAAAATTGAAAAGTTACCAGTAGTTGATGCTGATTTTAAATTAGTGGGTTTAATTACTTTTAGAGATATCACAAAATTAACTCAGAAACCAATTTCTAATAAGGACCAATATGGGCGCTTACGTGTAGCAGCAGCCATAGGAATAACTAATGATGCTTTGGAGCGAACTAAAGCTCTGGTAAGCTCTGGAGTTGATGCTATTATTATAGATACTGCTCACGGACATACAAAAGGAGTAGTAAACGTTTTAAAATTAATTAAAACTAATTTCCCAGATTTAGATGTTGTAGTTGGAAATATTGCGACAGCACATGCTGCAAAATATTTAGTTGAAGCTGGAGCAGACGCTGTAAAAGTCGGAATTGGTCCTGGATCAATCTGCACTACTCGAGTGGTAGCAGGAGTTGGATTTCCACAGTTTTCGGCTGTGTTAGAAGTTTCAGCCGCTCTTAAAGGCACAGGAGTTCCAGTAATTGCTGATGGTGGAATACGTTATACAGGTGATATCCCAAAAGCTTTAGCTGCTGGTGCCGATAGTGTAATGTTAGGATCTCTTCTTGCAGGTACAAAAGAATCTCCAGGAGAAACTATTATTTATGAGGGGCGTAAATTCAAATCATATAGGGGAATGGGATCTGTTGAGGCGATGAAAGAAGGTAGTAAAGATCGTTATTTTCAAGATGTTGAAGATGATATAAAAAAATTAGTTCCAGAGGGTATTGTAGGACGAGTTCCCTACAAAGGAGATCTCTTTGAAAGTATTCATCAATTTATAGGAGGCCTACGTGCAGGTATGGGTTACTGTGGTGCTAAAGATATTAAAACTCTCAAAGAGACTGGTCAATTTGTTAAAATAACAACGTCAGGAATTAGCGAAAGCCATCCTCACAATGTGATGATAACAAAAGAATCTCCTAATTACTCAAGATAGTTTTAGGATTTTTTTTATCAAGTTTAACTAGACACTTGCATTCTACTTCAGATTTAGTATTTTTGTTTTTCCCAAAAAAATCTTACATGAAGAAATCATTCTTTTTTTATGCCTTATTATTTCTCTCATTAAATATTTCATTTTCACAGGTTTCCGATTCTGATGTATTATTTACAATTTCTGATGAACCAGTTTTAGCAACAGAGTTCATTAGAGTTTACAACAAAAACTTAGACTTAGTTCAAGATGATTCTCAAAAAGGAGTAGAATCTTACCTTAACCTTTTTATAAATTATAAATTAAAGTTAGCTGAAGCAAAATCTCTGGGTTATGATAAGGATCCAGTTTATTTAAAGGAGTTAAAAACTTACCAAAACCAACTTACTCAGAACTATCTAACAGATAAGGATGTTACAGATGAATTAGTTTTAGAAGCATATGAGCGTACTATTAATGAAGTTAAAGCGCAACATGTACTGGTAAGAGTTGAAAATTTTGAAACAGATACCTTGCAAGCTTTTAATACTGTTTTAGCTTTTAAAGATCGATTAAAAAATGAAAATTTTGATTCTTTAAAAAAAGAAATTCACAATGGAAAAAATATTTTTGTAGAAGA
>ERZ1048068.835-NODE-835-length-25931-cov-7.236706_pt1 | contig 25931 bp, 20 predicted proteins | sample MGYA00383098_ERZ1048068 | MGnify/ENA primary metagenome ERZ1048068 (study PRJEB29581, sample SAMEA5548368) | metagenome | biome: marine; feature: coastal; material: water | depth 1 m | study: Short-term variability in the microbial, nano- and picoplankton dynamics... | reverse complement strand
ATAGTGATTTATAAGTATATATAAATAATAAAAAAATATAAATCAGTTGTTTATACTGATTTTTGAAAAGAGAAGTAATTAAAGTGTGTTATAAATCCGTGGAGTAATTTGTGGAGAGTTAGAGAAATTCATTCAATCCATTCCGGTTCAGAATCTTCTGAGATAACTAACTCTTCTCCTACTTTAGAATTTTCATACTCTAAATGTACCATACCATTGGAAAGAGAATTAATTAATAAATCTAAATTTTCATTATCACCTTCTATCCAATTTTCACCATTAACAAAAATTATTAAATTATCATCGTCATAATGATAGTCTAACACTATTTCTTTATCCTCCCATTTAAAATGTTTATTGTATTTTGGAGGTTTAGACCAATTTCTTATACATGTAATATTAAAAGTCTTATCCATAAAAATTTATTGTTTTAATTTATCCACCAACTTTACTAAATATACAACACAAAGACAAATTAATTATATAAACACTGTAAATCTTTACCTTAAAATTATTTCATGTATATTTGAATCGTTTTTTAGAACTCACCTCTGGTAAATCTTTTACTCACAAGGTTTCCAGTGTGATTGTAAAGGTTTGATTATTAGGTAATTATGATTGGGTTCGATTCCCGTCCAGACCGCAAAAGTTTTGCAAATAGCAAAACCTTAAAAGTGTTGTGTTGCTTATAAGTTTATAGCTTATAAGAGGTTCGTAGGAGAACCAATGAGAAGCTTTCCTTTAAAATGGAGGGCTTTTTTTGTTTTTAGAATAGTTTTTTGATACATTTAAGGGTAGATACGCGAATTTGATTGGGTAGTTCTTCTAAGATTTTGTTGTATATTATTTTATAATGAATAAGGTCTTTGGCAAAAAAAAGCACCTGCATTCTTTGAGACAAACGCAGGTGCAAACAATAACTAACCAAAAATATTATGAAATCTGTATCACATAATACATTAATCGTGCCAAAGTTTATTTTTTCCTCATTAAAAGAATTTTTTTTTGTAGAGCTACTGCTGTTATTTGTGCTTCAACCTCTGGTTTCTCAAGAATATGTTTCTCAAAGTTTCCATATAACTTCTTACGATCCAAAGTATAATATTCCCTTAAAATCATTGAAGATGAAGCTGGTTTTTTATGGTACACAACACACAATGGACTGGTTCATGAGCTAGGAACACACACTTTCTCTTATTCATTAAAAACAGCACCTGATGAAATTATTGACATCAAGAATTACACCTCTTTATATGAAGATCGGTCAGGGAATATTTGGGTTTTATCGGATACCGATATTCGAAAATTTAATAAAAGAACACAAAATGTGGTTAGTTATAAATTGACTAATCCTGAGAATCAATCGTCACTAATTCCCAATTCGGTTACTCAACTTGCCAATGGCAATATTTATTTTGGCACCCAATTGGGATATATTGTAGAACTTAGTGCTTCAAACGATCAGCTTATCTACCATAACACGCAATCCCAAAACTCATCTGAATTTAGCACGAAAATTATAGGTTCTAGTGACAATACTCTTATTACGAAATTGAATAACCAAATTGAGGTATTGCAAGCCAATCAAGAGTTGACATTGATAGATACTTTTGTTACCGATACTTCCCACCATCTTTTAATAAATAATGCCCGCATTTTTGATTCAAGTGTATCGGGTATTTATTTTTACGAGAACACTCCTTATAAATATCATTTTGTTCCTTCTATCAAAAAGTATGTCGTCGAATTTCCTAGCCCAACAGTTAATGTTTCTAAAACCGTAACATCTTCAGATTTTTTAATTCAGTATGGCTCTGACACTGTTGGCTTTTTTCATCTTATAAATCATCAAAATCGACTGGAATTACGTCAGCAAAACGATTTTAAATTCTCTAAGCATATTCAAGACATTCATGTTGGTAACAAAAAAATTATTTGGCTCTCAAGTGATGACGAAATCCATAAAATTATACTTAACAAAAAACAATTTACCAGTTTTTTTAATCAAGATTCATTTGGCAACAACCTTAGGGTTAGTGCACTTACAAAAAATTCTTTAGGCACCTTTTTTGCTGCTACAAACAAAGGTCTTTATAAGGTAAATGAAGAGAATCAATTAGAGCTAATAAGTCTGAAATACAACCAGGATGTTCAAAAAACAGAACCGCCTTATTTTAGAGATTTATGGATGCAAAACGACTCTATTATTTGGGGTGTAAATCAATCGTCCTCGATATATAAAATTCAAATTAACACTGGAACTATTTCAGAGATTTCAGATGAAACAAAGCTTATTATAAAAGGGTCTAAATTCATTCATTTATCCCCAAAAAATAAAAATCAATTGTATCTTGGATGTTTAGGAGGATTATACTCGTTTGATATTAATTCCCATGCCTTTAAAGGTGAAAATACAATTGTACCTGATTTTGATTTTAGAGGCCTTTCTGTATTTGACATTGTTGAAACTGACAATTATTTTTGGATAGCTTCTGTAGCAGGTTTGCATAGAATTGATAAGAAGAATCAAAAAACTAGTTTTTTGAATTCAAACAACTACTCTTCTTTCCCCAATCAAATGAATTTTTCTACGCTATTTATTGGCAATGATGGGTTTTTATGGGCTGGAAGTAATAACGGACTTTTTAAAATTGATCAACAAACACTTTCAGTTATCAAACATTTTGATCAAGTCAAAGGATTGTCTGATGATATAGTTAGAGGAATTCAAGAGTCCAACCAATTTATATGGATTACCACTTCAAAGGGGTTGAGTAAAATTCACAAATTAACTGATAACATTCAAAATTTTCATAAAAATGAAGGTTTGTTGGATGATGATTTTAGTGTAAAATCGCTTCATAAAGTTTCGGACTCTCTTTTTTTTGCAGGTACTTCAAAGGGCCTTGTTTCTTTTGATCCTACTCAGGTCAATCGCCCATTATTGAGCTACGCTGTATATCCCGTTGAGTTGAAATTTTATGACCAAAACCGTGGAGAGTTTTTTTCAACTACCTCTAATTTTGAAAATTATCAAACTATCGATCTTCCCAACGCTTATAGTAGCTTGTTTTTTTCATTTGCGATGAATGATTTAATCTCTCCTAAATTAAATAACATTTTTTACCGAATTTCAAGCTTGTCGCCCGAATGGATACTGTTGGACGCTGATTCTACAGTTAAACTATACGGTTTGCAGTCAGGAAAATATACCCTTGAGGTCAGAGGTACATCAGAATTAGGAAGTCCTTCACAAAACACCCTTACTTATACAATAAATGTTCCATATCCGTTTTATTTTCAATGGTGGTTTATTTTAGCGGTTTTTTTACTGATAGCTTTGATTCTGTATCTATGGTTTTATTTTGAAGCGACTGTTTTGAAAATTAATAGAGATCGGCAATTGCAAATTTCTAATTTAGAATTGCGCGCTTATCAGGCTCAAATGAATCCTCATTTCATTTTTAATGCACTCAATGGACTACAATCAGCCATGGTTCTTCAGGGAGAAAAAGCGTTCAATAATTATTTGGGTGCTTTTTCAAAACTTATTCGACATACGATTGAAATGGGTAGTTCTGAACAAATTACCCTTGCCAAAGAAATAGAATACCTTAAAAATTATGTATCCCTTTAAAGTCTCCGTTTGGATTCAAATATTGATTTAACAATTACTGTTCAAAAACCGATTGTGAGTAGTTTTATATACCTGCCCTGCATGATACTTCAGCCGATTGTAGAGAACGCTATCCTTCATGGTCTCATGTCTAGTAAAAAAGAAAAGAAAATTACCATTCACTTTTTTTTCGAAGACGGATATTTGAATTGTCATATTAGAGATAATGGCATTGGAAGAGAAGCTGCAGAGAAAAGAAAAAAAATGTATCAAAGTACTCACCAATCGTTTGCAACCACTATACTAAACGAACGAATAAAACTTTTAAATTTTCAAAATGAAGGGCAGTTTTTTTTCAAAATAGAAGATTTGTATGACGAGAAAAATCAACCAACAGGCACTCTAGTTGTTATAGGAATTCCAATTAATTATATCCCTGATAATTAAATCATATCCGAGAAAGGTATTACCGTAGTATAGCCTTTGGATTCAAAATAAGCAGCAACATTGTCGCTGCCAGTTGCTAAAGCAAAATCTCCTCCCCATGCTCCTAAACTTTTTACGGTTCCTGTAAAGTCTGAAAACAATTCTTGTTGAACAGGCTTTTGTCCAATCAACTTACTGACAATAGACTCGTGAATTTTTATGAGCTTTTCAAATTCGAAAAGAGTGGAAGCTTCAGCAATTGATTGCGCCAACAGACTTATTTCATCCGTTAATTTTTTGTTGGGCTTGGTTTTTTTATAGTTGACTATTGCCGATAGTGAGTTTTGTTTTTTGTTGAGATACACAAAATAAAGATTGTCTTTAAAAGAAGGGTTAAAATCGATGGGGCTTATTTCAGGAATCCCTTTTTTGATTCGGTATAAAATAGGTTGTTTGGATCCTGCACAAGCAATATCATAGCCGCTTCCTGAAAAACGATTTTTAAGAAGTTGGTAGGGATCAATTGCCGCCCATTGTGCAATATTGTTTAGTAAAGTTGATGAGCTTCCCAGTCCCCATTTGCGAGAAAATTGCAAATGTGTTTCAACTTTAAGTCCGTCACAGTGTTTCAAAAAAGCAGGATTGAGCTTTTGAGCAAGCTGTAACAATTTGCCTAAATTTTCTGATTCTTCGGTGTGTTCAGACCTCAACTCCAGTGTATTAACAGAAAATGACGCTTCCAACCAACAGTGTTGGTCAACATCAAAGCTCTTCCAATCAATAGAGCCCGATGAGGTTTCCATAACACTGAGCGTTTGCCCAAATCGAGTGGGGATTGCTAGTGCATAAGCACCATCCAAGACGGCATATTCGCCTGTAATCAATAGTTTCCCAGCACTGTAAAAAGAAGTCTTCATGTATATTAAGAACGGATTTTCAAGAGTTCATTTTCTACCGCACTAAACGACACCGTATGACTTTTAAAATGGTCAATAAGTTGTTGTTTTTCTGTTTTACTCGCTTTGAATTGATTTAAAATATTCATAAGATGCATTTTCATATGCCCTTTTTGAATTCCTGACGTAATTAGCGATCGGATTGCTGCAAAATTTTGAGCCAATCCAGCAACAGCCACAACTTCCATTAGTTGCTTTGCTGTTGGATTGCCTAGAAGGTCCAAACTCCATTGCACCATGGGGTGAAGCTTAGTAATTCCACCAACGGTTCCCAAAGCCAATGGAATATCAATCCAATATCGAAACACACCATTTTCAATGGTTGCATGTGTCAGGCTTTTGTAATTTCCTGTTGACGATGCAAACGCATGAGCACCTGCTTCAACAGCTCTAAAGTCATTTCCTGTTGCAATGACGACAGCATCTACTCCGTTCATTACCCCTTTGTTGTGTGTCACAGCTCGATGAATATCGGCGTTGGCAATATCGATGGCTCGAATGAATTTTTCACAAAAAGCCTGTGGGCTCAATTCCTTATCCTCGTTCAGTTCTTCAACAGGGCAACTTACTTCTGCACGAACCAAACAACGAGGAACGTGATTTGATAAAATACACATTACTATTTCAATATTTTTTTCTTCGTCTGAAAAAGGTGCGTAACGTATTGCTTCCCGTTTAATGGTGTCGCCAAATTGTTCCAAACAGGAGTTGATAAAGTTGGCTCCCATGGAATCTATGGTTTCAAAAGAAACATGCAGTTGAAAATAATTCGCAAGTTGATCGGTTTTATCGCAAAGCTCAATAGTTGTAATTCCACCTCCGCGTGCACGCATGTTGGTGGTAATTGAGTCTGTGTCAGAATGCAAAACAGGTTTAATATTTTCAATAAAATCAGAAATTTTATGCGCTTCTCCGGCAAACATAAAATGTACATGTCCAATTTTTTCGGTTCCTATGATTTTGGTGGAAAACCCTCCGCGACTTGCCCAAAACTTTGCCGACTTTCCAGCAGCAGCCAAAACAGAACTTTCTTCTGTAGCCATAGGAATGGTATATGCCTGTTGATTGATAATAAAATTGGGTGCTACACCCAAAGGAAGGTAAAAATTAGAAACAGCATTTTCAATAAACTCATCGTGTAATAATTGAAGCTGACTATCTTTATTCCAATAATCTTCCAATAATTTTTTAGCACTGTCGGGCGAGTGAAAATAACGAGTGGTTACCCAATCAATTTTTTCATCTTTGGACAACTTTGAAAACCCTTTAACCCATTTATTGGATTGATTTTCTTTTTCTTTCATTTTACAAAGATAAAGATTCTATCGTGCACCTCATACATTCTAGTTTTGACTTTCTGAATCGTATATATTTTGATGAAATATTATAAATAACTCATTATTTAATGTTAAAACATTAGGTAAATCACATATTATTCTATTATTTTTACGAAATTATCAAAAACCCCATAGCATGCTAAGACGCAAAAGCTCATTTTTCACTCTAGTTCTAATGATTGGAGTTACCTGCTTTTCACAACAAAAAATATCCCTTCAAAATCTTTATGATAGCACATTTAGGATAGAGCGTTTGGATCAAATTCATTCTATGAATGATGGGCAACATTATACGGTTCTAAATTACGATAGAAATTCGCGTTCTACTTCATTGGATCAATACTCGTATCAGAACCTTCAAAAAACAAATACAATTGTAAACTCTTTGGATTTGGATGAAATTTCATGGTTTTCAGCGTATGATTTTAGCGATGATGAGTCAAAAGTACTATTGGAAACCCAGCGAATACCAATTTATAGACGCTCCAAAAAAGCGATTTATTATGTGTATGATATTGCTGCAAAAACAGTGACTTCTGTTTCTCAAGAACCTATTCAAGAACCCAAATTTTCCCCTGATGGATCGAAAGTTGCCTATGTACACAATCGAAATTTGTTTATCAAAGACCTTCAATCAGGGACTCTTACCCAAGTTACCCATGATGGTAACGATTATATCATTAACGGTATTACGGATTGGGTTTATGAGGAAGAGTTTTCGTTTGTCCGCGCATTTCATTGGAACTCTACAGGAACCCATCTTGCATTTTTACGTTTTGATGAATCAGATGTACCTGTTTTTTCTATGGATTTGTATGGCGATCAATTGTATCAAACCCAACAAGTTTTTCGATATCCTAAGGCAGGAGAGGATAATTCCGTTGTGAGTCTTCATGTGCATGATTTATCTCAAGAACACACCAAAACCATTTCACTCGAAAATGCCTATTATATTCCAAGAGTGCAATTTACAAATGACGCAAATCTTCTCAGTGTGCAAACACTGAATAGGCATCAAAACGATTTAAGGCTGTTGTATGTCAATGTTCAAAATGGCTCAGTAAAGGAAGTGCTTCAAGAATCAGACAAAGCCTATGTAGATGTTCATGATAATCTTACCTTTTTGAAGGATCACAGTTTTATTTGGTCAAGTGAAAGCGATGGTTTTAATCATTTGTATCATTATTCGAAGCAAGGAAAATTAATCAATCAAATTACAAAAGGAGCCTGGGAAGTAACGGATTATTATGGATACGATTCAAATTCCCATCGTATTTTTTATCAGTCGGTAGAGTGCGGTTCGATTTATAGAGATGTATACTCTATTAAAATTAACGGAACTGATAAGCGACAGCTTTCGAAGTCACTAGGAACACATCATGCGGCATTTAGCGCCAATTTTTCGGTATATATAAACACCTATTCGACTGCGATTACTCCGCCTATTTATTCATTGAATTCGGCAACAGATGGAGCTCCATTATTAACCATTCAAGACAATCGTTTATTGTCTGAGGTTGCTCAAAAATTTGGTTGGCAATCCAAAGAATTTTCGACGCTTAGTGTCAACGGTGAATCGCTTAATATGTGGATGTTGCGTCCTGCTGATTTTGATCCCTCCAAAAAGTATCCTGTATTGATGTTTCAATATTCAGGGCCAGGCTCTCAGAAGGTGGCAGATCAATGGTTCGACTCGTACAATACCTGGCACCAAATGCTGACTCAACAAGGATATATAGTGGTTTGTGTGGACGGAAGAGGAACGGGTTATAAAGGAGCTGCATTTAAAAAATCAACCTATTTGAACTTGGTAAAATTAGAAACAGAAGATCAAATTGAAGCGGCTAGGCAAGTAGGCAACCTGTCTTACGTTGATAAAAACAGAATCGGAATATGGGGTTGGAGTTTTGGAGGTCACATGGCCACCAACTGCTTGTTAAAAGGTAATGAAGTGTTCTCGATGGCTATTGCAGTAGCTCCCGTCACGAGTTGGCGATTTTACGACACCATATACACCGAGCGATTTATGCGAACTCCCCAAGAAAATCCATCGGGATATGACGATAACTCGCCTTTGAATTACCCAGAGCTGTTAAAAGGAAAATTTCTATTGGTTCATGGATCAGGAGATGATAATGTACATGTTCAAAATACCATGCGAATGGTTGAAGGGCTTATTCAGGCCAATAAAGATTTTGAATGGATGATTTATCCCGATCGAAACCATGGGATTTATGGCGGAAATACCCGTTTGCACCTTTTCACAAAAATGACGAAATTTATAAACGATAACTTATAACTAAATAAAGAAAATATGTCTGAAACTTTTCAAGGTTCCGAACTCAATCAACGTACCATTGTAGGCCACCCAGTAGGTCTTTTTGTTTTGTTTTTCACAGAAATGTGGGAGCGTTTTTCTTATTATGGGATGCGCGCTATTTTGGTTTTGTTTTTAACTTCTTCCATAATGAACGAAGGTTGGGGTTGGGAGCGTTCAGATGCACTAGTCTTGTACGGCTGGTACACTGGGTTAGTTTATGTTACTCCTATTTTTGGAGGATTCATTGCCGATAGGTTTATGGGTTATCGAAATGCAACAGCTCTAGGAGCTTTGATTATGACTTTAGGGCACGCTTCAATGGCCTTAGAAACTTTTTCAAGTGTTTTTTTCTTTTTGGGATTGTCCTTTTTAGTTATTGGAAACGGTTTTTTTAAGCCGAATATCTCTTCAATAGTGGGTCAGCTATACGTAAATGGCGATAGTAGAAAAGATGGAGGATATACTATTTTTTATATGGGTATTAACGCCGGGGCATTTCTAGGAATTCTTTTGTGTGGATATATCGGTGAAAAAGTAGGTTGGCATCTTGGGTTTGGTCTTGCTGGAATATTTATGTTTTTAGGGATGTTACAGTTTTGGTTTGCTCAAAAGATTTTTGGGAACATAGGACTTTCACCACAACAAAAGAAACAAATTGAGCCCCAAAACTCTAATAAAAAAGAAGACAATCTACCAGCAAATGTGGTAAGTGATCGACTTTTTGTTATTGTTGTATTTTCATTATTTACCATCTTTTTTTGGTGGGCATTTGAACAGGCAGGAGGTTCAATGACAATTTTTGCTGAAGATTACACTGAAAGAAACCTAACGGGAACTTCCTCCTATACTTTTAAAATCGTTAACACCATCATTACTCTTGTTCCAATGGTCATTTTGACGTATGTTTTGTACAATCTTTTTCAAAAGATGTTGGGAAACTTTTTGCTATCAAACTTATTTTTAGGAAGCAGTTTTGCAATAATTTGGGCTATTGTTATTTGGATGATTAATCGTGAGTTTGCCATTGAGGCAGCTGAAATTCCTGCATCGTGGTTTTCCGTACTTAACTCATTATTTATCATATTATTTGCTCCAGTTTTTTCAAAAATTTGGTCCTCGAGTTACAACCCCTCTGGCCCGGCTAAATTTGCAATTGGTTTAATGCTATTGGGTATAGGGTTTGCCTTTCTATCCTTTGGTTCATGGTCTATTCCACTCGGAGCACAAGAAGCAAGTGTAAGTATTTTATGGTTAGTGATGGCTTATTTATTTCACACCCTCGGTGAATTATGTATTTCTCCAGTTGGACTTTCTTATGTGAGCAAGCTAGCCCCTGTTAAATTGGTTGGACTTATGTTTGGATTTTGGTTTGTTTGCAGTGCTGTTGCCAATCTCTTAGGAGGTTTGACAGGAAGTTATATAGATACCATTTCCGAATCGTATGGAATTTCAACATTTTTCTTACTATTTACACTCATTCCTATTTCGGCAGGAGTTTTGATGTTATTGATCAAATCAATTTTAATTAAAAAAATGCATGGTATTGAATAAGTCTTTTCTTTTCGGATTTTTAACACTTTGTTTTTGGAATCTTCAATCACAAACTGTCAATTGGATATCGCTCGACGAAGCTTTTGAGGCTCAAAAAAAAGTTCCTAAAGAAATCATTGTTGATGTTTATACCAATTGGTGCGGTCCGTGTAAATTATTAGATAAAAAAACTTTTGGCAACTCTGACGTAGCAAATTTTATCAATGAACATTTTTATGCGGTCAAATTCAACGCAGAAGGATCTGAGAAAGTGAATTTTCAGGGAAACACATTTGAAAATCCTGGATACGATGCTACCAAAAAGGGTCGGAATGCAACGCATGAGTTTACGCGATTCTTGGGTGTTTCGGGCTATCCTACCATCCTCTTTTTCGATGATACAGGTCAGTATCTTACACCTTTAGTGGGTTATCAAAAACCGCAACAATTGGAATTGTATTTGAAACTTTTTTATGATGAATTGTATAAATCACTTACTACTCAAGAGGATTTTAATGCCTTCAGTAAATCGTTTGTTCCTCAATTCAAAAGCTAATCCCTTTGGTGTTATAAATTCACAATCAACTCAATAGCTCCATCGGTGTAAGTGTTGTGAAACGACACCTTTTTTAGCTTGCATGTTTTTTTCCATTGCCTTACTAATGTTGGATAATTGCTTCCGTCAGCAATGATTTTTTGAGGCTTCAAACTATCTATAAGTTCTTCCAAGTGAATTTTAGGACTTTCGGTTAATAATATATTTGGAGGTTGATTTCCAATGGGTATAAAAACCTTTTGTTTGTCAACAACGAGTAAGTTCGGTGCCAAATATACATTTTGAAGAGGCAGTGTATCCACGTATCGAATACGTTCTTCCCTTTTGAAATTTTCAATAAGAGAATACATGTTTTTAATCGAATCAGTGCCTTTATAGAGTTTGAGTTGAATCCCCTTTTTTTGGACGATAACTGTTTGTCGGTTTTTATGAAAAATCCAAAAGGAGTGTTGTTGCGCTTTCTGATTTTTTTGATAATGAATGCCGCCCACCAAAACGCATGAAGTGAGTATTGGTAGGAATAATTTTTTATATTTGGGTTTTTCAATCCACAGTCCCAAACCCAATATTCCTATAAAAATAACAATCAGTTCAAAGCCTCCAAAAGGAATGTTTTGAATTATAAGCGCATCTTGATCTGCTATCCAGTAAATCAATCCATTCATACAAGATATCAAGAAGTTGTAGCCAGTCACAATGAATGGAGCAGTAAATTCCACGGCACTTAATATAATTACCAAAATTCCTCCTCCCAACAGCAGTCCCATAAATGGAACAATGACCAAATTTGCAACAAGAAAAAGCACTGGAAATTGATGGAAATAATACAAGCTTAGGGGTAAAACACACAGCTGCGCAATCGTTCCTAAGGCAATCAATTGCCATATTTTTGTCAAAATCCACCAGCGAGGCTTCCAAAATTCCATGGCCACTGGCATCAGCCATAAAATACCAAAGACGGCCAAATAACTCAATTGAAATCCAACATCATAAACAAAATTGGGTTTGATAAGTAACAGTACAAAAAGGGATATCAATAATGTTTGAAATTGTGACATTCTTCTCTCTAATGCAATGCCCAAAGCAACAGCGCTAAACATTGTCACGGAACGCATTACAGAGGCTGAAAGTCCTGTTATAAAAGCAAAAATCCACAAACAGATTACGACGAGTAGCAAACGTATTAGTCGTCCGTGTTTCCATTGTAAAAGAGGTAAAAACAATCCGTTTAACAACAAAAGCAATACCCCAATGTGCAACCCTGAAATAGCCAATAAATGCACAGCTCCAGCATCGGCATAATCTCTTTTTAATTCGGTCGATATATCGGTTCGATCCCCCAAAACAAGGGCTTTGATAACGGATTCATTGTCGCTTCGAAAGCCTTGATCCTCAAGTTTTGAAATCAAAAATTCGCGAAAACCGTATGCTATTCCGCGCGCTGTTTTGTTGTTTTTATGGAGTGTGTTTGCTTGTGATTCTTGGATATACATTTGGTGTATGATTCCTTGTTTTTGCATATACTCAGCGTAATCAAACTGATGCGGGTTTTTAGAAGAAGTTATTTTTTGAATTTGCCCCACAACTCGCAAACGGTCATCCACTTGTAGGTTTGTTGCCAATGAATCCTTTTTAATGGATAGCACTATTTTTCCAACAACCGAATGTTGATTCAATTTATAAAGCTGAAGTTCGTATTGTGAATTGAAAGAAGTGGGTTTCAAAACTTTTTCGACAATTCCCTCTACCACATAAAATGTCTCTGTGGACAGATACTTTTGATAAAAATCATTTTTTTGAGAATCGTCGTTTACGTATTGCATCCCAATACCCAAAGTCCAAAAGAAAGAGAACATACATAGCCAGAACAGGCGTTTTCTTTTTAAGGAAAAAATACAGCCTACAAACAAAACAACCTGACAAGCCCATAAGATTTGATATGAAATTCCCCAGAAAGGATAACTAAGAATTCCTAAAACATAGCAAAGTACAATTTTAAACAAAAGTAATTGGGGCAACTTCATGGCCTCAAATTATAAAAAAATGAACTTTAAAAAAGAGCTAGCGAACTAATCTTCGGGCTTCTACAAAAGCTTTGTTCCAATAAGCTTGCGACAATGAAGAGATAATTACGCCTCTCGATGTGGAGGCATGAATAAATTCAGGAGTTTTGTTACGGACTCTAACGACCAATCCAGCATGTGTAATTGTGCGTTTTCGTGAGGTTTTAAAAAACAAAACATCTCCAGGACGCACTTTTTTTATAGCTATTTTACTTCCTGTTTTTTTTAAATCATTGACTGTTCTGGGAACAGAAATTTTGCTTTTGCTGAACGCTTGATGAATCAGTCCAGAACAATCAATACCACTTCGAGTATTTCCTCCGTACAGGTAGGGAGTTCCTAAATAAGTTTTGGCATGAGTGATTACAGTATTTTCAGCAGGAACTCTTTTTTTTGGATATTTTATTGCTGCTTTTTTTTGACCTCCACAGCCTACAAACAAAACACACATTACTATTAATAAAATCCATTTTGAATGTTTCATGACAGCTGGTTTATAATAGCTTCTGCGACTCGTTGACTGGCTCCTTTTCCTCCCAATTGGGTTTTGAGAAGTATGTATTGAGACAGCACAAAGCTCCTTTTTTTGCTGTGTAAAATAGCTTCAAGTTCTTGTGTAACTCGATTAGCATGACAATCTGATTGGATCAATTCGGTGACTACTTCTTTTTCAAGCACCAAATTTACCAGCGAGATATAGTCTAGATTAACAATGCGTTTGGCGATTTGATAACTGACTCCGTTGCCTTTGTAGCATACTACTTGAGGAACTTCAAAAAGAGCCGTTTCAAGTGTAGCGGTTCCACTTGTTACTAAAGCAGCATAAGAAAAAGACAACAATTTATACGTTTGGTTATGTACCCAAAACACATTGGTTTCGTTTGACAAAAACGGTTTGTAAAAAGCTTCTTCTTGGCCTGGAGCTCCAGCAATAACAAACTGATAATTACTGAATTTTTTGGCAGATTGAAGCATGACTGTTAACATTTTTCTAATTTCTTGTTTTCGACTTCCTGGCAGCAATGCAATAATGGGTTTTTTGGGATCCAGCCCATTTGAGTTCCTGAAGTCTTCTTCCGAACCCGCTTGAAAAGCTTCTACAGCATCTAAGAGGGGGTGTCCTACAAAATGTACTGGAAATTGGTGTTTTTCTTCAAAAAATTGTTTTTCAAAAGGCAAAATGACAGACATTTTATCCACGTCTCTTTTGATTGCCTTCACGCGATTTTCTTTCCACGCCCATACCTGAGGGGCTATATAATAATGTGTACGAATCCCCTGAGCTTTTGCCCAACGAGCAATTCGCATATTGAATCCTGGATAATCGATAAAAATGAGGATATCGGGCTTAAAATCAAGAATATCACTTTTACATTTTTTGATATTTTTTAGAATAGTTCCCAAGTTGAGCAATACTTCCAGAAATCCCATAAAAGCAAGGTCTCGGTAATGTTTTACCAAATGTGCTCCTGCCTTTTCCATCAAATCACCGCCCCAAGCTCGAACGGATGCCTGTGGATCTTTTTTATGGATTTCTTTAATCAAATTGGATCCATGAAGATCTCCCGACGCTTCTCCTGCTATGATGTAATACTTCATACGTTTGATTTTATTAGAACGGTAATCATAGCGATTAGTAAGGTTGCGGCTAAAACTCCTTTGGCTATCGTATCTCGATTTTGTTTTAAAAACACAAAGAATAACAACATATTGGGAATAGCAGCAATGCTTATCAATCCGTTTATGCTTCGGGTTTGGTACAAATCAATCAGTGAATTTTTTAATGAAATATCCGTAAAAAAACATACAATAAAAACCAAAGTCAAAAGAGGAGTCAATAACCCCAAAACAAGTCCGTTAATTAATGGGTTGATTTTCAAAAGTCCCACGTGTTTAGTTGTTGTATGGCATGGTGTGCAGTAAGGTCATAATGAACGGGAACAATAGAAATATATCCATTTTTTAGAGCCCATTCGTCGGTGTCCTCACCTCGATCTTCATTTATAAATTCGCCTGTAAGCCAGTAATATTCTTTTCCTAAAGGATTGACTCTCTTATCAAATTTTTCGATCCAGTACGCTTTGGCTTGACGGCAAATTTTGATTCCTTTGATTTCTTTTTTAGGCAATTTAGGAAAATTAACGTTCAGGATAACTCCTTCAGGAATTCCATTGGAAAGTGCTGAAAGGGAAATTTGCTTTACATAATCAGCAACGGCATCAAAGTTGGCTTTCCATTGATAGTCTAAAAGAGAAAAACCAATAGCAGGTATGCCCTCAATTCCGGCTTCAACGGCAGCGCTCATTGTTCCCGAATAAATAACATTAATGGATGAATTGGAGCCGTGATTGATTCCAGAAACGCACAAATCAGGTTTTTGTTTTAAAATTTCATGAACTCCTAGCTTTACACAATCTGCAGGAGTTCCAGAACAGGCATATTCAGTTTGCGGCCCCTCATCGATTTTTATAGGGGTGCAATTCAATATCGAATTGATTGTGATTGCATGCCCCATAGCTGATTGCGGACTGTCTGGAGCTACTACAACGACATCTCCAATTTCGTTCATTACTTGAATTAGCTTTCTCAAACCGGGAGCTGTAATCCCATCATCATTGGTTACTAATATTAACGGTCTTTTGCTCATGTTTGTTTTTTTTACAAAGTAATAAATTCTTGGCATCGTAAATGATAAAAAAAATGTTAATGTCATAAACACTCACTATTTTTTTGAGTATCTTAGGCTTCTATTTATAACCCAAACAAAGATAGCAAACGAGTTGGACTCTTTGATATCCAAATTTTGTCACTTACTAATTCAATAAAAAATGAAAAAGAACGCTTCAATTCTTCTTGCCTGTTTGGCTGTGTTGGTTGCTACATGGAGTTTTAACTCCAATCAATTTAACAATCCTAACAAAGACAAGTTGCTCATAGAATTGATTTCTTATGTACTTGATCGAGGACATTTTGAACCCAAATCAATTAATGATGACTTATCAGAACAAATGTTTTTTGATTATATAGAAGCTATTGACGCTCAAAAACGTTTTTTTTTAGCATCTGATTACAAAGAATTTGAACAATATAAATATGCTTTGGATGATCAAATCAAAAGCTTGAAAATTGATTTTTTTAAGACAACTCATACTCGTTTTCTCAAACGGATTGCAGAAGTTCAGCAATTTTACGAGCAACTATTGGACAAGCCATTTGATTTTTCTGTAGACGAACAATTGGATGTTGACTATGACAATCAAGTTTTTTCTTCAAACACAACCGAACGCAAAAACAAATGGCGAAAACAACTAAAATATTCTACACTGCTGGCTTATGAAACGAAGCTCTCTGAAGAGAAAATAAAGACAGAAGAAGATCCAGAATATGTCCCCAAAACCGAGGCCGAAATAGAAATTGAATCTCGTGAAGCCACCCTTGAGAACTTAAAAAATGTATTCGACTATCTTACCAATGAATTGCAAGAAGAAGATTGGTTTTCTGTTTATCTCAATGCTTTCGTTTCACAGTTTGATCCGCACACATATTATTTTGCTCCAGAAGCCAAAGATCGTTTTGATACCAGCATGTCAGGTAAATTTGAAGGTATTGGTGCTCGATTACAGAAACGCAATCAGACGATTAAAATTGTAGATATAATTTCTGGAGGTCCTGTTTGGCGCGGGAAACAGGTTGAGGTGGGTGATCAAATAATCAAAGTGGCTCAAGGTGAAGCAGAGCCTGTTGACGTGACCACTATGCGATTGGATGATGCAATCAAACTTATAAAAGGACCCAAAGGAACAGAGGTGCGATTGACCCTCAAACGCGTGGACGGAACCATTGAAGTGGTTTCCATTATTCGAGATGTTGTAGAACTGGAAGAGTCCTATGCCAAATCAATAGTAATCGAAAAGGGAGGTAAAACCTTTGGGTTGATTAATCTTCCAAAATTTTATATCGATTTTAAGGACTATGGAGAACGTAATGCGGCTATCGATGTTAAAAAAGAAATTGAAAAATTAAAAAAATCAGATATAGAAGGCCTGGTGATTGACTTGCGAAATAATGGCGGTGGATCCCTTCAAACAGTTGTAGATATGGCTGGGTTGTTTATAGAAAAAGGACCCATTGTTCAAGTAAAAACCACCCGAAACAAAAACGAGGTTTTGTACGACCGAGATCCCGCAATTTTGTGGGACGGTCCTTTGGTTATTTTGGTTAACGAGACATCTGCTTCGGCTTCTGAGATTCTGGCCGCGGCACTTCAAGATTATAAGCGCGCTATTATTTTAGGAGGTTCTCAAACATTTGGTAAAGGAACCGTTCAGAATATTGTTGACCTCAATCGTTTTGTTTCCAATAGTGATTTGGGAAATTTAGGCGCTTTAAAAATTACCACAGATAAGTACTATCGCATCAATGGAGGTTCAACACAACTCGAAGGTGTTAAAAGTGATGTCGTGGTTCCAGATCGTTATTCCTATATCGATTTGGGGGAAAAAGATCAAAGCAATCCATTGGATTGGGATCAAATAGAGCCCACTCCATATACTACCTGGGATCGCTATTTAAACTACGAACAAGCTATTCAACAAAGCAAATTGAGAGTCGCCAACAACAAAAATATGCAATTGATTGATGAAAATGCACGATGGATTCGTCAACAACAAGATGATAATTTATACCCATTGAGCCTTTCAGCTTATCAAAAAGAAATTGAAGATGATAAAAGCTATGTTGAACGTTTTGATCAAATAAAAAATTACAACAACCGCATGTCATACAGTTCCAATCCTGATGATCTTCTTGCTATAAATGATGATGAAGGAGCTCTTGAAAAAAGGGATCGATGGACAACAACCTTGTCAAAAGATATTTACCTTGAAGAAGCAGTTTCAATTTTACAGGACTTGCAGTTGCGCTATATCCCAAAAAATTCATTAGCATCATCGAACTCAGATACTGAATGAAAGGAATCAATACAACAACTTTTAGAGCGCTCCATAAATTTAAAAATCATTTTTGGGGCGTTTTTAGTTTGTTGTTTATCATTTTGTGTGGATTGGTTGCAGCTTTTGCCTATCTATTAGCTCCAGACGATTCCCGAAACGCCAACAAAATGCATTTATCGATTCATTCGAAATCACCTGGATTTGAAGTTCAAGTCCTAACAATTCCCACTCAAAACAAAAAAGATATATCTGCATTTGAAATGTATTTTTTTGGAGATCCCACTCCGGTAAATTCCTATCCCATTCAAGACTATCAATTATTTGACGATGCTATAGAAATAACGCACTACCATTCGGATACAGAAGGCGGCTTGAAGGAACGATTTTTAAGAACACAATTCCCTGAAGTGGCTTCAGACAAAGAGTTTATTGAAAATTTTATTACCACAACTCGTTTTCGATTGGGCACAGATACGCTAGGGCGCGATGTGTTAAGTCGTGTTTTGATAGGAACTAGAATTTCGCTGTCAATTGGATTTGTAGCTGTATTCATCTCTTTGTTTATTGGTATCATTATTGGTGCTGTTGGAGGATACTATGGAGGTGTTATAGATAAGCTTGTTATGTGGATTATAAATGTTACTTGGTCCATTCCAACATTGTTGTTGGTTATTGCGGTATCACTCACTCTTGGAAAAGGATTTTGGCAAGTGTTTATAGCCGTGGGGCTAACTATGTGGGTTGAGGTAGCTCGAATTGTAAGAGGTCAAGTGATTAGCGTTAAGGAAATGCAATACGTTTCTGCAGCGCGTGTTTTAGGATACGGTTCGTTTCGTATCATTTTCCGACATATTTTGCCCAATATAATGGGACCAATTATAGTAATTGCTGCAGCTAATTTTGCTGCGGCCATTCTCATAGAAAGTGGACTGAGTTTTTTAGGAATTGGTGCGCAGCCTCCTATTCCAAGTTGGGGAGGTATGATTAAAGACCACTATTCGTACATGCTAGTTGGAAAAGCCTATTTAGCAGTAGTTCCAGGTGTGGCTATTATGAGTTTGGTTACGGCTTTTATGTTGTTGGGGAATGCTTTGCGAGATGCCCTTGATGTAAGAAGCTAAATTACCATTCATTGACCCGATTGGAATCGAGTTTGATCAAAATGGCTAGCAGTATCGTAAAGCCCAATAAACTAGATCCTCCATAACTGAAAAAGGGGAGTGGAATTCCGATCGTTGGAATTAAGCCCAAAACCATTCCTAAATTAAATCCGATGTGAACAAACAAAATTGAGGCTACTCCATAACCATAAATCCTGCTAAAATCATTTTTTTGACGTTCGCTTATAAACAAAATTCTTAGCAGTAAAAAAACAAAGAGCACTACAACAAAAACGCCTCCTAAAAATCCCCATTCTTCACCTACTGTGCTAAATATGTAGTCGGTATGTTGTTCAGGTACAAAGTTTCCTTCGGTCTGTGTTCCTTGTAAAAAACCTTTTCCCAACCAACGCCCCGATCCTATGGCAATTTCGGATTGATTGGTATTGTATCCGATCCCTCTAGTATCTGTTGCTTTGCCCAAAACAATATTGATTCTATCCCGATGTCGCTGTTCAAAAACTTCATTAAAAATATAGTTAACAGAATATGCAAAGCCTATACAACTAAATAGTATAATAATGGATTTAAAAATCATCTTTCCTTTTTTACCATAGGTAAAAATAAAAATCAGAAAAAGAGTGGTAAGAATAAGACTCACTATAAAAGGAGTTAGGTATAAAGTCAATAAAAACAAAACAACCATAATGACCAAAGTCCACATATATAAAGAAGGAAGCCCTTCTCTGTACAAAACCATAAGCAATCCTAGAAAGACTAGGGCGCTTCCAGGATCGGGCTGAGGTATAATAAGTAACACTGGAAGTAATATAATAAGAAAGGCATACATTTGATCTGTAACCTTTTTTAATGAAGTGTGAATATCACTCAACAGTTTTGCCAATGCCAAAGCGGTAATTGCTTTCGCAAATTCGGCAGGTTGCAGACTAAACGAGCCTATAGAATACCATGAAGTAGCTCCCGATACAGTGGTTCCAAAAACAAAAAGACCTACTAAAGAAGCCAGGCAAATTAAATAGAATATGCTTGAAAACCTCTCAAAAAATTTAACATTAATGAACATCACAAACGCAAATGTGCAAATACTGATACCTAAAAAAAACAATTGTTTTCCAAAAACAGCTTCTAATGAGAAAATGTTATCCACGGTGTAGGCGGCAGTTGAGGAATAAATATTTCCCAACCCAAGCCCACACAATACCAAGTAAACAAGTACTGTTGGCCAATCAATTTTTGAAACGACAGAATTATTCATTGATAGTAAAAGGTTTTCCGCTGATGATTTTGTTGTACTCTTCCTCAAGAGTTCCTTCCAACATTCTTTTTTCTAAATAGGGGCGTGACACTTCTTTATTAATATACTTTTCTATTAGCAAACTAGCAATGGGAGCTGCCCAACGATTTCCCCAATATCCATTTTCGACAAACACAGCGATGGCTATTTTAGGATTTTTTTTCGGTGCAAAAGCTATAAAAATAGAATGATCGGTCAACTGCTGTCGTTTTCCATCGATTATTGTAAAGTTTTCGGCAGTTCCTGTTTTTCCACAAACATCAATTCCTTTGATTCTGGCAATTCGAGCAGTTCCTTTTTGAATCACATCACTCATTCCTTGAATGATGGGAGTAAAGTGTTTGGGAGCTATGGTAGTATGGTTAGGAATTAAATACATAGAATCAATGGATTTCCCTTGTATTTCTTTTATAAAATGCGGCTTGTAATAATAACCTCGGTTGGCAATGGCAGCCGTCATATTGGCCAGTTGAATGGGAGTTGTTAAAACTTCTCCTTGACCAATTCCGTTAGAAATAGTAGTTACACCTTGCCAACCTCCGTTTGGATACCAGCGGTTGTAAAACGAGGCATCAGGAACATAGCCTTTTTTTCCTACGGGTAAATCATACCCTAAATAATTCCCCAGACCAAAACTTTTTACATGATTACTCCACTGAGTTATCCCTTCTTCGGGGCTTTGGTATTTTTCTATAGTTCGTCTGTAAGCATTGGCAAAATACGTATTGCAAGAATTGTAAATACTTCGATTCAATACGTTTTTTGTCCCCCAATCACAATGGCATTTCATAAAACTGCTACGGGTGTAATAATGACCTTCGTAACAAGTGAACGAGGTTCTTTCTGTAATTACATTTTCTTGAAGAGCAATCAATCCATTTAAAATCTTGAAAGGGGATCCTGGTGGATATTGTCCTTGTAGCCCCCGATCAAAAAGGGGCTTGCTTATGCTGTCGTAGTAAAGTTTTGTAAAATTTTCTGAACGTTTTCTACCAACCAACAAAGAAGGGTTATACCCGGGTGTACTTATCAAAGCCAATACTTCGCCACTTTCGGGTTCAATAGCAACAATTCCGCCGCGTTTGCCATTCATTAGGGATTCTCCGTATTGTTGTAACTCTATATCAAGAGTGAGTACAATATCATTTGCACGTTTGGGTTTTTCATCAAATATTCCATCTTTGTAAGACCCTATAATTCGGTTAAAATTATCTTTTTGAAAATAGTTGATTCCTCGATTTCCCCTGAGTTCTTTTTCGTAAGATTTTTCAATCCCCTGGCGACCAATCAACTCTCCCGATTGATAATAAGGGTCTTTTTTAATGTCGTTATCGTTGACTTCGCTAATGTATCCTAAAACATTGGAAGCAGACTCGTAATAGTATTTTCTTAACGATCTCCGTTGGATGTAAAACCCTTTGAATTTCCACATTTTTTCTTGCAGTTTGGCATAATCTATTTTGGAAATCTGAGCTACAAATACCGAGGGTAATCGAGGCGAATATGAAGTTGCTTTTTCAAGCAATGTATTGAACTTATTTTGATTGATTTTTAGGAGTTTACAAAATTCGGAAGTGTCAATTTCTGAAACATTTTTGGGGATGACCATTACATCGTATGTTGGCTGATTGGCAACAATTAGTTTTTTGTTCCTGTCAAAAATATATCCACGTTCCGGATATTCATACAATGCCAACACAGAATTTTTTTTTGAAAGATCTTCAAAACGAGTGTCAATAATTTGTAGGTAAAAAAGTCGGGATATAACTACAATACCCATAACAACGATAAGAAATACAAACAACTTGTTTCTCATTTCTCATCCTTTTTTATCAAATAAAAGAGCATAAAACAAAGAACAACTGAAAATATTCCATTGACAAGCGTTCTTTCAATAACCCATAAAAAACGATTCCAAGAAAATGCTATAAGCGAATACATAATGATATGATGGCAAAGTACTAGCAAGCTGATTGTAGTGAGTTGTTGTGGAATGGAAGATTTGCTAATATTGATGTCGTGATAGTCGTAACTAACGCCAAATGTAAACCTCAAGATTGCTGGTCTGGCAAACGCAGCAACTAAGAACGAACAAGCATGAATCCCGCCCGACATTAGAAAGATATCCAAACTCAGTCCAAAGAAAAATGCAACAATCAAAAAGCTAAATTGTTCTGTATTTATAGGATACAGAAGTAAAAATAAGATGGCAATCAAAGGGTCATAGGCTCCTAAAAAATCAATTTCATTAAATATGAGGATCTGCACGAACAACAGAACGAAAAATCTAACGACGATTGAAAAAAGAGTACTATTCATCGAGATTCTTTTTTTGAAGGGTTATAACTTCATCACGATCTAAATTTTCAATAACATACACATCATTCAAGTTGGTCATGTCATTAAAGAGTTTCACATCAATTTCGTAGTAGTTTTGAATATCAGGAACATGAATTTTGTGGACATAACCAATAGGCAATCCTGCAGGAAAAATATAAGAATTTCCACCAGTAACAATAGTGTCCCCTTCTTTAATGGGAGCTATGATTGGGACGTCCACAAGCTTTGCAATACTGGGGTCCAAACCGTCCCATTCCAAACTTCCGAAATGATGGGTATTGAGCAGTCTTGCGTTTACTCTAGTTTTTGAATTCAATAATGAAATTACTGTCGCATATCCGTTGGAAGTGTAGCTTACAATTCCTACGATTCCTTTTGCTGAGGTAACACCCATTTCTGGAAGAATCCCTTGATTTTTTCCTGAGTTCAACATTAAATAGTTGTTTCTCAATGAAAAACTATTGGAAATTACTCGAGAAGGACGATAAAAATAGAGAGTATCTTTTGGATTATAAGTCGTTTCAGAATGCTTTTCTTGTAGTAATGCCAGTTGGTTTTTTAAATGAATATTTTCATTAAGAAGTAACGAGTTGGTTTTTTGCAAAAAAAAGTAGGCTTTTATTTGATTGCTAGTTTCAAAAACAGCACCTGTAATTTGTTGATTGATCAGGGATGCAGTACTTTTGCGGAAGGAGTCGCTAGCGATCGTTAACAAGACTCCAAAAGAAAATAGCAACAAAAAAATCAACACATTTTTGTTTCGCAAAATGCTGTTAATGATTTGTTGCATTTTAAAAAATTAGCTATTTGACCAATACGTTTTTGTAACGTTCGAGGTTTTTTAACGCAATTCCAGTACCTCTTACCACAGCTCGAAGTGGATCCTCAGCAATAAATACGGGTAAGTCGGTTTTTTGCGAGAGACGCTTATCGAGTCCTCTTAACATAGATCCGCCACCAGCTAAGTAAATACCGGTATTGTAAATATCAGCGGCTAATTCAGGAGGTGTTTGTGAAAGCGTTTCCATTACAGAGTCTTCAATTCGAATAATAGATTTGTCAAGTGCCTTAGCAACTTCTCGATACGAAATCATGGCTTGTTTGGGTTTTCCAGTTAACAAATCTCTACCTTGAACCGACATTTCTTCTGGAGGATTTTCAAGTTCCTCGGTTGCAGAACCAATTAAAATTTTAATGCGCTCTGCAGTTCGTTCTCCAATGTACAAATTGTGCTGAGTTCGCATATAGTAAACGATGTCGTTGGTAAATACATCTCCTGCAATTTTGACCGATTTGTCACAAACAATTCCAGACAAAGCAATAACGGCAATTTCGGTAGTACCTCCACCAATATCCACTATCATGTTTCCTTTGGGTTGCATGATGTCAACTCCAATCCCAATGGCAGCAGCCATAGGTTCATGAATTAGATATACCTCTTTACCATTTACGCGTTCAGCTGATTCGCGAACGGCTCTCATTTCAACTTCAGTTATTCCTGAAGGAATGCAGATGACCATTTGTAGTGAAGGAGTAAAAAAACGCTTTTTTAAGGAAGGAATGTTTCGAATAAACAAACTAATCATTTGTTCAGAAGCATTAAAATCAGCAATTACACCGTCTTTCAATGGGCGAATTGTTCGAATATTTTCATGCGTTTTACCTTGCATCAAACTTGCTTCTTCACCAACGGCAATAATTTTGTTGGTAGTTCGGTTGATAGCGACTATGGACGGACTATCAACTACGACCTTGTCGTTATGTATGATTAGCGTGTTGGCCGTACCCAAGTCAATCGCAATTTTTTCAGTAAGAAAATCAAAAAAACCCATGCTGTAAAATTTGTAGTAAGTGTAAAAGTAATAAATTAATGTTTAAAATGGCGTATTCCTGTCATTACCATCGAAATATCATGATTGTTGCAATAATCAATACTGAGTTGATCTTTGATAGACCCTCCAGGTTGTATAACCGTTTGAATACCAGCATTACCAGCAATTTCAACGCAATCTGGAAAAGGGAAAAACGCATCACTGGCCATGGCAGCCCCCTCCAAGTCAAACCCAAAAGTTTTCGCTTTTTCAATTGCTTGACGTAAGGCATCAACACGAGAAGTTTGCCCTGTTCCTGAGGCCAACAATTGACCGTTTTTTGCTAATATAATGGTATTGGACTTAGTATGTTTACACAATTTTGAGGCAAACAATAAGTCGTGAATTTGTGCATCTGTTGGTTTCTTATCGGTGACATAAGTCAAGTGATCCAATTGATCGGTTTTCAAATCTTTTTCTTGTACCAACAATCCATTCAAGCATGATCGAACTTGCTTTTTGGGAAGTACAATCTCTTTTTGTTTGAGCAGAATCCTATTTTTCTTTCCTTTCAATATTTCAAGCGCCTCAGTGTCAAAATCAGGAGCGATAACAACCTCACAGAACAAAGAATGAATTTCACTTGCGGTTTGTTTATCGATAGTTTGATTGGCAATTAAAATACCTCCAAATGCTGAAACAGAGTCTGCAGCCAAAGCATCAACATAGGCTTGGTGGAGCGTATCTCTTGTCGCAACTCCACAAGCATTGTTGTGTTTGAGAATTGCAAAAGTAGGACGTTCTCCAAAAAATTCATTCATTAAATTAACTGCCGCATCTAAATCCAAAAGGTTGTTGAACGACAATTCTTTTCCATGTAATTTTTCAAACATATCGTCAAAAGCCCCAAAGAAAAAACCTTTTTGGTGAGGATTTTCTCCGTAGCGAAGTTCTTTTCCTTGTGTTTCGCTGGCTTTATACGCAACAATATCCTCATTAAAATAATTGAAAATAGCCGTGTCGTAATGCGAAGAAATATTAAATGCTTTTATTGCAAAATGTTTTCGATCCTCTCGATTCGATTCTCCATTTTTTGCTTCCAAAAGCGACAAAAAGGCTTGGTAATCGTCAACCGATGAAACGCATAATACATCTGCAAAATTTTTCGCTGCAGCTCGAATTAACGAAATACCACCAATGTCAATTTTTTCTATAATATCTTGCTCCGATGCTTGGGAAGCAACGGTTTTTTCAAACGGATACAAATCCACAATGACAATATCAATTTGAGGAATTTCATATTGAGCTAATTCTTTCTGATCATTTTTATTGGATTGCCGATTTAAAATACCTCCAAATACTTTTGGATGAAGTGTTTTCACACGGCCGCCCAATATTGATGGATAGGATGTAATATCTTCTACAGCTACGACAGGAATACCTAGTTCTTTGATGAAAGTTTCAGTTCCTCCCGTTGAATATAACGTTACATTCAGTGCGTGAAGTTTTTTAACAATTGGGGCTAATCCGTCTTTGTTAAAAACCGAAATAAGCGCTGATTGCGCTTGAATATTGGATTGCATACTTACTTTTTGATTATCCTGTAAAA